>LIDZ01000867.1_pt2 | contig 12223 bp, 16 predicted proteins | sample 644651 | NCBI WGS metagenome assembly LIDZ01 (sample SAMN03856242, study PRJNA289617) | food metagenome | isolation source: wine grapes on drying loft during traditional withering process | host: Vitis vinifera cv. Corvina | place: Italy: Gargagnago di S. Ambrogio di Valpolicella | collected 2014-01
CATTAAGCTGTTCATATTGATACTAAAAAATGTTAATAGGCTTTTAGTAGCTAAATTATTAAGATCAATTGAGACAGAAACATTTGTAGCTTGCGCACTAGAAAACAGTTGCTGTACCTTCGTAATCTTTGATATATCTCTTGTGCAGTTTCTCTTATCTCTACAACGACACCCCATATAGACTAAAACTCCCTTTTATAACTTTTTATTTTTCTATTTCATCTGCTAAAAAATCATCTAGTCCAAACACAGATTCTTTTCCGTCTTTCAAATCATTAATCTCTTGCATTAAATCATTAATTCTGTTTACAAATGTTGCTTCTAATACTTTCGAGCTGAGAGCAAAACCAGTTCCACCATCTCCACGCCAATCTTTTTGCATATTCCCATTAACTATATTAATACCATCCATTGATTTAATTAAGGTATCTTTATATTCCATAAGTTTTAACATGGCCTGCTGAAATGCTTGTTCATTTAATTTGATTTCTTTATTTTCTGCCATTTTTTCATTTCCCTCATCTTACATATTATTTAATCGTTCTTTATTTTATATAAACTATCTATCCACTACAATTAATTCTTATTTAATTGTATAGTCTGAATAATCTCTTGTCAAATTATGCATTTTATAAGTATTGATTCCATAATATTATGCCCTGTATTAGAATTGTGTAGAAAAAAATATTGCAAATTCATCTCTAAATAATGCAATATTTCAATCTGTTTATTATTTTTATTAATTCATAATATAAGAATAACATTTCCTAAATCAACATGAAATTAAAAATATAACCACATGTATTTCTAATAGTAAAGTACTTAAGTTATTACCATTTCAATAGTACTGCACCAGAAGAAAGACCAGCTCCAAATGCTACAAAAATAATAATGTCACCTCTATTTATCATGCTCTTACTCAAGGCTTCATGTAATGCAATCGGAATAGTTGCTGCAGATGTATTTGCAGTTTTATCTATATTAATATAAAATTTATCTTCATCAATATTCATTTTTTTAGCCGCTGCTTTTAAAATTCTTAGATTTGCTTGATGTGGAATAATAAGCTTAATATCATCTATTGAAATATTAGCTTTATCTACAACGGCGTAGACAGCTTCAGTAAATGCTTTTGTAGCAAATCTCATCACACCTTTACCCTTCATAACTACCTTAGTATTCTTTTGAGAATCTTTGGTAAAAAATGGAGTGGAATTTATTTTATTATAGCAAGTAAGAGCATCATCACGATCTATAACACAATCCAAATGAGTAGAAATAATACCTGTTTCATTAGTATTTGATAATACCACTGCACCTGCGCCATCACCAAAAAGTACAGCAGTTGACCTATCTTTCCAATCTAAAATTTGACTATTTGTATCAGCACCAACCACAATTGCATTTTTATAATTACAATTTTTCATTAAACTTTCTGCAACAGTAATAGCGTAAACAAAACTAGAACAATTAGTATTCATATCAAATGCTGGAGCACTTTCTATACCTAATTCTTTTTTTATATTTGCTGCTACTGTTGGTACACATACATCTGGTGTCCCAGTACAACATATAACTAAATCAATATCATCTTTTGATAATCCGCTATTTTGAAGCGCTATTTTAGCTGCAATAACTCCTAAATCTGTAGTAGTTTCCTTTGTTGCAATATGCCTTTTATTGATACCTGAACGAGTACTTATCCATTCATCATCAGTATCTAAAAACTTTGATAAATCATTATTTGTTACTACTAATTCAGGTAGGCAACTACCTGCAGAAATAATTTGTATCCCCATTTTTACACGTCCTTACTTATACAAATATTTTGATATTTACATATAATCTATTTGTTATAATATAAATTTAATATTTTTCTAATATTTAATAATTATAACATATTTTCTAAATACTGAATTATTCAATTTTCAAAGAACATTATTTTCATAAGTTACTACGTCAAATATACAAGCTACATATTTCTCAGTATGATTTAATTAACAAAACTATATCTACTCTTTCTTTAATCAAATGGGCGCCGTCAATGTAATGGCTTTTCTGCCATCACTAAAAAGGACTAGCAGGCAAGCCTGTTCATTGTGGACCTGCCCTCACCTTACAAAAATCTTATCCCTATCTTGGTGAGGGCAAGTCCAAGGCGCCCATTCTCCTCATGCGTATGCATCATTATCTATACAGCTAGAATAACTTTAACTATATCTGCACCTTCTCCAAAATTCTCACAATAAACCAAATTACCAGAAAGAAGGCATATACATTTAGGTAAATAATGTTTTCCGAGGTGTCCTAGCTTAAATATAATTAACCAAATATCATTTTACATATTCTTAAGTGATATATAAAACCTAGGCTATGTTTAATAACCGTGTTGATAATATAACAATTTTCAAGGGAAGCCATTTTTGGCTTCCCTTAATTCACATTTAATTAATATGATTTATCAGTAAACTTAATTTTTCAATAGCCTTCTTTTCATCTGGTAAGAAAAATATATCTTTTCCATTATTGCTCTCATAGATAAAATCTTTCAAACTCTTACTTGTATATGCAGAAAAATCTCCTACAAAGGCTATTTTTACGTGATAATTGATAAATTTCTGTAATATTTCCCCAGCGAGTTTCGTACTTAAATGGAAAAAGTCCTCACATATTGCTGACTTATTTATAATTATACTATAACATCCAGTTTCAAAACTTACTGTTGCTATAAAATCTAACGCTGATTGAACATCAGTTATCAATATATCGCTACTACTTACAACAGCAATTTCAATATTATTCTCTTTAATAGTATTTATTTTCATAATAGTCCTCCGTATTCCTTCATATAGTCTTATTATACCCAAATATTCAGAACGTATCAAATTTCAACGTTTATCTTAAACATAGCCAAAACTTAAAATTTGAATAAACCTAAATTATTTTGACTTGGACATTATCGGAACAACGACTTATTTCTTGAAGTGTACTGCCCATCTTGGGGATCCTAGAATCAACGTCCGCGGATTCCCACAGCACATCAAATGTGGATTCAACCACACAATACCGAAAGGAATACTATCCACAGCACTAGCTCTATACTTTAGATGTGCACTATTTATGGATAATATCAATTTATGATTTCAAGCAAAACTTTTCTATAAAGATAAAAAAGAAAAAGAAACATAAGTTGTCCTTTTAAAAACGCGTATACAGTAATACCCATAGAGATATAGATAGGAATATAGAAACATTAGTTTATTATAAAGATAATATTATTTTCTTTCAGGAAATAGCCTGTCTTTATAGTAAGAATCTGCTTGATATATTGCTCCTAATGGATTATGTGCTAAAACCCTATCTTTTACTGCAAAAACAGTTATTGGCGCTTCTGAATATTTTATAAATAGAGAATCATGTCCAACACATAAACCCAACAGAATATTTAAATCTGTTTTAGCCTCATTTAAAAAATTTGCCTGACCTATTGGATTACACATCGGAACATTTGACTGTATATCAACAAAATCTTTTGATATACCTCCATTTTTACAAATTACAGAATTTACAGTAAATCCATTATAACTAAGAACTTTACTTAAAATTTTAGCTTCGTTTGATAAACCAATACAAAATGCAATTCCTATATTCTTATACTGACACCTTTTGGCAAAATCAATTGTTTCTTCTAATCTTGTCTTTTCACAATATCCTTCACTCACAACTAATGCTGATGCTTTAGCAATTTTAAAATTTTCTTCATCTTTATAAACTTCTTTAATTTTTCTCATTTTATCATCAAGACTTGGACAATTTTTAGGTGCTTTATCCAACTCTTTTTTATTACAAGCATGAATAGAACATAACGCACAATTATACATAAAAGTCCTTCTTTCATATGATTATCCAAATATAATATTTCACTTTATCTTATACAACTTTAATAGTACTTTTTTAATATTTTTAATTTAATACTTTATTCCATTCTAAAATACTACCATGAATTAATTATAGCATATTTGTAAATATTGCTTATTTAATTTCCAAAGGATATTTCCATATTTTGCTACATCAAATCTACAAACTATCTGTTTCTCCGTATGATTTAATTAACAAAACTATATCCTACTCTTTCTTTAATCAAATGGGCGCCATCAATGTACTTGCTTTTCTGCCTGTCATTTTTAGTGATGAGTGTTATTGTAGCGAAATAAATCGTATCATTAAAAATAATTTCCCTGTAATATATGATTTTATTATTTTTAGTGATTGGATTTTTTGAGCGGAGATAACGCCATCACTAAAAAGGACTAGCAGGCAAGCCTGTACATTGTGAACCTGCTCTCACCTTCCAATAAAATTTAACTTACTACTTGTGAGAGCAAGTCCAGGCGCCCTCTTCTTTATGCGTATGCATTATTCTTCTTAATATTATAATAATCCCAACCAGGACTTCTCTATAATATTTAGACTACATCTAAATATCTATAACTACAGGATTTAAGGCGTAGACTTTAATCCTTTCACCATACTTGGAGTAACATCATAAGAAAGTGTCAATGTAATACCAAAGAGCAGAGCGGATTGGTATTACATATTGACTCTTTCTGGAGCTTAAAACTAGAAGTTCATTTTTGATATGCAATTAGGATGAGAGAAACATTAACATTTACTTACCATTTCTAGAAGAATTCTAAAAAACTTTTATATGCACCCTTATCTTTATTAGCAGCATATACTCTTATCTAATTATTACCCTCTCTATAATCGCCATCTGAAAACCCCATTACCACAAAGAAGGCATGTACATTTAGCTAAATAACGTTTTCCGAAGTGTCCTAGCTTAAATATAATTAACAAAATATGAGTTTTAGCGAGTTATATTTAAAAGATATTAATTAGTTCAAGCTGAATAAACTATATGCGATTATATTATCCTAACTGTAGAGGTCCTTTTTCTCGTAGATTTTCTGGTGCTTGAAGTATATTAATAGCATCCTTTGCGTGAGCGCAGCGAGTTATAATAAATGCGATGGACTAGCTTTAATAATTTTTTTGATTTACCTAGTTCTTAAGATGAACTTTAATGAATTGTTTAAGATTATGCATCGTTTCCTTTCTGATCTGATATATATTATAGCTATGTGATTGAAAGCGCAGACTTACTGTAAATGTTAATATGAAAGTGCATAAAAGTTCCAACATGGAAATGTAGGAATTTATGCACTTTTTATGTATAGTTTTTTTAAGATATAATTGTATTGAATTTCTAATGAAGTAGGTGCAATTATTATGAGAGAAGATATACATAACAAACTAAAAAAATACACAAGAGAGGAGCAATGCTTATTGAATAAAAGTAAATTAGCACGAAGATTTAATTGTGATTCAAGAACAATAGACAGATATTTGAAAATAAATTCTGGCGAACTAGAACCGAAAAAATCATCAAGGATTTATGAATCATTTATTGATGAATATAAATCCATTATTATCGAAAAAGTAGATACTTATGGCGCCACTGCTATGGCAGTGTATAAGTTTATTGAAAAGAAAGGATATAAAGGTAAATATAGTACAGTGGCTGAATTTGTAAAGAAATATAAAAATGTTGAAACTCAAAAAGCAACTGTTAGATTCGAGATGACGCCAGGGCTGCAAGCCCAAGTAGATTAGAAAGAAAATTTGACTATGATAAGTAAACATGGCGAAATATTTAAGGTGAATATTTTCCTAATGGTACTTGGTTATTCAAGAATAAAATGTGTAAAACTAGCCACTGATAGAGAACAGAAGACACTATTCAAATGCATGATCTCTGCATTTAGCTATTTTCAAGGAATACCACAAGAAATATTATTTGATAATATGAAAATAGTAGTAGATAGAAGTAAATCAACATTTTCTAGTGTTGAATTTAATAAAATTTTTAAGCATTTTACAAATGATACTGGTTTCAATCCTATTGCCTGTCGGCCATATAGGCCACAAACAAATGGGAAAGTAGAATCCCTTACACGTCTTACGAACCGTTTAGCCGTTTATAACGGCGAATTTGAAGATTATGATGATTTAGATAGAATAAGTCCAAGATTTTATGAAAGAAGTGAATAATGAAGTGTCACAAGCAATAAATGAAACTCCTTTAAGTCGTTTAAATAAAGAACTAGAGTATCTTAAACTATTGCCACCAATGGATTCACTGGTATCATATGTCTCCTGCGAAAAAGAATATAAGGTATCAAAAGAATCTATGGTTAATTACAAAGGTAAAAAATACTCTGTTCCAACTAAATACATTGGTTTAAAGGTTAATATTACCGAGGCATGTGATGGCAATATCAGTATTTATTATAATGAAGATTTTATTGTATGTCACTCACTAAGTGAAAATAAATATAATTATAAAGTTGGACATATGCATGAAATACTAAAATCTGATGCATGTAAACATCTTGCAGATGCGAAAATAGATGAATTTATTAAGAAAAATATGACGATGATGGATATATTATTAAGAGAGTGAGGAATTTAAATGTATGCCAAATTATTAAATAACTTAGAAACTTTAAAATTAGAAAAAATATATTCATATGTTCCTAACTATTTAGATACGGTCGTAAAAGAAGGAACTCCGGTGTTAGATGCTCTTGTGCATCTAACCGATAAAGAAATAGCATATAAAAATGCAATGGCTTCAAAGATACAAATAACGGTAGCCGGTTTCCCTTTTGTAAAAAGAGCTGATGAATATGATTATGACTTCCAACCTTCGGTTAATAAGGCTAAGATTAAGGATTTGTGTTCATTAAGATTTATTGAAAATAAAGAAAATATATTATTTTATGGAACTCCTGGTGTTGGGAAAACCCACTTAGCTACCGCTATCGGAGTTGAAGCTGCGAGTAAAAGATATCTTACATATTTCATTACTTGCCATGATTTAATACAAAATTTAAGAAAAGCATATGATGAAAATCGTTTAGAAGTAAGATTAAAACACTATAATAAATATAGATTATTAATCATTGATGAAATTGGATATCTTCCAATCGACCATTTAGGTGCTAACCTATTTTTTCAACTTATAACAAAGAGATATGAACATAATTCTACTATAATAACAACTAATCAACCATTTAGTAAATGGGGAGATGTTTTCTCTGATGTAACTTTGGCTAATGCAATACTAGATAGGCTATTACATCATTCTCATATTGTAAAAATCGTTGGGCCTTCATATAGAACAAAAGATGTTTATGAGTTAATTCAACAAGAAAGAGCTGGGGGAGTAATTAAACATTAGCTATCCAATATTTATACATTTTCATGTTGGAACTTTTCAACATTTTGATATGACATTTACAAAAAGTATTATTAATGTATAACCCTTATATCTTTTGCCTATAATATATTTGACAAACTCTTTCCATTGCTTATAGAGATAATAAAAAAGACAATAAATTAATTGATCTGAAATAACTCATTAATTTACTGTCTTTTTGTTGTTATACATTTAGAAGGTTTAGTTTTGGCTATTTGCATATTTATATATATGATATATAGATATGTAATATACTTCTGCACAATCCTTTTAAAATTTTCATATATTAATTATTAAAACAACTATTTTTATTCCATCCTTATACTCATTAGAAGGATTATGTTTTTAATATAGTCCTTTTCTTGTATAATAATAACTTTGTTTGTAAATATAGTTGTTTATATTTCTTTTCCTCTTGCATAAATACTCCTATCTAGTAAGCATATATTAATCCTACTATAATAATAATTACTACAATAAATATAAACCACCATCTTTTATGAAATAACTTTACTTTTCCTCCACATGAAGGACAAATTTTTGTGCTTAAAGATATATTCCCCCCACAAATTTTACATTTAATCATTTTTGACATTACTAAATCCTCCTTAAACTTTATGCCTAATTGTATATTATTCGTAAACTTGTGGAATATACTAGATAAATTAATTTGCTAATATATCCAATATGTTTTGACCTAATATGATAAAATCTATTTATTATTTTTAGCAAAATTAAAGCAGTAGTCTGATTGCTCCTAGCTACTGCTTTTTTAATTTTCCACCACTATTTTTAGGCAAAAAAATAAAAAGCATAGGATTAACTCCTATGTCTTAATTTACTTATCATCATATTTGTAAATCAAAAATATGATTTCTAGTTTCTTCCTGCATATCCATATGATCTTCTTGCATTGCCACATTCTCTACAAGTACAAAATGCATTTGGAGAAACATTACACTAATCTTCAGTTTCTCTATTATTTTTATTACTGCATTTATCACATTCTCTCATTTCATGGCAAAAACAATCATTTAACGTATCATTATATATCCTTATACAACTCATAATTATCCACAACTAATATATTTCTATCTCTTGATTGTATATTGTATAGATTATTTGTCAAATGTAGATTTGACGAAGGAATGAAAAACATGGATAAGGGAAAATCAAAAAGACTTTATTGTAAAAATTGTGGAATATGGACATAGAATAGATGCAGTGATGGAGGATTAGAACCAGGGGAGAAAGCACATGTGCCGAATGTAGGAAACTATTGTGAAGCTTGTTTTAAAAAATCAAATAAATAATTCCTAATACTAAAAATACGTATTAGGAAGGTTAGATGAAAATAATTATAAAAATAGTATTGCTTTAGCAAAAGAGGAGATTAAACCGTTGGTGGTTAACCCAGGGATGGTTAAACCAGCAATGTAACTAATTATGAATGTTTGAATAACATATATAGCCTTAGATAATATTAATTTTAAATTCATATGACCACTCTCCTTTAAAAGTAAATCTTGTATATATCCTAAGAAAGTAGTGAGTAGAAAAGTGATTGTTAATATTTCATAATTAGAGCGTATAGATTCGAACCATACTCCCATCCCTTGCTAAAACAATACTGTCTAATAAATATATAATAATCAAGATAAATATGCAAGTAGTTTAAACTGAATTCAGAAATAAAAAGTAAAATTGATCTTTGAAAATTGAATAATGCGGTATTTACAAAATATGCTATAATTAATTCGTAATAGTAAATAAATGTGAACTATAGATTATTTATATTAGTTACGATGGAATATAAAGAAATATGGAGGTAAAACATGCGAGTTATTATGATTAGACATGGTCAATACGATTCCTCATTTTGCGAGGAACAAAATATAAATGGACATGGTATAGATTTAGCGCCACTTTCTTCAAACGGCATTGTGCAAGCAAAATCGGTAGCAAAAAATCCCATTCTGAAAGACGCCCAAATCATTTTATCATCGCCACTTACCAGAGCTTTGCAAACAGCTTCTTATGTTGCTACTGAAACAAAGCTTGATATACTGGTCGAGGTGGAACTAAGAGAATGGCAACCTGACTTAACTTATCAAAAAGCAACAAAGTCAAATGTACATATTTCTTATGAAGATTATTTGGCTCATAGTGGGATTTATCCTCAAAATGAGCAAAAAAACTGGGAAACGGCAAAAATGGTTTTTTGCAGAGCATACAACTGCTTAAAAAATTACAATGATAAGTATAGCAAAGTAATTGTTGTAGCTCATGGGGAGTTAATGCGACAATTCAAATCAACCGAATTAATGCCATATTGCGGGATAATTGAGTTTGAGTTTAACGAAATTTCACTTAAAGAATGATGTAAAAATAAGCATAATCTACACCAACCTTAATACACAATTCTTATTTAACGTCATATCAATAAAAACCGAATATTTATTTGAAACACCGCATTATTTAGGATTGAATTTCGGGGTATTTTTAGTTCGCATTTCTAATAAATGGACAAGCTTTCCACAAAAACAAAAAGGTAGAGTAAACCTTAACGTCTAATCTACCTCTAAAAATAATTATTGAGCTTGTAAAAATTTTTCATAGTTCTCTATTTTATCCTCTCTGTTGGTCTTTTTTATCCAATCATTATATTCTAAAATAGCTTCTTCTACAGTTTTTAACTTTAATTGATTATTATTTTTTCTTTTTGTTTCTACGTACATGTTAATTTTAATTATATTACCCATTTTTACCACCTTCCTTTTATACTTACAATACAATTAAATTGTTAAATTTAGGTACATAAAATTTTTAAGAAAACCTTATCATTTCTAATTAATATATTATCATTAGTTTGTGTCAATTATTTGTCAACCCTGTAAATGTCTTCTCTTTATTTTTAGAGAAAAAATAAAGGGTAACAAACAAGATTTTTCCTGTCTGTTACCTTATTAACTAATGAAGAAACTTTCTGCAATTTCTACTATAACTAAATCTCCTTAATATTAGCTGAATAAATTCTAAATTTTTTCTATAGCTAATAACCTTGGATTATTACCTTCCTGAACTTTAATATATATTCTCGCTATTTTCATTTGTAAATTTTCTATTATTGTTTTTACTTTACAGATAAAATAATAATCTTCTATATCATTCGTGATTAATGCTATGGGCGTAAAATTCCATCCTTTTATTCCGCTCAATGCCTTGCTTAATATTTTTTTATCTTTTATTGTAATTTTCTCTCTTATTTCCAGCTTGTTACATTCTTTTCTCATATTCTCAAACACCCTTTCTAATAAATATACCATCGCTCATGTCCCAACATTTCCCAATTTATATTATAGTTGATAATAATTGTCATTGCAAGTGTAAAAACAAAAAAAGGTAGCCCGAGTATTTTCTACTCAATCTACCTTCATTAGCCTAATGTGTAATTTAGCTACTTATATAAGTATAACATCTTAATATTTTAATTTATATATACTGATTTTCCAATACATATACCTTTTTAAAAAATAGTTCTAGTTAATAGTTGCAATTTAAATTTATAATATCAAGCCTAAATTACATTTATATATTTTAAAATTTTTTATTTTTTTATCGAAAAATACAATTCTGGTGTGTCCTCTGTAATAGTTTTAAATTCATACCCTTGCGATTTATAATATTCTATTATTTGTGGCAAAGCTTTACAAGTGTTCTTGTGCATATCAGTACAATGCATAAGTAATATAATATTTGGTAGATCCTTACTTCCCTTTATAGCTTTTCTATATAATTTATATGGAGAGAATTTAGGATTTAATCCATCTGTATTATCTAAATTCCAGTCATATATTTTAAAATTATTATCATGTAATTTTTTTAAATAATTACTATTTAAATGTTTATAACTACCTCCTGGAAATCTAATTATATTTGGTGAAATTCCAACGACTTTATTTATTTCATTTCGACAATCAATCATTTCTTGTATAAATTTATCTTCACTGCAATAAATATTCTTATATTTATGAGTATAGGTATGAAGTCCTATATTATGTCCTTCATCGTTGATTCTCTTTACCACATCTTCTGCATCTTCAATTTGACTACCAATTAGGAAAAAAGTTGCTTTTACCTCATTTTCTTTTAGAATATCTAATACCTCTTTTGTTATTTTATTATTAGGTCCATCATCAAACGTTAAATAAATTACCTTTTCTCTATCAATAATGACTTTTTTATTTGTATTTAAGGTTTTAACAGCCGTTGTATTATAGTCTACAGACATGCTACTTACATTTTCTTCAAATAGAAAAATAGCAAAAAGTATATTTGTAAAAAATAAAAAAATCTTTAATTTATTTTTCAATTTTTTATCCTCCAAGTGTGATTTAGATAACTTTTTATATCTATCTAAGAATTTTTTAACACTTATTATTATTCGCATTTTCTAGCTTTTTATTTATGGTAACTTTGAACATTTAATACCTTGTAAGATACAAATTTTAATATTATTTTTAAACAAAAAAATAAAGGGTAGCAAACAAGATTGCATACTACCCTTTGTAAATTCATTTTAACTCTTTTCTTCTAGCTGCAATTAAGCCTTCCAATTCTTCTATGTCTTCTATTGTCGCTTGTTTTTTTACGAAGTTTCTTGCAGTATATCTGTTTCGTAAATATCCCGTCTCTTCTTTATTTTTTTCTTGCCAACGCTTATTGGCTTCTGTCTGTGCATTTTTCTTTTCGTCCATAACTAAATCACTCCTGTTAGCTTCATTACTAGTATAACCAAAAAGGCGACCAATCCAAACAATGAAAGTATACGTACAACTGAACTGCACCCTGTCAAGTAGACAGATGAAATAATAAAAATTATGAAGCTAATATCTGATT
>LIDZ01015283.1_pt4 | contig 12204 bp, 12 predicted proteins | sample 644651 | NCBI WGS metagenome assembly LIDZ01 (sample SAMN03856242, study PRJNA289617) | food metagenome | isolation source: wine grapes on drying loft during traditional withering process | host: Vitis vinifera cv. Corvina | place: Italy: Gargagnago di S. Ambrogio di Valpolicella | collected 2014-01
GCCCCTCTCACCACTGCTGGTGATGCCCATGCGGCAACCCTCAATTTCCCGGGCCTCGCGAAAGCGGGGCTTTTATTCGGAGCGAAATGATTGATAAATCGCGCTTTCGAACGTGTCGCCGAAAATACGAAGTCCAGGGCGATCTGGCTTTTGCCCCTGCAGACGATTCCAGCGAACACTTTTAATGTTGTGTTCTGCCGCGAGCTCGACGGCACCTGCGTAGCCTCGCACCTTTGTGACAGCAGCAGGATCGGGCCCCACATACAGGGCCGCACATAACCACGCGTCCAGCTCGGACATGCTGGCTTTGACCACCACCAGTCTTTTTTTAGAGCCATTCAACACATAGTGGATTTCGTACCAGTTGAAGTCGTTGGTAAACCGGTCCATGGATACTCCGAAATCCAAAATAAAGCCTGCTCAAACAGTAGATCAATAACTGGGGCTGTTGTTCCAGCAAATATACGCACCCTGTGGATATCGGAGTACCCATGGACCCTACCGACCTAGGCCCAGGCACAGCTACCTGGCTGGGCGGCACGGGCACTTTTCTATTGGGCGCTTTTTTATGGCTGCGCAAATTTTTGGCCAAGGAGGCGACCGAGCGCGCGATGGACAATGCCGATATCGGCACCGTGCGCAGGCTCAACGAATTGCTCGACTCGGAAAGGGCTCGCGCAAATGCCGCCGAGGCCCGGGCCGACCAGTTCGCCAAAGAACGCAACGATCTGGCTGCCGCCGTTGGCCGCATGGAAGGGCGGATCGAAGCCCTGACCAGCCAGGTACAACAACTCACGATGACCGTGACCAACCAGAGTGGCGAAATTTCGCGCCTGAGATCGCAGCTGGGAGGCATCAACTGATGGACAGACGTGCAGTGCAATTCGTTGAGCACCGAGCGGACTATCGGCGAGCGCTAGAGGTGCTGGTATGACGCTCCCCGTGACTTTCGAGCTGCCCTACGTCGGTAACGGTCCCGGTCAATTCTCAGTCATACCGCCGCTGCTGCCGCACAGGGTGGGCGAGTGGGTGCTGATGGATGATCTGGTCTACACGGACAGGGCTGGGAAGCCGCACAGCATCCCGAAGTACTTCATCACCGATCTTGCCTCTATCCCATGGATTGCCGAGCCGATCTTCACATCGATCGACTCCCGGGTGCCGGGCGTTGGCCACGACGGCTTCTACTGCTTCAACGCCATGCCCCGCGCCGCGTGCGATGCCTTGCTCAAGGAGATGCTGCTGGTCACTGGCTGCGACGCCCTGCGTGCGAACCTGATATACGCGGGCGTGCGTGTCGGCGGGTCGAGCCGGTACCGGGCCTGCAGCGGTGGCCCCAAGCGCGAGGATTTCGCCTGGGAATACATGACACCCCAGGAAGTGCTGCTCTATGAATCTGCCTACGAGCTGGGCAGCCTTTCATCGGGCAGCCCATTGCAGGTCAGCTAGCGAAGGCTAACTGGCCTGCCAGCCCAGTTGCCTGGAAATCTGCTGGGTACTCTCCATCAGCCGAGTGACGTAGTCCTGCTTGAGTTCTTCGCGAAAGCGAAAGCAGGGGAACGACACGCTCATGCCACCGATCACGTGGCCGAAACGATCGCGAATCGGTGCGGCCAGGCAGCGCATATTGTCTTCGAATTCTTCGTGGTCCTCGGCATAACCCTGAGCGCGCACCACTTCCAATTCTTGTAGATACGCTTCGATGCTGGTCAAGGTGTTGGCGGTGCGGCGCTCGAAACTTTCTACCTGCATATGAGCCAGCAATTCGGGCCGGTCCAGCCACGCCATCAACACCTTGCCAATCCCGGTGCAGTACAGCGGCGCACGCCGGCCGATACGCGAGTACATGCGCAGGTTGTATTTGGAATCGATCTTGTGCACGTAGACGATGCTGCCCTCGTCAAGGATGCCAAGGTGCACGGTCTCTGCCGTCAATTCGTTGATGCGCCGCATTCCCGGTTCCGCCTCGCGCACGATATCCAAGTGGGGCAGGGCCTGCGCGCCCAGTTCAAACAGCCGGACGCTGAGCCGGTAGCGGTCCTCGGCATCCTGCACCACATAGCCGCGGGCCTTGAGAGACTGCAAAAACCGGTAAACCGTACTTTTGGACATCTCGAGTTTTTGCGCGATCTCGGACACGCCGCTTTCTTCCGGATGCTCGGCCAGTGCTTCAAGGACGGCCATGGTCCTGGCGACGGCGGAAACCAGCTCGTTGTTCTGCAGAGTACTGTTGTCCATGAAGGCTCCAACGAAAGCGGAAAACCCAAGGATATACGGTGGCGGATCAAAACGCTGTTTCATTCTTCTTGACGGCCTAGCAAATCTGATTAAACTCCAGTGCATTCACTAAAAATGAAACGCTGTTTTAAAAATAAGAAAGGCGTGAATAATGGACGTATTCCCAAGGCAATGTCCGCACCGCCCATCCCATCCTTCGCTCAGGGTGGCGCTGGTGGGCGAGTGCATGATCGAGCTACGCGGTGACCCCACATCAGGCTTCACCCAGACCTTTGGTGGCGACACGCTCAATGCAGCGGTCTACCTTTCACGGTTGAACCCCACCGATCAAATCGCCGTTGATTACATTACTGCCATCGGCGCCGACAGCTTCAGTGCCGCCATGCGCCAGTTGTGGCGCGACGAAGGCGTCGGTGATCAACACGCGCGAGTGATTGAGGATGCGCTACCGGGGCTCTACTTCATCCAGACCGATACCACAGGCGAGCGCCGCTTCCTGTATTGGCGTGGCGAAGCGGCGGCGCGGCAAATGTTCGACAGCCCAGAAGCCGCCACGGCGTTGCAGGCGCTGGTGGATTACGACTACGTCTATCTAAGTGGCATCAGCCTGGCGATTCTCACGGCCAAAGGTCGCGAGCGCTTGATGCACGCCTTGCGATTGGCCCGTGAGTCCGGCACGCGCATCGTCTTCGACAACAACTACCGTCCCCATCTGTGGCCCGACGCCCAGGCTGCACGCCAAGCCTATGGCGACCTGTTGCGCCTGACGGACCTGGCCCTGATTACGTGGGAGGACGACGCCGCATTGTTCGGGTATGCCGATGTGGAAGCGCTATTTCGCGCCTACGCAGATTTTGGTGTCGGTGAAGTCGCGCTCAAGCGTGGCGCCGAGTCGTGCCTGGTGCAATGCGCCTCCGGTCGTTTCGAAGTGCCCGCCGAATCGGTGCTGCAGATCGTTGACACGACTGCGGCGGGCGACGCCTTCAGCGCGGCGTATCTTTCATGTCGCTTGCAAGGCGGTGATCCACCACTGGCCGCGCGCTGGGGCCACCGACTGGCCGCCCAGGTCGTCCAGCATCGTGGGGCGCTGATCCCCAGGGGCGCGATGCCCAGCATGGGCATGACTCCTTTTTCTTCTGCCGCCGAGGCCTGAACCCATGAAAATCATTGAAGCCCGCGTGATCGTTACCTGTCCGGGTCGCAACCTGATCACCCTGAAAATCGTCACCGACGGCGGCATCTATGGCATTGGCGATGCAACGTTGAACGGCCGCGAACTGGCCGTAGTCGCCTACCTTGAGGAGCACGTGCTGCCAGCCCTGATCGGTCGCGATGCCCAACGCATCGAGGACATCTGGCAGTACCTGTATCGCGGGGCCTATTGGCGCCGCGGCCCGGTGACCATGACCGCGATTGCCGCAGTGGATATCGCCCTGTGGGACATCAAGGCCAAGGCTGCACACATGCCGCTGTACCAATTGCTCGGGGGCAAAAGCCGAGAGCGGGTCATGGTTTACGGGCATGCCACGGGCAAGGACATCGAAGGCTGCCTGGATGAAGTCGCGCGTCATGTCGAGCTTGGTTACAAGGCCGTGCGCGTGCAATGCGGTATCCCCGGCATTGCCACCACTTATGGCGTGGCCAAGCGCAGCGGTGAGCGTTACGAACCGGCTGACAGTGACCTGCCCGCCGAACATGTGTGGGATACCGCCAAATACCTGAATCATGTACCCAAACTTTTTGCTACGGTTCGTGAGCGTTTCGGGGATGACTTGCACATCCTGCACGACGTGCACCATCGCCTCACCCCCATTGAAGCGGGGCGCCTGGGCAAGGCAGTCGAGCCATTCAACCTGTTCTGGCTCGAGGACTGCACCCCGGCCGAGAATCAACAAGCCTTCCGCCTGATTCGTCAGCACACCACTACGCCGCTTGCGGTGGGTGAGGTGTTCAACTCCATTCATGACTGCCGCGAGCTGATCCAGGAACAGTTGATCGACTATATCCGCGCCACCCTCGTACACGCGGGCGGCATTACCCATGTGCGCCGCATTGCCGACTTTGCTGCCCTGTATCAGGTGCGCACCGGCTTTCATGGTGCCACCGACCTGTCGCCGGTGTGCATGGGGGCGGCGCTGCATTTCGATACCTGGGTGCCCAACTTTGGCATTCAGGAGCACATGCCCCACGACGAACGCATCGACGAAGTGTTTCCCCACGCCTATCGCTTCGAAGATGGCCATTTCACCCCTGGCGAAACCCCTGGGCATGGTGTCGATATCGACGAGGGCCTGGCGGCGAAATACCCCTACAAGCGCGCCAGCCTGCCGGTCAATCGCCTGGAAGATGGCACGCTCTGGCACTGGTAAACACTGTTTCGACTGTTCAATAACTACAAGACACAGGGCGCTACCTACCCTGACAGGAGATACCCGATGAAAGCTTTTCAAGTAAGAGCACCTTTTGAGTTTGGCTTGGCGCAGGTCGAGATGCCTCGAGTGGCGCCGGGGGAGGTCAAGGTAGACGTCGCCTACGCCGGTATTTGTGGCTCGGACATGCACATCATCCACGGGCAAAATGCCTTTGTGCGCTTCCCCCGGGTGACCGGCCATGAATTCTCAGGTGTGGTGCGCGAAGTGGGCGAGGGCGTTGACCACCTGAAAGTCGGTGACCGTGTGTGCATCGACCCGGTCATCAGCTGTGGCGACTGTTATCCATGTCGGATCAACCGGCCGAACGTCTGCACTCGGCTGCAAGTGATTGGCGTCCACCGCGATGGCGGTTTCAGTGAGCAAGTCTGTGTACCGGCCGGCAACGCCCATCCCTTGCCGGACTCCCTGTCGCTGAGCCACGCAGCGCTGGTCGAACCCTACTCCATCGCGCTCAATGTGCTTGATCGCATGCAGCCCCATCCAGGCGATAGCCTGTTGATCTACGGCGCGGGTGTGATTGGCCTGACGCTGGTGCAAATGGCCCGGGCGCTGGGGCTGACCGATATCACCGTGACTGATGTCCTTGATACGCGCCTGGAGACTGCCAAGGCGCTGGGTGCCAGCCGCACGCTCAACGGCAAGGAGGTGGATGTCGAGGCAGCCATGCGCGAACTCACTGGCGACGAAGGCGTTCCGCTGATCGTCGATGCCGCCTGCATTCCGGCGTTGATGCCGCAAATGGTGCGCCTGGCCTCGCCTGCAGGGCGTATTGGCCTGCTCGGTTTCAACGCGGTGCCGAGCGACCTGGTGCAGTTGGAGATGATCAAGAAAGAGCTGACGCTGGTGGGATCGCGGCTGAACAATCGCAAGTTTCCAAAGGTGATCGAACTGATCGCCAGCGGCAAATTGCACGTTAAGGAACTGATCAGTCATCGCGTCAGCTTCGATGAAATGCCGGGGGCAATCGAACTGATCGAAAGCCATCCCGAACAAACCCGCAAGGTTCTCGTCGAGCTGAGCGGGGCCCATCACTAGCGGTCTGCAATTACTCGTGCCCCTGCGGGCACCCTCACCGAATAAACACAAGAAGCGGGAGGTTTCAATGTTTGGTCAAGGTCGCACAGTCATCATCGTCATGCTGTTCCTGGCAGGCGTCATCAACTATCTGGATCGCTCGGCATTATCCGTTGCGGCCCCGTTCATCCAAAAAGACTACGGTCTGTCCACGGGTGAGATGGGCATGATCTTCAGTAGTTTTTTCGTCGGTTATGCCGTGTTCAATTTTGTCGGAGGTTGGGCGGCCGACCGCTATGGTGCGAAAACGACGCTATTGCTGGCGATGGTGCTGTGGTCGCTTTTCAGCGGCCTCACGGTGCTGACGATAGGCTTCGCCTCGCTGGTGCTGATCCGCATCCTGTTCGGTATGGGTGAAGGGCCACTCAGCGTCACCACGAGCAAAATGATCAACAACTGGTACACCCCCAAACGCAGGGCGCGCGCGATTGGCACGTCAATGTCCGGTACACCGCTGGGCGGGGCGATTTCCGGGCCGGTAGTGGGCTTCATTGCCGTCACTTACGGTTGGAAGATGTCGTTCATTATCATCATGGTGATTGGCCTGGTCTGGGCAGCGGTCTGGTACAAGTTCGTCAAGGAACGACCAGAAGGCCAGGGCGCCGAGGATATTGTGCGGGCCGAAGGGCAAAGCGAGCTGTCAGCACAGCCGGTGTTCCCGCTGCGGTTCTACCTCAGGCAGCCCACGGTGCTGTTCACGTCCCTGGCGTTCTTTTCCTATAACTACACACTGTTTTTTTTCCTGACCTGGTTTCCCAGCTACCTGACCATCGCCCACGGCCTCAACGTCAAGGACATGAGCATTGCCACAGTCATCCCCTGGGTCTTGGGCTTTCTAGGCCTGGCGCTGGGTGGTTTCATCTCCGACTTCGTCTTCAAAAAAACCGGGCGAATGATGTTTTCGCGCAAGGTTGTGCTGGTGACGTGCCTGCTTGCCTGCGCCGTGTGCATCGCCTGCGCCGGTCTGGTCAGGACCTTGTATCCGGCGGTCACCCTGGTCGCCCTGGCCGTGTTCTTTCTGTATCTCACCGGCGCCATCTACTGGGCGATCATCCAGGACACCGTGCCAGCAGCTCGGGTGGGTGGCGTCAGTGGCTTCATGCATTTTCTGGCGAATACCTCGGGCATCATCGGCCCGACCTTGACCGGCTTTCTGGTGCAATTCAGCGGCTCCTTCACGATTGCGTTCCTGCTGGCGGGGCTGTTGACCGTAGTCGGCGCCGTGTGTGTGGCGCGCTATGTCAAACCCCTGTCTGTGGCGGATAAAGCTGATTCGCTGGTACACAGCCCGCAGTCAGGTTCAGTACTGGGCCGGCCATGACCGGTCATGAGCAAAAAAGGAGCGTGTCGATGCCCGTCGTGAAACGCGTGCCCTCTGCCGGCCCTGTCGGTGAGATCGGCATCGTGCACCTTGGCCTGGGGGCGTTTCATCGCGCTCACCAGACGGTGTACCTGCAACGCCATCTCAATCGCCACGGCCAAAGTGCCTGGGGGTTGTGCAGCGCCAACCTGCGCTCCAATCGCACGTTGGTCGATCAATTGCGTGCCCAGGACGGTCGCTACCATGTGGCCGAGTATGGCGACCGTGAGCAGGTGACGCTGCGTGAAATCGGCGTATTGCGCCAAGCCTTGTACGTCGGCGAGGGCGGCCATGAGCTGCCCTTGTTGTTGCAACGCATGGCTGCGCCGCAAACGCGCATCGTCACGCTGACTGTCACCGAGAAAGGTTACTGCCTGAACCCGGCCACTGGGCAGCTACGCATCGATGATCCTGGCATTGCCCATGACATCGCCCATCCGCACGTGCCGCGCACTGCGCCCGGCATTCTGCTCGAAGCCTTGCGTCGCCGCCGCGCTGCGGGCATTCCTGCGTTCACCGTATTGTGCTGCGACAACATGCCAGACAACGGCGAGCGCACTCGAAAGGCTGTGAGCGCGTTGGCAGCGGTGCACGACCGAGGGCTGGCGCAGTGGATCAACGAGCATGTGGCGTTCCCCTGCTGCATGGTTGACCGGATCGTTCCGGCGATGGATGACGACGCCTTCAATCGGCTGCAACAGCAACTTGACTGCCACGACCGTGCGGCGGTGATCTGTGAGCAGTTCAGCCAGTGGGTGATCGAAGACAACTTTCCACTCGGGCGTCCGGACTGGGAGGCGGACGGCGTCCAGATGGTGGAAGACGTTCGCCCGTTTGAAACGATGAAACTGCGCATGCTCAACGGCAGCCATTCGTTACTGGCCTATGTGGGTTTGCTGGTTGGACACGAATGGGTGTGTGATGCCATCAACGATGTGAACCTGGCGCATTTCATCAAGCGCTATATGGTTCATGAAGCCGCGCCGACCCTGAACATGCCGCAAGGTATCGATCTTGCGGTCTATGCCCTTGATCTCGAAGCGCGCTTTGCCAATGACAGCCTGCAACATCGCCTGCGCCAGATCGCCATGGACGGCTCGCAAAAACTGCCGCAACGCCTGTTGCTCGGCGCGCAGCAGTTGTTGGATGAAGGGCTCGATCTGTCTTGCACCGCGTTGGGTATTGCGGCCTGGATTCGCTATTGCACTCAGCCGCTGCCCGATGGTGCGGCGCAGGTGATCGACGACCCTCTGAGCGCAACCTTTGCCGATCTTGCAGGCCGATTCGAGGGCGCGGCGTTGGTGGCGGCGTTTCTCGACCTGGACCAGGTTTTCCCGACCGTCCTGTCCGATCGCGCAGCTTTTCGCGATGCCGTGCAACGCGCCTATGCAACAGTGGCCCGCGACGGCATTCACAGCGCCTTGCTTAGCCTGGCTGGGCACCACTGACAACAAAGGAGAACAGCATGGAACACACATGGCGCTGGTTTGGCCCCAAAGACCCTATTTCCCTGGCGGACGTCCGCCAAACCGGTGCAACCGGGGTTGTCAGCGCGTTGCACGACATTCCCAATGGCGAGATCTGGCCAGTGGACGCTATCGCTGCGCGCAAACAGATGATCGAAGCGGCCGGCTTGAGCTGGTCGGTGGTAGAGAGCATTCCGGTGCATGAAGACATCAAGCGCGGCTGCGGTCGCCGGGACGAGTACATCGCCAACTACCAGCAAAGCGTGCGCAACCTGGCAACCTGCGGCATCGATATCGTGTGCTACAACTTCATGCCGGTATTGGACTGGACCCGCACCGACCTGGCCTGGGCACTCGCCGATGGCGGTTGGGCGCTGCGTTTCGATCAAACCGCCTTTGCCGCGTTCGACCTGTTCATCCTGCAGCGTCCGGATGCCGAGCTCGAATACAGCGCGCAGGATATCCAGCAGGCCAAGACCTATATGGAGCAACTGAGCCCGGCCAGACGCGACACGCTGGTCAACACGTTGATCGCAGGCTTGCCTGGCGCCGAGGAGCACTACAGTCTGGAGGACTTCCGGGCGTTGCTTGGCACCTACGCGCACATCGACGAAGCCAGGCTGCGTGAACACCTCGGGTACTTTTTGCGCGCGGTGATCCCGGTGGCAGAGCAAGTGGGCGTGCGCATGGCAATCCACCCGGACGATCCACCCCGGGCACTGCTTGGCTTGCCACGCATCCTTTCCACCGCCGCAGATGCCCAATGGTTGTTGGACGCCGCGCCAAGCCCGGCCAATGGCCTGACGTTCTGCACCGGCTCCTACGGCGTACGGGAAGACAACGACCTCGTGGCGATGGCCAAGCAGTTTGCGCCGTTCATCCACTTCACCCACCTGCGCTCGACCCGTCGCGAAGCTGATCCGCGCAGCTTTCACGAAGCCCATCATTTGGACGGTGACGTCGACATGGTCGGGGTCATTGCTGCCTTGGTGGCAGAAGAACGCCGGCGTGAACGCGAAGGCGGCCCGCGCTTGCCGCTGCGTCCGGACCACGGGCATCAGTTGCTCGACGATCAGCACCGTAAAAGCAACCCTGGCTATTCGCTGATCGGTCGTCTCAAGGGGCTTGCAGAACTGCGCGGTGTTGAGTTGGCGGTGCGTCGGCTCTGAATGAGCAGCACATCCCAAGGATTACCCGCTGCGAGGTTTCGAGATCGTCACGCTGTTTGTCGAAAGCGTAACCGCGCCGAGGTGTTCTACCGGGATCGTTGATCATTCGCGCCAGGCCATCAGCGCAATAACTGCTCCATGCCGGCAAAAATCTGCGCCATGGCCTGGCGCTCGCGGCCTGGCGCGCCAGCACAGTGGCCCCAGTCGGATTGCAGTACCTGCACGCTTGCGTCTGCAATCAGGCTTGCTTCATGACGCGCGTCCTCGACGGTAAAGTACAGGTCGCTGCTGCCGGGCATGCTCAAGGTGCGCGCGCGGATGCGGGCGAGGGCGCAGGCCAGGTCCTCACCGTCCGAGGGGCCGGCGTCTTGCCAGGTGTGCAGAGTGCACAGCAGGTCGTTGGCGTCTTGGGCCAGATGGTCGTTCTCCCAGTATTCGAGCAGCGCCTCGACCGTGCTGAAGCCCAACTCGCGGTAAAGGCCGTTACGAAAGAATGCCTGAGAGTATGCCCACCCCGCATAGACCCGGCCAAACGCGCGCAGCCCCGCCTCGGGTTGCGCCGTGTAGCGTCCTTGTTGCCAGTTGCCATCGGCGCACAGCGCCGCCTTGGCGCCCTCGAGAAATACCCGGTTGTGCGGCCAGCATTGCGCCGTCGCGCAGATCGGTAGAATGCGCTCGACGTGCTCCGGGTAGCGCATCGCCCAATGGAGAGCCTGCATACCCCCCATGGACCAACCGCACACCAGCGCCAGCCGCCATTCGCCAAATAAAGCGTTCAGCAGGCGGCGTTGCGCCTCGACGTTATCGGCCAGGCTGATGCGAGGGAAATCCGCTCCGCGTTGGCCTTGCTCGGTATTGCTGGGCGAGCTCGACCAACCGGCGCCAAACAGGTTGGTCAGCACCACACAGTAATTGCCGCTGGCCAGTGGGCTGCCCGCACCAAGCAAGGGCAAGCTGCCCCAATGTGTGCCACCGTAATAGCTAGGGATCAGCACCAGGTTGTCGCACGCGGCGTTTGGCCGGCCCAGGACTTGGTAACACAGCTGCGCATCCTGGAGAGCCTCGCCGTTCTGGAGCAGCAGGGTACCCAGTTTCATGAAGCGTTTTTCTTTTATCAACTCAATCATTTAGATATTCCTCTACGTGTCGCTGGGGACGAACGCCTATACCCGCCGGGGCCTGCTCGGCGTTTATATATACACGCTGGCATGTATATTGAATGAAGGAATCGTGCCAAGGCGCTTGGCGCCACGACCTTATCAGCGGAGATAGCCTGCAATGAGCCACAGCCCGGAAGCGGAACAGCTGAAAACCACCCTGTTGGCCAAAGGGGTGAAATATGCCATGGCCAGCTACGTCGACATTCATGGCGTGATCAAAGGCAAATTCGTGCCGCTCGCCCATTTGGGTCAGATGCTGAACGGCTCGGAGTTGTACACCGGCGCAGCGCTGGATGGCGTCCCCCAGGACATCAGCGATAATGAAGTCGCGGCAATGCCTGATCCGGCCAGCGTCATTCAGTGTGCATGGAACAAAGAGCTGGCCTGGTTTGCCAGTGACCTCTACCTGGATGGCAAACCCTTCAGTGCTTGCTCACGGGGCGCACTGAAACGCCAGACCGACGCCGCAGCGGCCCTGGGGTACACCTTCAATCTGGGCATCGAAACCGAATTTTTCCTGTTCAAGGACACCGCCGACGGGGGGTTCGAACCCCTCAGCCAGCGCGACAACCTGGCCAAGCCTTGCTATGACCCGCGCGGGCTGATGGACAACCTGCACATTGTTGGCGAGCTGGTCGAGGCGCTCAACGACATCGGCATGGATGTCTACTCATTCGACCACGAAGACGCGAACGGGCAGTTCGAGACAGATTTCAAGTACGCCGACGCGCTCACCATGGCCGACCGCTTCGTATTCTTCCGCCTGTTGGCTAACGAAATCGCCCGCAAGCATGGCGCCTTTGCCAGTTTCATGCCCAAGCCTTCGGCAGATCGCACCGGCAGCGGTGCGCACTACAACATGTCGCTGGCCGACCGCGAAACCGGGCGAAACCTGTTCGAGCCGGACGGCGACGATGTCCACGAATGTGGTGTCAGCCAGTTGGGCTATCACTTTATTGCCGGGGTGCTGAAACACGCTCAGGCCATTTGCGCGGTCATTGCGCCGACCGTCAACAGCTACAAGCGCCTGGTGCGCAAGGGCAGCATGTCGGGGTCGACCTGGGCACCGGTTTTCGTCTGCTACGGCAACAACAACCGCACCAACATGCTTCGCATTCCTTCCCAAGGCAGCCGAGTCGAGTGCCGAGCGGCGGACATTGCCTGCAACCCTTATCTGGGCGCTGCGTTGATCCTCGCTGCTGGCCTGGAGGGTATTCGCGACAAGCTCGACCCCGGTTTGCCGCACCGCGAGAACATGTACAACTACAGCGAAGCGCAGGTAGCCGAGATGGATATCGAATGCCT
>LIDZ01015714.1_pt6 | contig 12196 bp, 7 predicted proteins | sample 644651 | NCBI WGS metagenome assembly LIDZ01 (sample SAMN03856242, study PRJNA289617) | food metagenome | isolation source: wine grapes on drying loft during traditional withering process | host: Vitis vinifera cv. Corvina | place: Italy: Gargagnago di S. Ambrogio di Valpolicella | collected 2014-01
GCAAGCTGTAAGAATGCTTTCTCTCATTAAGCATCGCTTAGGCTTCGAAATCGCTCTGCGTAATTTATTTATAACAAATACATTGCAAGAGTTTATTGATGCGGTGGTTTTAAATACGTCCGCAGCAAAGTTTTCAGCCGTTCATTTTGGCGGAGCACGCGAGAAGCAAGTAATATTCTGCATACATCCAGTTGGTGGCCACATAACAGGATATCGTACGCTAGCTCTTTCAATGATGAAATATTTCTCGGTGTATGGCTTGCAAGCTGGCGAAATATTGACGCATGAAGAAGATCTTAATTCACTGAATGATTTAGCTGCTGCTCACTGTAAGGCAATCGTTGCCGTACAGAGTCATGGTCCTTATCGTTTACTTGGTTGGTCAAGCGGTGGCGCTTTAGCCGTAGCAATAGCAAGCATGATGGAGGCTCAAGGCTATATTGTAGACTATGTCGGTTTAATTGATCCCAGATCAGTAGAGCGGTCCTATCAGAATAACCAAGCTTCTCTTGCCTTGAGTCTCAAAACAACGCTCGCCGCCTTAAGAACTAGCGTGTTTGAAATAAATATTGAGAAGCAGATGAGGCTGCATCAGATAAATCTTGAACAGCTGTTTTTAAGTTCTAATTTAGAAAACGCAAAAATGCTTTTCTCACAGTTTTTAGGGGTTAACATCTCCAAAGATATGGCTTCTAGCATTTTAGATCAGGTACTTCTCACACAAAAACATATTAAATTGCTGTCATTTATTTCTCCCAGCCCTGTGAACGCCTTAGTGCATGTAATCTGGGCAAAAGAAACGTTAGATAATATTGAAAGGAATAAGTGTGGAGTTCACGTGAACCCTCCAGACCTAGTTATAGAAGAGCAAATTGCTACAGACCATTACAGAATTATGCAGCATCCTTTCACAGAACGTGTGGCGGACGCTATATGTCGAGTTATTATAGCTAAAGCTAAGTAAATCCAATTCGGGAGTCTACTAGGCGGAACACATTGATTTTGTGTATCAATCTATACGTAGACTGCTCTCAATAAAGAGGTATCCGTAGTGACAGAAATAATTAGCGTAGTAAGAGATATATTTTCTCAGCTTATTGGTGTTTCCGAGGAGGCATTATCATCTCAAATTTCGTTTCTTGAGTTAGGAGCGGACTCATTTATTCTAGTCGCCGCATCGCGCCGAATGGAGGAGAAATGGCAGGTAAAAATTTCCGTTCGGGAATTATTCGAAACTTATTCTAGTATCGAAAAAGTCACCGCCCGCGTCCAGTCGCTCTTATCTCCATTACAAGAAGCGCTAAAGTCGGAAGAAATTTTTAATGAAATAGCAGAGACGCTTAAAAATTTGGTAGCTGATATATTGGGTATTGCTGTAAGTGAATTAGATGTTGAAAAATCTTTTCTTGAGATGGGAGCTGATTCTTTCTTACTTGTATTACTTTCGCGTCGACTAAAGGAGCGTTTTAGCACCAACGTTAACGTGCGTGACTTATTTCAGGAATTTAATACCGTTAAGAAACTTGAGCTTCACATAAGCAAGCAATCGACTACAAGAAATATCTCGGCACCAAATTTAAAAACTGACGATTTGCCTCGAGAGAAATCTCTAAATCTAGATAGCGCATCTCTAAATTCAAAGGCTAATAGTTTATCAGAAAGCGCTATGCTTCCCGCTACCAATTTGACAGTATCGCAACGCCTACATATTCAGTTACTAACAGAAAAGTATAGCGCGAGAACTAAGAGCTCAAAGCAACGTGCGGAAGACTCGCGGAAATTGATATGCAATAATCGAAGATCATCTTCTGGTTTTCGTTCTGAAACCAAAGAAATGTATTATCCAATCATTGGAGTTGGCGCTAGTGGTTCGTATATAGAGGATGTTGATGGAAGGCAGTATATAGATCTGTCGATGTCCTATGGTGCTACTCTGTTTGGCCATAATCCTCCTTTTCTGCGTGAGCCGCTCCGTCGGGTATTAGACGGCGGTTTTCAGGTAGGCCCTGAGGCTACAGATGCTATCGATGTTGCTCGGCTTGTTGCAGAGCTTACAGGATTTCCACGAGTGCTATTTTCGAACTCGGGTACAGAAGCGGTCATGACCGCAATCCGAGTGGCTAGAGCAGCAACGTCACGTAAACTTATCGTATTTTTTCAAAACTCTTATCATGGACACGCGGACGTCACTCTCGTAGACGCAAATCCGGATAGGCTAACCGGTCCCGCTACCCCTCAAGTACCGGGAGTCACATCTGGATCCGCGGCGGACACCCTAGTTCTGCCTTACGACTCAACAAAAAGCCTTGAAATTCTTCGTTCTTACGCTCGCGAGATAGCGGCTATTGTTGTTGAACCAGTTCAGAATCGTAGGCCGGATCTTCACCCAGGGAGTTTTCTACGTGATTTGCGTCGGATTGCTGATGACGGTGGAGCGGCGTTAATATTTGATGAAGTTCTTGTGGGATTCCGTATCGCCTCAGGCGGAGCACAACAGCACTTCGGCGTACGTGCTGACATTGCTGCTTACGGGAAAATCGTTGGTGGAGGACTGCCAATAGGTATAGTAGCAGGTGAGTCGTGGTGTATGGATGCAGTAGACGGTGGCGAATGGAGTTTCGGCGATAAGTCCGCTCCGTTTGCTGGAACCACTTTTACTGCAGGAACGTTTTGTAAGCACCCCCTTGCGATGGTTGCCGCAAAAGCCACTCTTGAAGAGATTGTGAAACAAAAAGACTTTCTTTATACACAACTCAATGAAAAATCTGAAAAATTCTTCCGGCAAGTGGATGAGCTGTTTAAATATTTTAAAGTTCCCCTATCTATCGCTCGGTTCGGTTCTTTTTTTCGCTTCGCACAGTCAGGAAATCTCAGCTTTACTCACCAACCACTTGAACTAGATTTATTCTTTTTTCATCTGATTCTTGGTGGTGTTTATGTATGGGAAGGAAAAACTTGTTTTATCTCGACAGCTCACGGAGAAAAAGAGCTAAATCAGATCGTTGTGGTAATAAAAGAAGCAATTTCTGAGTTAACAAGTGCTGGGTTCTGGCGCTCGGACGAAGAAATAACTGACTCTAACAGTTGCACTTTAATTCCACACTACAAACCCTTGGTTGGCACGGGATATACTCCCACCAAGGTGCCACAGGGTGCAATAAACTTTAGTCTCTATTTTTTTGGTGATTATGGAAACTGTACTGGTAAAGAGGCATACAATACGTTATTGGATTTTTCAGCTTTTGCTGAGAATAACAATTTTACAGCTATCTGGACACCTGAGCGGCATTTTAATTCATTTGGTGGGTTTTCGCCAAATGCGGCACTTCTAAGCAGTGCAGTTGCGCGTTCTACATCTAAGCTTAGTATTCGAGCGAGTGTAGTACCTTCTCTGCACCACCCTGCGCGTCTCGTGGAGGAATGGTCAGTAGTAGATCATATGGCGGGAGGGGGACGTGTAGGATTAGCTTTTGCACCAGGTTGGCATTCAAATGATTTTGTTTTAGCACCGCTAAATTGGGCTGATAGAAAGTCTGGAATGGAGTCGCGTATAGGACTAATTCAGCAACTCTGGCGTGGGGATCAGATCGGCCTACCTGGCGTAGGTGGTAAAGAGACTAAAATTGAAATATTTCCAAAGCCGACCATCCCCACATTGCCATTGTGGCTCACGACACTAAGTGATCGTACGGTATTTGAACGTGCTGGAGAGTGGGGACTAGGCATATTGACTAATCTTTTAGATCAGTCAATTGAACAACTCGAAATTAATATCCAAGCATATGAATCTGCCCGCTCACGCGCTGGACTAGACCCCAAGTCTGGTAGTGTTGTTGTCCTAATGCATACTTTCATCTTGAAACCAGATGAAGATTTGATGGCCATAGCATTTCGACCATTTTGTAATTATATATCATCATCGATTGACCTATTTCAAAACATGCATATCATTAATGAGCTAACTACAGATATAGGCGGTATTGAGGATGCGGATAAACAGTTCATTATCGAACAGGCGGCTTTGAAACTGCTTGATGGTCGCGCTTTGATTGGTAGTGTAGAAAAGTGCGAGAAAGTTGTCCGGTCTTTAAAGAAAGTTGGGGCCTCTGAAGTTGCTTGCTTTGTAGATTTTGGTATTGATGCTCAATGTGTGGAAGAGCATTTTCCTCGACTGTTAGAATTGAAAGAAATATGTGAGAAACCGTCAGATTTTATTGCTTCTTTGACGTCTGATCAGCAACAGCTGTTGGCTTTGGAACAGTTTTACCCTGATAGTTTAGGTCTCAATGGTCAACAATTCATTGCTTTTATTCCTGGCTTATTCGATTTCAATGCACTTGAATCCGCGTACCTCAGCCTAATTGAAGAACATGAGGTTTTGCGAGCTTTGGTCGATGATGCGGCATGCACGCAAACGTTCCGTAGCTACCAACCATCAGATATTGATATTATATGGATTGACCAGAACGATGAGTTGCTTAGCAATGAGGTGGAATATCTAGTTAACTTAGAGAGTATGAATCCTTTGAGTACAAAGCTATTGCATCGACTAACATGCTTGGCTAGCGTTAATGAAGGGTTCTTTATATCCTTTAATATTCACCATGTAATATGTGACGGCGTTGGTGCTGCACACCTCCTAGAGCAGTTGGTTCATCGTTATATTGCCATTGTTTTTGGAAACCCAATTGTAAGGCCTAGTGTCCTTCCTTATTCTGAATTCTTAATTGCAATGGGGTTTTTCGAGAAGACAAATAATTATGCAAGGCAATGCGATTACTGGCGTAATGTTCTAAATGACGGTCTGCCAGTGATTGCCATGCCGCGTGACTACCCTATACCTCTAAGCCCTTCCGCTGATGCTGATAGCGTATCGTTTCAGATTAACGGTGAAGTACTTCGAAGGTTGCGAATTAATGCAAAAACTCTAAATGTAACAGATTTTGTAGTTATGCTTGCATGTTATTTCGTATTTTTAAGTCGCGTTACAGGTCGAGCGCACATTTCAATTAGTGTACCTTTTGATGGTCGTTCGATTGGTCAAGGCAAGCATGTCGTAGGAAATTGTGTGACTGTTTTACCAATCTTAATAACGGTCAACGAAAGCGACACGCTTGCAAATGTCGCCAGATCTGTGTCGGATGCTCTTTTCTTCGCATATGAGCATCAAGATGTACGGCTTAGTGACATAATAAAACTTTTAGATTCTTCAGAAGTGGCGAATGATAATACTCGCCTATCATCTACTGTGTTCGCTTGGGATAAAGTTCGACTACCAGATGGGTGTGAGGTGGTTCCGCTCAAGAGGCGCTTCTGTAAGTCAAACTTTGGGTTAGAGGCCACTGACATAGGTCATGCGTTATTAGTTGAGTTCGTTTATAGACTAGACGCTTTTTCAAAAGGCACAGCACACTCTTTCTCTGAGATTTTAGAGAGAATTTGTACCGCATTTTCTCGTACTGATGGTTTAGATATTTCTGTCGCGGACGTAAATATAGTTTCGGATGCTCAGTATTCATTATTAATGAAGGAGTGGCAAGAAAATGTCGTACTATCGGATATAGATCAGTGCTTTCATAATCGCTTCGAATATATTGCCGCTAAAGAGCCTGATTTAACATGTCTCGTTTGGCAAGGAAGCGAAACTTCTTATCATTACATTAACAGCCAAGCTAATCGGGTTGCGCACGCGCTATTATCATCAGGCGCTTGCGCTGGCGACCGTATTGGAGTTTGCTTGCCTCGCTCTTTCAATCAAATAATTGCCATTTTAGGCGTAATGAAAATGGGTGGGGCGTATGTACCTATTGATCCCGAATATCCGTTAGGTCGAAAGATTTTTTTCATACAAGAGTCAAAAATGTCTGCTCTAGTTACTGACTCTATATCTATTAGCCCTCTTATGGGAAGTATTAGTGCGTCACTTATAAATTTGCTTTTAGATGACACGGTATCATTATCTAAATTTTCTGATCAGAATCCAGACACCATTTTCAGCATTGATAGCAGCGCATATTGCATATTTACCTCTGGCTCTACCGGTCGTCCTAACGGAGTTGACATCACTCATAGAAGTCTTGCTAATCTATCTGTCATGATGGATCAACTGCTCGAAGACTCAACTTTGCCACTTGAACGCTGGGCTTGGAATGCCTCGTTCTCCTTTGATTCATGCCTTAAAGTGTTCATTCAGCTTCTGAAAGGTCGTAGGATTTATATCCTTGACGAAGAGCTTCGTTTAGATCCAGAAAAGCTAGTGTGTTATCTCCAAGAGAATTCAATTGATGTGATTGATGGAACTCCATCGTTGGTTGAGTGTTGGCTGGATGAAGCAACTAGGCAAGGTTCCTCTCTGCCGTCTTTGCTCATAGGAGGAGAAAATATTTCTTCTGAGCTCTGGTGTAAAATTGCTAAGTACTTTTCCTCAACTAACCGTTCTGCATTTAATCTATATGGGACTACTGAGTGTACTGTCGATACGACGGCGGTACGCATTGAAGAGGGTGATCTTCCAAGTATTGGTTATCCGCTTGCTAACGCCGAGTGTTTTATTTTAGATAAGTCATTTAGGCCTGTACCGATTGGTATTGTAGGCGAACTATTTGTAGGCGGAGTTAGCGTTTCCCAAGGTTACATTAATCAGCCTAAGTTAACATGTGAGAGGTTTATTAACCTTAACATATCTGCGCTAGGAGAGCGTAGGCTGTATCGTACTGGTGATAGTGCGCGCTGGTGTAACGATGGTCGTATAGAATGGTGCGGACGTCTGGACTCTCAAGTAAAAATCCGAGGAAATCGTGTTGATTTATCAGAGGTTGAAGCAGTTCTTGGTATGTGTGACGGAGTGAAGGGAGTTGCTGTAGTTGCCCGAGAAAGTGAAATAAAGGATATTGAGTTGGTTGCTTTTATCGTTTGGAAAAACTCAGGGTTTTTGGAGGGGGATTCGAAGATCATACGAGGTGAACTTCGTCGCGTTATCCCAGAGTTCATGATACCAAGTTTGATTCGTTCTTTGGATGAGTTTCCTCTGAGTCCAAATGGTAAAATTGACCGCAACGCTCTTCTCGCTATTGATTTAAAATCAGGAAATGATATTCCATTAAAGGACTCTGCTAAGGCTGTTGATGAGTCCGCGGAACTTACTGATACACAACGTAAATTAGTAATGATTTGGGAGAAATGTCTAGGTCATAAAAGATTTGGATTAAATGATAGCCTGTTTGACATAGGCGGTGATTCCTTGATCGCTGTAAAAGTTACTGCGCTTTTTAGGGACGCTTTTCCTATCCGGCTGACAGTGCGCCAGTTATATAAAAGTTCTACGATAAATAAATTGGCCAAAATAGTTGAAGGAGCGAGCAATTGAGCTATGAAACAACCCTACCTATTATTTTTCTGCATCATGCAGGCGGTTCGTCACCTGCATATATCGGGCTTCGCAGAGCTTTGGCGCCATTTCATGATTTGGTAGTCGTCGACTTGCCTGGACGAGGCTTACTCTCATCTCAACCCGTGTTAGACTCTTTTGACGATGCAGTGAGCTTTCTTGTAAGCGAAGTCTACAAACTTAGCGACTCTAAACCTTATGTTCTGGGCGGTCACAGTCTTGGTGGTGTATTAGCGTTTGCAGTTACCCAAAGACTTCTATATTGCAAGCAGCCTTTACCTCAAGGTCTAATTTTGTCAGCCTGTTGTCCGCCAGACGCAATCCGTCCCTGGGATCCGCGGCTCATTGATGCAGACGACGATGATACGCTTATCCAGATCATCAAAAATTTTGGAAGGACACCACCTGAAGTCCTTGCGGACCCAGGTTTCGCTGATTATCTGCTTAAACTAATGCGTGGTGACATAAAAGTTCTTCAAGCAGCCATATTTAATTCTTGCAAAATAGATATTCCATGTGCACTTTTAGTGCCTATAAACGATTCAAGTATGCCCCGGTCGGCTATGGAGCAGTGGAGTAATTATTTTTTAAATAATCAACTATCTTACGATGTTGAGGGTGATCACTTTGGGATACTTAATGCTCCAGAAAAGATAGCTGTAATAATGAAATCAGTTATTTCAAAATTTCATACATGGTGCTTATGATATTAAACGACTTTTGAGGCGGTTTAGAAAGACATGTTATGGATTTCGCTTTCTCATGAGTACAGCACTTTTGGAGCGCCTACTTCAGGTCTAATCGAGTAGTAGGCGCTATGGTATGAGCAAGTTACACGCAACACGGAAAACCGTACGGAAAGCCGTCAAGGCCCTTTGTATCAAGTCGTTTTCGGCAAATATCGCTTCGTGCCGATGAGATTTTGAATTACTACCGCAACGCGGTAAGTTAAAACTTCCCTGACCATGACTGCTCTTTGCCGATTGCCGCTAGGCATCGAAAGTAGCGTCCACAATACGGCTGGCCGCATCGTTTGTTTTGGTTTTCTGAATTCTAATTCGGTAAAGTAGTTCTATGTGAAAGATTTGACGACTTAACGATATCACTCAACCAGGCACCGGGCAGATATGGAATCCTGCTACATCTATAAAGAGTATTCACGCTTCAGGTTTTCTGGGTTTGGTTCGGTGAGCCGCTCGCGACTAATACGGCGGATATCGTGGTGTTGCAGATGCTTGAAGACGCGTTGCATACAGTTGCAGAGACCCTGCGACTCGCCGCTAGTCGTCATAGACAACTGGACCTTGATCCTGCGGAGTTTGGTTCGGGCTTTAGGATTGAGCCTGCACTCCAGGACGAGGCTCGTATGTTAGAAGTTTTCCTATATGACACGCTCGCAAGAGGTGCTGGTTACGCCGAAATTGCAGCGAGGCACCTGCCGGAGATCTTAGAAGCAAGTATTGAGCTGCTGGAGGGGTGCAGTTGCGAAACTTCTTGCACTGAGTGTTTAAATCATTTTCACAACCAACACCTCCAAAAACGCCTTGATAGGCATTTGGGGGCAATGCTGCTGCGATACGCCGTATTAGGTGAGGAAGCAGTGTGCTCATCTCCCGGTGAGCAGGCTGTAACGTTATTCCAGTTGCGCGCGAGTCTTGAGCTAGACGGATATCGATGCACAGCGCTTGAAGATGATTCAATGCCATTGCTTGTGGAACGAAATGGTCGGCGTGTCGCCGTTGGCTGCTATCCAGGATTGATTAATACGCCGAAGTTTCTTCACCCCGTAGCGTCAGCCGTTGGGGTAAATGGGCATGTAGCATTGAATGAATACTTACTCCGATCAGATTTGCCCGGAGCCCACTTGAAGGTGAGACAGGAGTTTTTCGGCAGCTAGAGCAAAATATAACGGGAACTAGCAAGACTCTTCGGCCGACCGCAGTAAATGTGGTCGGCTGGAGCGTTTCTCGAAACCTCCAGATAATTTTCGCAAATCGGAAGCCTATCAGGGCAGTAGCTCACGCGGTCTGGATGGATGGTGAGGCAGTTTGTGATGTGTCGCTCTGGGTATTTGGTGAAACCCAGACGATTCGTACGCGACGATTTAGCTGCGTAAAGAAGCGCCAGCGGCCCCTTCGACCCACCTTGCACTCCATTGGTGTCGGCGGTAATCGGCCACCCGCAGATGCGTCCGGAGTAACCCTTGTGCCGATCGGCATAGCTATAAAAACGGTGACCATCAGCGGACAGTGTTGTTCAGGCCAAGAGGGATTACATCGCTGACAGGCAAAACGGTCGTGCGTCTGAGTCAATGTGTCAGCGACGAAGCCATCAACTGCCTTGCCATCACCACCCGAGTCAATCATATGAGCGCACGATGACGGTGTCGCTCCATCCTTCGGTGATGAACGCCAGGGTGGCGCTGCAGTGCTGAGGCATACCTGCCGGCGAAGAATATCCGAATATATCCTGCTGACTATAATCTATAGTCCACAGGATATATTCGGATATTCACTAAAACCTGAACGCCCTTTATCGGGAACGATTGGGTAGCCATCATGCATAAAATAGGTAGGTCTGTGCGTCCAATCAACTCACCTTGCGCAAATCCAGCCCAATGGCAGCGCCCTCCGCGAAGTTCCACAGGCCAATTTCATCGTGTCTGGAGTTCTTTTAACATCATAGAGTACAGCCGTGTAAGTACTTCAGTAGCTTTACCAACTAGCGAGATTTCGTTGAGTTCGTGTTCGCCCACGCCCTGATCGATCGTGTTCACATGAATCACCGTTTTGTACAACCCGAACGCGATATCAGGCAGGTCCGAGGCCGGGGTGACGATCCCCGATGTGCCAACGGAAACTAGAACGTCGCAATCTTTAATCAATGACATCGCTGACTTCCAAGCGCCTTTGGGGAGGTCTTCCCCGTACCAGACCACTCCAGGACGCAACTTTCCATTACATTTTTTACACCTAGGTGGCTCGATCAAGGCACCGAAATCTGTCACGTATACGTTCTCAGACGACAGAGCGTCAGGCCGGTGGCACGCAAAGCATTTCGGTGTAGCCAAACTGCCATGTAGGTGCAGTACTTCTTTCGAACCCGCTTTTTCGTGCAAGTCGTCGATATTTTGCGTAATTATGGAGACCTTGCGCCCCAGACCAGCCATTTGGTGTAGAGCGATATGCCCTGCGTTAGGTTTCGCTCTTGCGACCTGCTGTCGACGCCACAGATACCACCCCCATACTAGTTGAGGATTCTCGCGAAATGCGTTGGCTGTTTCCAAATACTGTGGATTGTGCCCGGCCCATAATCCGGTTAGTCCGTCACGATACGTGGGAATCCCGCTTTCTTGTGAAATGCCTGCGCCTGTTGATATCACAATTTTTTTGGCTTCTATAAGGGCTTTTACCGCTTGCTCATAATCCGTCATTTATCTTTTCATAGTTGCTAAGTGAGTATTAATGGTCTGAGGTTAATTGTTTGCCCTAAGTTACTTATCACCCTATTTTTGGCTTTGGAATACAGCGGCTTTTCTGAGAGGGAGAAGGAAGAATTTTTAATATGACTCTTTGGTCGGGAGATGTTACTTCAACACAATCTGAAAGTAGATATCTGTAAGAGTGCGTAAGTGTCTTGTATATTATGTATGTGGGGCGGTCCTTGATCTTCTTTTCAAGGACAGCCTCTACAAACTCCTCTACGATCCATCCGCGTCCACTTTCAACGTCTGGAGGAAGTAATATTGATATCTTATCAATTCCAGTATTCTGACAGTTTAATTTTTTTTCCGAGAAGTCTCGCATCCTAAAGTAGTTATCCATGATCGAGACACTATGATTTGCACCCGATGAGTTTAGGTGCCAATGAAAGATCATAAATAGCGGGTGCGCGCCTGTATGCTCGAATCGGTCTAAAGCGATTCGGCCATTCAAATACTTTGAGATGTCTTGACCCTCAAGCCCTGACTCGTCCACGACCGCGATCATCAATTCAGTCAAATCTAGATTCCTTAATCAGCAAAATATTCACAGTATACTGTGAAGACGATTGCAGCGCTGTACCTCACAGTGACCTTCTGACAGGAGGGGTGAGTGGATATAGCAGTTGCATTTGGTAAGGTCTTGCGTGAGGCGAGATTAAGTCAGAAGGTTACGCAAGAGGCATTAGCTGCCCAAGCTGGGTTGCAGCGCAACTACGTGAGTCTTATGGAGCGAGGCCATCACCAACCGACATTAGCTACCATCTTTGCTCTGGCTGCAGCACTCAACAGTTCCCCATTGGAATTGGTGAAGTCGACGATGGAAAAAATATCGGCTTCCAAATAGCACTCAATTAACAAGTTTTGGTTTTTCACCTAACTTATTCCCCTCAAGCTACGGCGATAAATCAGGATGCTGAGTGCTTGCGTGCGGCCCTTCGTCAAGTCACCTATACGAAAAAATACCAAATCGATCGCTTTGTCTCCGTATGATATTTTGACGTTACCTTTCCTTTGATTACCAGCAGATAGCTGCAACTCAGTCCTTCAGTGTTTCGTTGCGGCTATTTTAGTCAAAGTTCTCACCCGATCCGAATGCCTGAAAAAATCAGGCTTAGACGAATCGGAAGCTACCGTGCTAAGTCATCGTGACAACGTGTCAATACATCGTGACAAGTGGGGTTCAACCCATCAATCCCAGCTCAACGCCCCACCCGTCTGATACTCTATCACTCTCGTCTCAAAGAAATTCTTCTCTTTCTTCAGGTCCATGATCTCGCTCATCCAAGGGAACGGGTTGGTCGTCCCTGGATACTCTTCCTTCAAGC
>LIDZ01015616.1_pt41 | contig 12158 bp, 12 predicted proteins | sample 644651 | NCBI WGS metagenome assembly LIDZ01 (sample SAMN03856242, study PRJNA289617) | food metagenome | isolation source: wine grapes on drying loft during traditional withering process | host: Vitis vinifera cv. Corvina | place: Italy: Gargagnago di S. Ambrogio di Valpolicella | collected 2014-01
CGGCTTTGAGCGATGTGAGCAAGCCCTTGCAGAATGGGCGAACATCAGCCGTGGCACCTCGGATAACAGGCAACTATTGACGTATTGCAAGGTGCTGCTCCGGCTGTGGCAGTCGGACGCCCGCGCATATCTCGTCTACAAAATGGCGGCGGAACATTATGCAGGCTTGCCTGGTAAGGATCGGCATCCCGCCAAAAAACGATTTATGGAGCGGCTATACGTTCCGCTCAAATCGATCGCCCAGTGCGAAGACGATAGCGTCGACTATATGCTTGCCGTGCTGGTCGGCTGTTGCGGGCTGCACTACTATGCGAGCACTTCCGAGCTGGACATCGATCGAATTGCCCAGCTCGCGATGCAAGCTATTACGAAGGAGTCCTGAAACAAACATGATTATCTTAAAAAGCAAGCATGAAATCGAGGCCATCCGCAAGGCATGCCAAGTGGTGGCGGAATGCCATCGCACGATCGCACCGCTCATCAAACCGGGCATCACGACGAACGAGATTGAGCGCATATTCGAGGACATTATTTTGAAGCACGGCGCCAAGCCATACACGAAGGGCTACAACGGCTATAAATATGCGACCTGTGCCTCCGTCAACGACGTGATCGCACATGGCTTTCCTACAAATAAACCACTTGAAGAAGGCGATATCGTAACGATCGACACGGTTGCGGAACTCGACGGCTGGCTCGGCGATTCAGCCTGGAACTATGCGGTCGGAAAGATCTCGCCGACGGCCGAGAAGCTGATGCGCGTCACGAAGGAATGCCTTGACCTCGGCATCGCGCAGGCGCAGCCCGGCAATCGGCTCGGCGACGTGACGAGTGCGATCCAGCAACATGCTGAATCGAACGGCTTCGGCGTCGTGCGCGACCTTCTCGCCCATGGCATCGGTCGGGACCTGCACGAGATGCCGACCTACATGCATGTCGGGAAGCCCGGCAAAGGCATCCGCATCAAGGAAGGCATGGTATTCACGATCGAGCCCATGATTACCGAAGGCACCTACTACATGACAATCGATCCGGACGGCTGGACCGCCCGGACGCTGGACCGCAAGCTCGCCGCCCAATACGAGCATACGATTGCTATCACCGCGGAAGGTCCACAAATCCTGACCGCGCAATAGAATAATTAGAGGCCGACCAACGAAATGGTCGACCTCTTTTTACGTATTTTGCATAACATCTTTCTTCATCCGCTATATGCGTTCATCCGTTCTCTTATATAGCCCAAAGGAGCCGAAGCAGGTTAGCAGACAGTGTAACTTAAGGTGAATAACATCTTCCACGATTAAAACTCAGGAATTCGCTTATCTGATTTGGGTTCTCTTAGTTTTAAAGATGGATTTGAAGTCAGGTATGTCTCTTCATAAGTATAGCGAGGGAGCTTAATCTTCTTGAGTAAGTACTGAATATTTTTCAAAACTTAGGACATCATCAATAACCTTGCCATTAAAATCCTGCATATAGTGATAATTTGCAATAAGGCTTTCTTTATAAATCACATTTAATGTGGTTTGTATGAACTCAACTGGTGTATCAAACTGACAATTAATAACCAAAGCAATTCTTTCTTTTGTTAGCTCTATTGAGGAGATATCTTCGTTTCCGAATAATTCAAAATAATCTTCCAAGTCATCCTCCTTCCAAGAATTAATCCAGTTCCAAAATCCTACCTTGGCTTCCTCAAAGGGGTTCTTCTCATCAACAAATTTTCTTAATTCAATTGTATCCAGTTCTATCACCCCTTTTATATTGGAACTTGAAACAATCTAGGTGGTTCTCGCACTATACTGCCCCTTCAGCTTAAATGCCTTTCCCAATCCACACTTTACTTTCTTTTAACACTAATGACTGTTTGTGCATTAATAGGCACTGCCTTGTGTAATAATTACTCTGCTTTATGAAATCAAATGCTCATGCTTCAGTTTAATAAAAATAGGAATTGATGGCGGAGTAATGTTCTCAGGTAGGTTGGCAATTTCAAACCATTGATATAACTTGCTCTCGCTATTTATGGTTATCTCTCCCACATATATGCTAGTTCTATAAACGGTATCAACGATATATACCTCGTCTCCATGAGGATATACATAGTGTAATTCTTTTCCAGAAAATACACCGAACAGCTCTAATTCTTTCACTTGTAAGCCCGTTTCCTCATACACCTCTCTTCGTGCTGTTTCCTCCAACAGCTCTCCTAGATCCATCGCCCCTCCAGGTAAACACCAACAATCATTATCACTCCTAAGAAGCATAAGAACTTGTCCAAGTTTGTTAGTGATAATTACACTAGCTCCGCACAATAATAATGGCTTTGTTCCAATCATCTGTCTCATTTCTTTAACATATTGGATCATAGAATTTCTCCTTCGTTTATTTATATCTGATTCCGGCATTTCTTTATGATCGCCCGATATACAAATTTGGGCAAAGCAGACTGTCTGCGCCAGCGTGATTTTTGTCCTTTTGCAACAGGGACAGTAAGTAAGCGATGAAGCCATTCTAAATTCAATTTTTTCCGAATAAATGGTGTAGGCTTTACTTTCCCTGAATTTCCTGGAATATGTAATGTTCTTCTTCTACGGAAAAGAAACCGTTATGTCGACCTGCAATTTCCACATTTTCTTAATCTTTTATATTCGATCAGTATCCTAAATTTTCCTTTCTAGGTAGTGAGAGAAAAAGACCCTCTCAACTCGAAAAAGCGAGTCGAATAGGGTCTTCTGTCAGTCATACCTTTGCTAAATTAATAAGCCTCCCAACTATTTTGTGCAGTCCTTATTATTTTCCACTGTCTGCAATTGATGCATATAAGCATCCAGGTTATCAAACTTCTCATCCCAGCTGCGGCGGAAAGTCTCGAGCCAAGTCTCTAGCTCTTAGCTTAAATTCGCATCATTCTCAATACGTCTATAATTACTTGTAAAATCTTCTCCCCCATTAAGTACCTTTATTAATTCTAAAAGCCCCTCTTTACCCACAACCTTATACCACCTCGTTACTTCATAACAGGCCAAATTATAGTTATTCCAGGCTTCAGCTGAACCATATTCAAATGCTTTATTAGAATCAAGAAGACGATAATCCACCTCTTTTTCTCCATTATTCGTTTTCTTCATCCAGACAATTTCATTACCTGTGAATCTACCGTCTGCCATGGTGGCTAGTCCTTCATCAAACCATACAGGCAGACTGTCTTTATTGTGTAGTCGATATCTTAGCTCTGCATGCGTAATTTCGTGGGAAATAATATTTACATTAAATCCTTTCGGACCAATCACGATATAACTATTCCAGTAAAAGTAGTAGGTTTGTCCTGTCGGATTTTCGCTATACTTTTTTTGAGCATGTTTGGAGCTAATAAAGATTGTGTCTGGCGAAGATTGTCTTGAACCGAATATCTTTGTGATATTAGCTTTTGAGGTGTTTAAATATCCCTGCAATTCTGATCTAGTATCACTATCAATAGTAGGTTCCACATACATATGAGGTGCTAAGACTTCCATTTCGGAGTACTTGACAAACACAACATGGACAGATTTAGCGTATGTATTCAGTGGCCAAATAACAAGCAGCAATAGTATAAAGCTTCCAAAAAGAAGGAACTTCACTTTCTTCGAAGTGAGTTTCATTACTTACCTCCTTATTTTCATCAACAACTCATCAGTTTAACCGGCATTTCTTTATGATCGCCCGATATACAAATTTGGGCAAAGCAGACTGTCTGCGCCAGCGTGATTTTTGTCCTTTTGCAACAGGGACAGTAAGTAAGCGATGAAGCCATTCTAAATTCATTGTCTTCCAAATAACTGGTGTAGGCTTTACTTTCCCTGCGATAACGTCTAGGCTTCCCCCAACGCCAAAAACAACCTTGACACCCTCAAGTTCGCGCTTATGTTTGTATATCCATTTATCAGAGTAAGGTGCTCCCATGGCTAGAATTAATATATCAGGCTTGGATTCCTGAATTTCCCGGAGTATGTAATGTTCTTCTTCTACGGAAAAGAAACCGTTATGTCGACCCGCAATTCTTAAATTGGGATAGCGAAGGTTAACCTCCTCCACTGCTTTGAGGCTTGTCTTCTCATCCGTCCCCAGAAAAAAGAAACTCCAACCCTGTCCATTCCCTTTGACCAATAATCTAAGTAGCAAATCATATCCAGTAACTCTTTCCTTAATGGGTTCACCCTTTCTTTTAGAGGCCATCACAATACCTATTCCATCAGGAGTAATCAAATCCGCCTCATTTACAATGGTTTGAAGTAACTTGTCCGTTTGATAGGCTATCGTAATTTCAGGGTTCGCTGTGATTAGATGAAACAACTTGGGTTGTACTTTTTGGATTTGTTCGGCCAATCGCTGTGTCGTTTCATTAAGGGTTAGCTTGGAAAAGGGTACGCCCAATATATTTACTGATTCACTCATATAATCACCTTTCGCATTTTCTTAATCTCTTATATTCGATCATCATCCTAAATTTCCCTTTTTTAGATGATGAGAGAAAAAGACCCTATCCACTCGAATTAGGCGAGTAGATTAGAGTCTTCTGTCTGCATGCATATTTGGAGATTCTTGATTATGCTCTGTCGGTCATACCTTTGCTAAATATTCGTCGAGTTGATCAAAGGTTGCTCCGAATCCTTGCTTCATAGAGTCGAACATGCCTTTGAAAAAGTTCAGCTCTTCGTCTGAAACATTGATCGGACCACCGCGCAGGGTTATTGTTGTTTTGCCTTCTGTTTCGGTTAAGGTCAAGTGATTGTATATTTCCAATGGGAACGTAGCGCTGAATGAGGCCCGAACGATGTTGCCTTCCGGATCTGAAAAAGAGTTAACGAATACGATCTTCTCCGGCGACTCAATTTCGTGATATACAAACTTACCCCACATTTCATCACCATCTGGGGATAGCATCTTGTAGTGGAACACGCCGCCTGGACGAAAGTTCATCTCAGCAACTTCAATTTTGAAGCCCGTCGGACCCCACCAGTTCTTTAGATGCTCAACCTCGGACCACATTTTAAATACTAGATCGCGTGGAGCGTCCACCACCCGGGTGATTACCAATTCATTATCTTCCATTTTCGTTTCCATGAATAAGCCTCCCCAACTATTTTGTGTGATCCTTATTATTTTCCACTGTTTGCAATTGATGCAGATAAGCTTCCAGGTTATCAAACTTCTCATCCCAGCTGCGACGGAAAGTCTCGAGCCAAGTCTCCAGCTCTTGCAGCGGTTCGGGACGCAGTTTGTATATTCGTTTATTGGCTACTGGCTGCACCTGAACCAGACCGACACCTGTAAGAACACGGAGATGTTTGGAAGCTTGCGGTTGACTGAGCTCAAGCCGTTCTGCAATATTACCTACCGGTAAAGGGCCCGCACTTAAAAGTTCGATAATGGCTAACCTGTGAGGCTCGGCAAGAGCACTAAATATCATAACATTCATTAACCAAATTCACTCCAAACTCTAATGAAATCCTCCCAAATCGAACAATTGTTGAAATTGCCAGTTTCGTTCCTTGGCATTATTGGCGTTGGCATCAGCAGGGTCCGAGGCATAGGTAGCAGCTTTGGCAGCGTAAGTAGCGGCATGCACCGCATGACTTGCAACATGGGCGGTTGCTGCGGCGTGACCGGCGGCACGGGCTGCAGCACATGTGGCAGCTTCAAGGGTTTCTCGCGCAGCGGCGTGGGCAGCAAAGGCAGCAGTACGTGCTTCACTCATCGCGATCTCACCACATGCCCAAGCACGTCCTGCTTCGATTGCTTGGCGAGGTCGTTTATCTGTCAGGTTCTTCTCCTCAAAAAAGATGAGTACATGCTCGGAGCAGTCCGTTGCCCAAAGTACCAATGTTCGGTGATCACACTTGCTCACAAGCTCTGCAATCGCCGTACTTATGGTTGTGTCTATGAATTTCACTTTCCCAACGGCCAATGTAATCCCCCTATATTAGTTCCTGTGATTAATCACTATTCTCATCACAATATACTCTATGTGGAATATTCCCGTCAAGGAATATTTATAAATAAAAACCGGATTAGTTCAGCTAATGCATAAGAGTACGGGACATTTAAGTACTGTATACTTCACCAATGTATTGTTCCGTTCCACTTCCAGATTACGAACCTTATGTAGGTCCACTCTCCTCCGGCATCACACCCTTACGAAATTGCAAGGGTGAGACGCCAGTCTGTTTTTTAAAGGCTGTACTAAAATAATGCTGGGTTTCATATCCGGTTCGTTCTGCTACTTCATATACACTGATGTCCGTAGAATGAAGTAGTTGGGCTGCCTTGCGGATACGTATTTGCGTCAGATAAGTGCCAAAGGATTCTCCGAGCTCCTGCTTAAACAATCGGCTTAGGTATACTGGAGATGCCTGAAGAGTGCCCGCAATCGAATCCAGCGTTAACCCGCATTCACTATAATGCTCCAGCATATATTGCTTCACTCTACGAACCATCGGAGATAAGGGCACTTCTTTGGACAGAGTTACTCTACACCGGCGATAGGTGGCAGCCAGCTCGGTAATGTCCTCTTGTACTTGTTCAATGCCCACCTCAATCGCGATTTTGAGATTGGTGCGAACTTCCTGTTCGATTCTTGCCAGCAAGCCTTCTGCCGTTCCATCCCAGAGAAGAATGATAATCAGACCGGATTGATCGCGGAAAATCGCCAACGGATACTCCTCCAGGAGCTCGGCTGTAATATTCTCAATTGCAAAGAGAAAGAGCTGGCGCTCTTTCTCCTTCATACCTGACTGCTGCGCTTCCCATCTCCAGCGAAGAATGCCAAGCAACTCAGGGCTTCTTGGGGGCAATTGCAAGAAATTCAACTGCTCCAGAATCTCCTGCCGGCTGAGGTTGCCATCCAGCCATTCCTGGCAGAAACGTTCCCGCAGTAGTGGGAAGTTCTTGATAATCTGCCGGGAAGCCTGCTGTAAATGCTGGCTCTTCTGCTGCTCCTGCACCAATTGATCCCGAACCCCACGCAGCACCTGTTCCAGTTGCAACGGATCAGCCGGCTTTAGGATATAATCGTTTACCTGCAAGCGAATTGATTCCTGCGCATATGTAAACTCATCATGCCCGGTGATGACGACGATTTTGCATAACGGCAGCTGTTCTCTAAGTCTCTTCATCAACTCAATTCCATGCATGATCGGCATATTGAGATCAACAAGTGCAATATGCACCTGATGCTGAACCGCCAGCTCCAGCGCTTCTTCGCCATCCTCGGCTTCAGCCACTACCTGTAAAGATAACGATGCCCAGTCTACACACTGTTTGATGCCTTCGCGAATGATATCTTCATCATCAGCAATCAGTACCTTCCAGAATTCCATAGCTTTATTACCTCCATCTCCCCAAATCTAGGCTTCCTATGCTATTCAAAATCCCTAGAATCCCTTGGTGTATTGCTGCTATCACGGATCATCGGATGCTGCACGGTCACCACCGTTCCGACGCCTAGTTCACTTTCAATATGGAGACCATAAGGTGCGCCATAGGTAAGTCTTATCCGGGCCTGCACATTCAGAATCCCGTAGCCGCTACCAGTACTGTCCGGGATGGGCTGTTCGACTTCTGCGGATTCGCTCTCGCCTCCAACACTTTCGAGCTTCTGTTTCAGCATGGCAAGACGTTCTGGTGGCATCCCCTTCCCGTTATCACGAACGGTCAAGAATAGATCTCCCTCTCGTTCAGTTACCTCTATCGAGATATGTCCTGGTCCTCTGCGCTCCTTGATCCCATGATAAATGGCATTTTCTACCACTGGCTGAAGCAGCAGCTTCAACACATACAGCTCTTGGAGCTGTACGTCTGCCTCAATACTGTAAGCCAGCTTACTGCTATAACGGACATGCTGGATTTTTAAGTAACTCACAATATGCTCCAGTTCGTCGGAGAGTGGAATAATATCGCTGCCTTTGCTTAATCCAAGGCGGAACAGTTTCGAGAGAGACTGAACTACCTCTGCTATATCCTCTGCTCCTCTGCTGCGGGCCATCCAATGAATCGTATCCAGCGTATTATATAGAAAATGCGGCTTAATATGCGCCTGCAGACTGCGCAGCTCTGCTTCCCGTTTCTGCCGCTCCTGCAGCTCTGAAAGCGACAGCAGACGGCTTATCTGAGCTAACATTGTATTGAAGCTGCGACCCAGCCGACCAATCTCATCGGAACGATCCCCCCAATAACGAATCGTCAAATCACCGGATTGCGCCTTGCTCATAAAGGAAGCCAGCTGTCCGATTGGACGGGAAATGGAATAGGCCAGATAGAAGGAGGCGGTCATCCCGAGCATACAGACCACAAACACAAAGGTGACCACATTAAAGGTAATCTCCCGCACACCATATGCCGATTCGTCCATTGGAAAGACACCCAGAGTCGTCCACCCGGTAAAGGGTGAAGTTCTGTAGATAAGCTGCAAATGCCGGCCATCCACCTTCTCCGAGGTAATTCCTGAAGTCTCGGTAAACAGCTCCACTGGTATATTAGTCATGAAAGGATGCTGTGGAGCGTAGATCATATCACCGTTGTTGTCGACAACGGTAAGATACCCTGTTTTACCTAACGTGACATCTCTGGCTTTCTCAGCAATGACCCTCAGCTTCAGATCCACTAGCACCACACCCTGAACGACCTGAGTCTCCGGTTCCACAATGGCTCTTACCGCAGAGACAACCTCGCTTTCCTGATAATCCACGTGGGACATCACAGCCCGACCATAGGGATGCCCGATAATTTTGAAGATCCCTTTATTATCTACGGCTTCTTTATACCATTCCTCATGGGTGACACTAGTTCCCGGCCGGGAATACATTTCATTGCTAATGAAATCGCCTTCACTATTCACAAGCATGATGCCCGCAATCTCAGAGCTTAATGTGGTGAAGCCTTGCAGGAACTTCCGAATATTATATTCTGCCGATTCCCCATTAGCGGTCCCGTTCCCCGTCTGCCCCATTTCCTTCATTTGACCGCTTAAAAAAGATTGCACGCCTGGATCAAACGAGATCAGATAGGTGATCTTCTGCAGATTCTCCACATCATTCTCCAAGGCAGAATTAACCTTGCTGATCAGTTGCACCGTGTTCTGGTTGCTCTGATCCTCAACAATTCGATCTACTGTCCAACCGATTAATAGCCCAAGGCCTATGGATGGCAGAATGCTAATGAGCAGAAAATGTATGATCAGCTTATATCGAATAGGTAAATTATTAAACGCCAGCCGCTCCATCTTGTTCATTCTACTTGGCATAGTAACTATCCACATTAGCCCGTGTGACTACATCTATCCCGGTGTCGACCAGATCAGGAACAGGCAATGGCTTATGATTAGCATAGGCAGCGGGGTCGGCAGCCAGATCTCGATGAAGATGGAACAGCTCCATGAGTGACCAATATCCCATATTCCAGGTGCCTTGAGCCATCGTCGCCGCAATTTTCCCTTCCTTCACCAAATCCAGAGTCCCTTTATCCGTATCGAAGCTGATGATTTTGGGTGAAGTACTGTTCCCCTTGTAAGCCTCTACTGCTTCTGCCACACCTATTCCCCCATTCGACTCTGTCGCGAATATACCCGCTAGCTGCGGATACTGGGATAATATCTCTTCAGTAGCTGCTCTGGAAGCCACTTGATCGCCACGGCCATCCTTGACAGCTATGAGCTGCATTGCAGGGTAGTCTGTCCTGATTGTGTCCCTGAAGCCATCTGTTCGCTCCTGATGATTATGCTGATCTGGGGTGGTTATGATTGCGACTGCGCCCTTTGCTCCTGTCAACTCGGCCATTTTGTGAGCTGCCTCTATCCCAGCATCATAATTGTCCGTCCCTAGAAAAGAATACGCTTTACTATCTGGTGCCCCAGAGTCAAATAAGACGACAGGTATGCCACTTTCCACTGCTTTATTGATGGTAGCTGTCAGCAGCTTGGAATTCACAGCCGAGATGGCGATGCCCGCGGGTTTTTTGGCGATAACCTGCTCTAGTACTGTCATTTGTTCGTTGGCGTTATGCTGGGTAGACCCGTGATATTCTACGGATATATTTAGTTCCTCGGCGGCATCCTCGAAGCCTTTGAGCACGCTTTTCCAATAATCGATTCCACTTTGAAAAGTGACCATAACATAGGTATCCTCAATATTCCCGCGTAATCCTGCCGTCTCCCAAGGATCTGTTGTATTGGCCTGCTGCAGCTTATAATTCAGTACATATACCAGAAACATTCCGATCAGCAGAGCATAAACAAGCCACAGCTTCTTCAATATGTAACCCCTTTCATAAAGCGTTATTAAAAAATTTACTGCAAAGCCCACTTAAAATAGCAGGCTCTGCGAGTAATTATCTCCTTCTAGCAGGTCATACTCCACTAATCTATAATCATCCAGCAAAGCCTGCTGTGCTGCAGTCAAATCAGATATAATACCGGAGGTACCGATTAGCACACTTTTACTTAATCCGGGAATCTCCGCCTTCACTTTCTCCAGAAGCTTGTAGTATGCAGGCAATTTCAGTCCTGTCATCTGAAAAACGGTGGGTCCAATATAGGCAGGACTCATCGTACCCTGAGATTGCTTGCCAATATCATAATTGGCCATATAGAGCAGTTTCGTTTCATGCTTCTGTCTTGGGTTGCTGTCCCAACCTGCTTGCGTGTATATTCCTGCTGATAATGCGGGCAGATGGTCGCCCCAGAAGACAACAAGAGTTGGCCGTTGAATCGTCTGGAGCTGCTCACTCAGATAGGACAACGCTTCGTCCGTAAGCTTGGTATCCTGCACATAGGTTTCGAGCTCGTCTTTCTGGGCAGCCTGTACACCCTCGACTGAGATCGTATTTGGCCCATTCGGCCCTTTGACAAAGGGAAAATGATTCTGCATCGTAATCAAATGAAGAAACGTTGGCTGCTCTGAAGCCTTCAGTTCTTTTACTGCCTCCTGAACAGCAGACATATCGGAAATATATCCATTTGGCGTGATCCGTGCGGCATTCTGCAAGTCCTTCTGACTCGTAAAGCGGTCAAATCCAAGGATTGGATAGACCCGGTTGCGGTTATAAAACGTCTCATCAAAAGGGTGAAGCGCCAACGTCTGATAGCCCCGGTCTTTGAGGATGCTCACTATTGACGGCAGCGAGGACATTTTCACAATTCTTTGCTGATAGGGAATCGAACCATCCTTCAAGAAATACATCGACATTCCCGTTAACGCCTCAAACTCAACGTTAGCCGTATTTCCGCCAAATTCGGGTGATAGCAGAAATCCTGAGGGAGTTTCCTTCTCCTCATGATGGATAAACGTTAGCGGGTCCGCACTCATTGTATAGGTTGGCATACGTGTCGGATCAAAGAAGGCTTCATCCATCATATACATAATGTTCGGCTGCTCCGCTGTTTGATAGCTAGCGGCGATATCTGGCAGCGCACTATATTTCTCGGCAATTTTCGTGATAGCTTCCCGGCTGTAACCTTCTGGTTTCTCCATCAGATTCTGCTTCAGGTTACCTGTAAAAGCAAACACAAATCCGTTCTGTGTATAGTTTACCTTTTGATTCCAAAAGATATTCTGATACTGAATAGAAGAGGCAAGTGTATATTGGCCTCCGACCATCAAGATAAAACCGGTAATCATGGCCAAGGACAGCGTTGTAAAAAAGATCCGCAGCGGTAGCCGGATTTTGATCTTTGGAAGGATAGTTAGGAGGTGAGTCAGTCCGGCAATCACAACAAGGGACAGTATAACCGCCACCGGTGATACCATTCCTTTGGTGATTCGAAGCATCTCTCCGGTATTCTTGACCAGCAATAAATCCCAGGGAAATAGGGGTTCGCCTGTCGTGAGCAGCTTCTTATAATCGGTAATTCCTAGCAGAACACAAGCCAGAACTATAACCAGTGGACCCGTATATATATTAGGTAGAAGTGCAGCAAATCCAAGTAGAACGAAGAAGAAGAATAGACTTCCAAACACATATAACCAGTAAAACTCTGAAATCCAGTTAAAGACACTCCATACATTCATATCGAATGAGGCTGCCTGTAAGAAGAAGTTTAACAAAAATCCGCTAAACAGAAATGTAAGTAGTAATAACTTTAAACGCTTGTTACGAAATAAATGACCCACCTAAATCCTCTC
>LIDZ01009413.1_pt78 | contig 12145 bp, 11 predicted proteins | sample 644651 | NCBI WGS metagenome assembly LIDZ01 (sample SAMN03856242, study PRJNA289617) | food metagenome | isolation source: wine grapes on drying loft during traditional withering process | host: Vitis vinifera cv. Corvina | place: Italy: Gargagnago di S. Ambrogio di Valpolicella | collected 2014-01
GTAAAGCATTGTGTATTGAGACATCTGAGCAACTACAGGCGGATGCTTCAAAAGCGAAACAATGGATAGCCAAAGATGCCTTGAAGGAACTGACAACTTTAGTTAAAACTGAAGGACGTTCACGCTTAATTTCAAATAAATCAAAAATGGGACAGCAAGTCTCTCAATAAACTAACGCTTTAGGAGGAATCACTATGCAAGTTTTTGAACAACAACTCTCACAAATTCCCGAGGAAATCAAAAATGCTTGGAGCTCTAGTTTTGTCTTCGTAATGGAAAATGGGACGAAATTCTGGCATTTTCCAGCCCGTCAGTGGACTGAAGAGCAAATCCAAGAATATTTTCTAAACCGATACCAGGCGACTAGCTATTTTATTGATCATCCTAATTATCATGTAAAACAGCTGACAGTGGAAAATCATCCCGAGCTATTCGTTATCGTTCCCCGTTAAACAGAAAGGATCTTAGCCATGTCTTTGTTAGAATTAAATAACATTCGTTATCACCCGCAACAGCAGTTAATTATTGACCACATTAATTTAGCTGTGGAAGAATCCGATTTTCTCACCATTTCTGGACCATCCGGCGGTGGGAAAAGTACTCTGCTGCGTCTGATCGCTTCATTGGCAACACCTACCTCAGGCGACATTATCTTTAATGGAAAGAAACAGAGGGAATATCCTTATACCGAATATCGGCAACTGGTCTCTTATTGTTTCCAGCAGCCTACTTTATTTGGTGAAACCGTTCGTGATAACCTGGACTTTCCCTATTTAATAAGAGAAAAAAATCCAGACCAGCAAGCTATGCTTCAGCATTTAGAAATGGTGGATTTGCCTCAGGATTACCTTGATAAACCTATCACTCAGCTTTCTGGCGGTGAAAGACAGCGAGTAGCCTTAATTCGCAATATTTTATTTCTGCCAAAAATTTTACTGCTAGATGAAGTCACAGTAGGTTTAGATGAGCACAATAAAATCATCATTCAGCAATTAATTGCCCATATTCATCAAAAGCAAGTAACGATTTTGCAAGTTACCCATGATGAAGCTGAGATACAAGCTGCAGAAAAGATTATTTGGATTAAAGGAGGGAAATTAGTTCATGAACCTATCCGTCAATAATTTATCGCTGGTACTTTCCTTTGGTTTAGTTCTAATCGCTGTGGCAATTAGCTACAAGGAAAAACTGGATCTATCTAAAGACATCTTTTTCAGCATCCTGCGAGCAGTCATTCAACTGGTAATCGTAGGTTATGTCTTAAAGTACATTTTTCAAGTCGACAATAATATACTGACTACTGCCATGAGTTTGTTTATCGTATTTAATGCTGCTTGGAACGCTCACAAACGAAATCCCAGCCAGCACAAAAAATACATCCACTCATTGACAGCAATCTTAATCAGCACCTATGTTACCTTGGGTGTGCTGATTCTTTCCGGAGCTATTCAATTTATTCCATCACAAATTGTCCCAATTACCGGGATGATTGCCAGCAACTCCATGGTATCAATCGGCTTATGTTACCGGAACTTAAATACTCAGTTTCACGATCAACGGCAGCAGGTTTTGGAAAAATTAGCCTTAGGGGCTTCGGTAAAACTGGCTGCTCAACCAATTCTACAACGTAGTATTAAAACGGCGATGCAGCCGACGATTGATTCAGCTAAAACAGTGGGACTGGTTAGTTTGCCTGGAATGATGTCAGGTTTGATTTTTGCTGGGTTGGACCCGGTTCATGCCATCAAATATCAAATCATGGTGACTTTTATGTTATTATCAGCTACCAGCTTAGGAGCTATTATCGGCGGTTACAGTGCCTACAAAAACTATTTCAACGATCAGTATCAACTGATCGACTAAAAAAAGAGGCTTCTCGATCCCTTTGGCTAAGGATCAAGAGCCTCTATTTTTATACTAATAATCCATACAATGTTTGATTTTCACTCAAATCAATGTAATTCGGATCAAACTGTTCGATGTTCTTCAACAACGCTGGCAGATCTTCTTTACGTTTTAGCAAAATCCCTAAGATTACCGGTCCAGCTCCACGATTGACTTTTTTCGTGTACTCAAATCGCGTAATATCATCATCTGGTCCCAATACCTCAGTAACAAATTCCTTTAACGCGCCCGGACGCTGCGGAAAGCTTACTACAAAATAATGCTTCAAGCCTTCATACATCAACGAACGTTCTTCGATTTCGGCCATACGATTAATATCATTGTTGCCCCCGCTGATAATACAAATGACCGTTTTCCCTTTAATCTCGTCTTTCAACGGTTCCAAAGCTGCCACGCTCAATGCTCCAGCCGGTTCAGCAATAATCGCCTGCTTGCCATACATCTCTAAAATGGTTGAACAAACTAAACCTTCGTCTACTGTAACTAAACCATCTACGTATTTGTTGGCGTGGGTATAAGTAATCTCGCCAACTTTTTTAACAGCCGCACCATCAACGAATTTGTCAATTTCATTCAATTCAATTGGTCCTTCATTATCAAAGGCTGCCTGCATCGACGGAGCTCCTGCTGGCTCAACACCAATTACTTTAGTTGTCGGTGAAGTATTCTTCACATAGGAAGAAACCCCGCTGATTAAACCACCGCCACCAATTGCTGCTAAGACATAATCTGGTTTGAAGCCTTCTCTTTCCGCATCCGTCATCATCTCTAAGGCCAAGGTTCCTTGACCAGCAATAATATTAGGATCGTTAAAAGGATCAATAAAGGTCATGTTGTTTTCTTCGCAGTATTTACGGGCTGCCGTTGCCGAAGCATCAAAAGTATCACCAATTAAGAAGATTTCAACATTATCGCCACCGAAAAACTGAACTTGCGAAACTTTTTGCTGCGGAGTCGTGCTGGGCATGAAAATCGCAGCATGAGAATTTAACTCATGACATGTATAAGCCACACCTTGTGCATGATTTCCTGCACTGGCACAGACAACGCCTTTTTTCAATTCAGCAGCTGGTAATTTCTTGATGGCATAATAAGCGCCCCGCAGTTTAAACGAGCGGACTTTTTGCAAGTCTTCTCGTTTAAACAATACGTTTGCTTGATATTTTTCCGACAGGTAACGATCATACTGGAGCGGGGTATGTGTGACTGCGTTTTTCAACAGCTGATAGGCAGTTCGCACATCACTATCTTTGACGATTTCCATCTTCCACACTCCCTATCTAATTAGTCTTTACGAGATACAAAAGGCATCATTTTGCGTAATTCAGCACCAACTTGTTCAATTTGATGTCCAGCACTTTCTTCACGCATTCTCTTGAATTCAGGGAAGCCTTTTTTGTTGTCTTCGATAAATCCGTTAGCAAAATTGCCGTTTTGGATATCGGTTAAAACTTCTTTCATGTTTGCTTTTGCTTGTTCAGTGATTACGCGAGGTCCTGATACATAATCGCCGTATTCAGCAGTATTAGAGATTGAATCGCGCATTTTTCCGAAGCCGCCTTCGTAAATCAAGTCAATGATCAATTTCATTTCATGACAAACTTCAAAGTATGCTAATTCAGGTTGGTAGCCCGCTTCAACTAATGTTTCAAAGCCTGCTTCGATCATGCTGGTCAAGCCGCCGCATAATACTGCTTGCTCACCGAACAAATCAGTTTCAGTTTCTTCTTTAAAGGTTGTTTCCAAAACACCTACTCGAGTTGCGCCGATGCCTTTAGCATAAGACAATGCAACCTCTTGAGCATTTCCTGTTGCGTCTTGGTAAACAGCGAATAAAGCGGGTACCGCAAAACCTTCAGTAAAGGTACGACGAACCAAATGTCCTGGTCCTTTTGGTGCTACTAAGAAAACATCCACGTCTTTTGGTGGTTCAATAACATCAAAGTGGATATTGAAGCCATGAGCAAAAGCCAATGCATTGCCAGCTTCTAAGTTGGGTTTGATTTCATTTTCGTACAAATCACCTTGGATTTCGTCTGGTGCTAAAATCATAACTACATCAGCTTTTTTAGTTGCTTCATTTACAGGTAATACTTCAAAGCCGTCTTCGCGAGCTGCGTCAGCTGATTTACCTTCACGAGCGCCGATAATTACTTCATGACCTGTATCACGCAAATTTTGAGCGTGGGCATGGCCTTGAGAACCATAACCAACAATTGTAATTGTTTTTCCTTCTAATACATCTTTTGCTACTGAATCGTCATAATAAACTTTAACCATAAATTTATTCTCCTCCGTTTTTAAACTATCTATTAAAAGCAAAATTTGCGATTAACCTCTGGTAAACCCGGTAACACCGGTTCGTGCCATTTGTTTGATTCCATAGGGTTTTAAAACATCAATGCAGGCGTTCACTTTATCAGTTGAGCCGGCTACTTGCACCACGATTGATTTCAATGATACATCGACAATGTCCGCCCGAAACGGATTAATCATTGCTTGAATCTCTGAACGAATTGGGGCCGGCGCATTGACCTTGACTAAGGCCAGTTCCCGTTCCAAATGGGGTTCATCGGTAATGTCAGAAACTTTGACCACCGCAATTTGTTTGTTCAATTGTTTAGTTACCTGTTCTACTTCCGCTAAGGTATCGGCTTGAATCATCATCGTCAGTCGGGAAACGCCTTCCACCTCAGTGGTTCCCACTGAAATATTTTCAATGTTTACCTGTCTGCGGTTCAAGATACTGGTGATTCGACTCAATGTTCCTGATTGGTTGTGCACTTTGGCTGTAATCATTCTGCGCATCTTATTCCACCCCCAACATGTGATCGTTTGGCTGGCCTGCCGGAATCATCGGCAAAACCTGCTCCCGATTGTCCACAATTACTTCAATCAACATCGGACCTTCTGTTGCGAAGGCTTCCCGCAGTTGTTCATCCAACTTACAAGGCTCAGAGATCTTCATGCCAGATATCCCATAAGCTTCAGCCAGCTTCATAAAGTCCGGTTGGTCATCCATTACAGATTGAGAGCGACGTTCATTGAAGAAGCGCTCTTGCCACTGCCGAACCATGCCTAGCGAATGATTGTTCATCAAGACAAACTTAATGTCCAAGTTATAAATATTTAAAATAGCCAATTCCTGATTGGTCATTTGGAAACCACCATCGCCCACAAAAACGACTACCGAACGATCCTTCTCACCAAACTTAGCACCAATCCCTGCTGGAATACCATAACCCATCGTGCCTAGTCCCCCGCTGGTGATTAGCTGTTTAGGGAAGCTGAAGGGATAAAATTGTGCCACCCACATTTGATGCTGACCAACATCCGTAACGACGAATGACTCGCCCTCAGTAATATCTGCGACAATTTCAATAACTTTCTGTGGTTTAATCGTCTCATTACTGTCGGTATATTGCAATGGATATTTTGTTTTTCTTTCAGCACAAAGCGCCAGCCACTCACTGCATTCAGGTTTTTCCACTTTTTTATCCAGCATTTGCTGCAAGGCAATTTTAGCATCCCCCACAATCGGAATATCTGTCGGGATAATTTTGCCAATTTCGACGGGATCAATGTCGATATGAGCAATTACTGCATCTTTAGCAAAGGCTTCTGGATTAGTAGCAATCCGATCGTCAAAACGGCAACCGATGCTCAGCAGAAAATCAGTTTCCATCATTGCCATGTTAGCCGCGAACGTACCATGCATACCTCCCATTCCCAAGAACAGCTCATGTTCATGAGGGAAGACGCCCAATCCAAGCAAACTAGAAACAACTGGAACTTGATAACGCTCGATCAACTCACGAAATTCTTCGCTGCCATCAGCTGCTACCACTCCACCACCTGCTAAGATAACTGGCTTTTTCGCTTTAGAAAATTGCTTCATCAAGCGCTCAATCTGCATTTTTGAAGGAACTGTATTGGGCTGATAACTTTCAAGGTGTACCACATTATCACATTCCGCATAAGCTTCCAGGACAGTCATATCCTTAGGCAAATCAATTACCACGGGACCCTTGCGACCAGTTGTAGCGATATGGAAAGCTTCGTGCACAATCTTCGGCAGCTCTTCAATATCGCGAACTTGATAATTGTTTTTAGTAATCGGCAAAGTAATTCCTAAGACATCCGCTTCCTGGAAAGCATCTTTACCAATACCAGGTGTCGTTACTTGTCCGGTAATTACTATCAACGGAACTGAATCGCTCATAGCGTCCGCAATTCCTGTCACAGCGTTGGTAGCGCCTGGTCCACTGGTTACAATTACAACACCAGGTTTTCCAGTAGCTTTGGCATACCCTTCTGCTGCGTGGACTGCTCCTTGCTCATGGCGAGTCAGGATATTGGGAATCGTAGTTTCATCATAAAGTGCGTCATATAAAGGCAGAACAGACCCTCCAGGGTAACCGAAGATAATTTCTACGCCTTGTTTGTGCAAACAATCTAAGAGCAGTTTTGCCCCTGACATCTTTTCACGCTGCTGCGCTTTGGTCTCTACTTTTTCCATAACGATTCCTCCTAATCTTCTGGTAGTTTCATAATACCGCCGGTGTGTGCCGAAGTTACAAGTGCAGAATAGCGGGCTAACCAGCCTTTCTTCACTTTTGGTTCAAATTTGACAAGTTTATCTTTGCGTTTCATCATTTCCTCTTCAGAAATTTCAGCATTTAACGTTCGGTTGGTTAAATCAATCGTAATCGTGTCACCATCCTGCACTAAAGCTAGTGGACCTCCGGCTGCTGCTTCAGGAGAAACATGTCCGACTGCTATCCCACGAGTGGCACCTGAGAAACGACCGTCGGTAATTAAAGCGACGTCTTTGCCTAAGCCGCGACCGACAATACTTGAAGTAGGAGCCAGCATTTCTGGCATTCCAGGTCCACCCTTAGGACCCTCATAGCGAATAACTACTACATGTCCTTTGCCGACCGTATGGTTATCAATTGCTTCAACCGCTTCGTCATGAGAGCTGAAACAGATTGCTTTCCCCTTAAATACTTTAATACTTGGATCTACACCGCCAACCTTAATGACACTGCCCTCAGGAGCAATGTTGCCGTATAGAATAGACAAGCCGCCAACAGGGCTGTAAGGATTCTCTTTCGGATGAATCACTTCTTCATTTTTGATAGTCCAGTCTTTGACACTCTCCCGTAAGGTCTTGCCAGTAACGGTGATCCGATCTGGATGAATCGCACCATCAATCGAAACGAGTTCATTAATAATTGCAGGAACCCCGCCAGCTTCATGCACATCATGCATTGAATAAGCTGATGAAGGAGCTATTTTAGATAAGTATGGAACTCTTTTCGCAATTTCGTTAATGTCCTCTTGGTTGTAGTCGATTTCTGCTTCATTAGCAATTGCCAATGTATGCAAGACTGTATTTGTTGAACCACCCATCGCCATGTCTAAAGCAAAAGCATCGTCAATGGCTTCTTTAGTCACAATATCTCGTGGTTTAATTTGCTTTTTCACTAAGTCCATTAATTGAACTGCTGATTTTTTAACTAATTCCCGACGTTCGTCGGATACAGCCAAGATTGTGCCGTTTCCTGGAAGAGCCAGTCCTAACATTTCCAATAAACAGTTCATAGAGTTTGCAGTAAACATCCCTGCACATGATCCACAAGTTGGACAAGCATTTTGTTCCATAAAGGTAAAGTCTTTTTCTGACATTTGGCCTTCCTTAAAGGCACCTACTGCTTCAAACATAGAAGATAATGTCGTTTGGTGACCAGTTGGATCAATCCCAGCTTTCATTGGGCCGCCGGAGCAAAAGATTGCCGGTACATTGGTGCGCATAGCTGCCATGATCATGCCAGGTGTGATCTTGTCGCAATTTGGAATGTAGAAGACGCCGTCAAACCAGTGAGCGTTGATCACAGTTTCAGCTGAATCGGCAATCAACTCCCGGCTTGGCAGGGAATAACGCATCCCAATGTGTCCCATAGCAATCCCGTCATCTACGCCAATCGTATTAAATTCAAAAGGAATACCGCCAGCTTCACGAATCGCTTCCTTTGCCACATCTGCTAATTCTCGCAAATGAACGTGTCCAGGTACTATATCAATGTACGAATTGCAAATCGCAATAAATGGTTTGTTCATATCTTCAATATTTTTTACTTGCCCTGTTGCATAAAGCAAGCTCCGGGCGGGTGCTGCATCGATTCCTTTTTTAATTTGATCACTTCTCATACGTTCCATCTCCCATTCCATTTAAAAAAGCATCCCAACAATAAAGTGGGATGCTTTTGCAAGAATCCCATTCCTTAACGCAAATAGGACTCAAACATTCGGATAAACATTCCTCCGGTGTTCTAAGTCCTGTACTCAATAATTAATAAGACGATTTGATTCATTTGAGTATACTTGCGCATGTGAACGGCTCCTTGTCTTCATTCTAGTCTAATGGTTCTCTCATTAATTTCATTAACTATAACGCGAACAAAATTAAAAGTCAATGAGTTTTCAGAATATTTTTTATACTTGCGTAAATTCAGTTGAATCCTTTCATTCTGATGCGATTCTCTCGAACTTATTTTCGATTTTTCACACAAAAAAAGCCCGACATTTTCGTCGAGCTTTCTGTGATTATGCTGAGGCAAATTGGCTGTTGTACAAGTTGGCATAGAAATCGCCTTTTTCCATTAAGGTTCGGTGACTCCCTTGCTCAATAATCGAGCCATTTTCCATCACTAAAATTAAATCAGCGTTTTTAATTGTAGATAAACGGTGAGCAATGACAAAACTGGTTCGTTCGCTAGTTAAGCGGTCCATTGCCTGTTGGATCATTTCCTCAGTCCGTGTATCAACACTAGAAGTAGCTTCATCTAAGATTAAAATCTGCGGATCAGCTAAGATTGCACGGGCAATTGTTAAGAGCTGCTGCTGACCTTGGGAAATTTGGCCATCCTCAGAGGATATAATCGTATCGTAGCCATTCGGCAGCGTACGAATAAAGTGATCACATTGAGCCGCTTTAGCTGCCTGTATGACCTCTTGACGAGTAGCCTCAGGATTACCATAAGCAATGTTATCTGCAACCGTTCCTTCAAACATCCAAGTATCCTGCAGAACCATTCCGAACTTGCGGCGAATAGCTGCGCGCGAAAAATGTTTGACGTTCTTGCCATCAATTTCAATTTGTCCGCTATTCAGATCATAAAAGCGCATCAATAAATTGATCATCGTCGTTTTACCGGCACCAGTTGGGCCTACGATTGCTACCATTTGTTTCGGCTTAACCTTGAAATTTACATCCTCCATTAATAAGTGTTCCGGCTGATAGCCAAATGCCACATGCTTGAAGGCCACTTCCCCGCGAACTTTTTCAGGAACAGATAAAGTCAACGGCTCTTCACTTTCTTCTTCCAAGTCTAAAATCTCGAAAATTCTTTCCAAAGCAGCAAAAGCGCTTTGCAGACTGTTAATCACATATGAAACTTGTGTGATCGGTTCAGAAACCTGGTTCACGTATTGCAAATAAGCCTGAACCAATCCGATCGATAATTGACCATTGATTACCATAATACCGCCAACTACCGCGCTAGTTACAAATCCTAGCTGATTAATTAAACGGATTAGTGGATTGATGGCAAAACTAACAAACTGAGCTTTTTTAAAGGCCTGGAACTGGGATTCGTTCAATTCATCCAACTCTTCTAACGTTTCCTTTTGGCGATTGTAAGCCTTAATTACCAAGTTGCCAGAATAATTTTCTTCTGCTTTAGTTCCAACTGCTCCAAGAGCTATTTGGTTCTCAGAGAAATACTCTTGGTTTTTACTAGCCAAGTAATTGGTCAAGAACAAACTAATCAAAAGAATGACGACAATCCCGACAGTTAGCAATGGACTCAAATAAATCATCAAACCTAAACCTATCACAATTGAGAGGATCGCTGAGATTAACTGCATCAAACCTACTTGCAATACTTCAGAGACTTTATCCAAATCCAACGTTGCTCTAGTTAGAATATCCCCAGTCTTGTACTGATCGAAAAAGTTCATCGGCAGACGGTTTAATTTTTCAGTCAATGTTTTTCGCAAACGCAAGGTCAGTGTTTCAGCCACACTAGCCATAGTGTACTCTTGTAGTAATGAAAACAGCGAAACCCCAATCCAGGTTAAAAACAGGAAGATAACCGGCCAAGTTAGAGCAGTGACTAACGCCTCCAACGAAATTTGGTTATTTTGGAACAGTGCGATGATAGCATCCAATCCCCAACCTAAGATTAGTGGTGTAACTGCCATTAGAGCGGCGAAAAAGATCGCAGAGGTAATAATAATCAAAAAGCGACCTTTTTGTTCTGCCAACAGTTTAAATAGCCTTAAGCCGGTTTTTTTCATATCCTTGGGCATTTCTGTATCGATTGTTTCATCAACTTGCTTCATGCTCATGCTTCTTTTCCTCCATTCCTTGAGATTTAGCAAACTCTTGATAAACACTGCAAGTAGCTAACAGTTCCTCATGGGTCCCTTTACCTACAATTTTACCTTCTTCTAAAACAATAATTTGATCCGCATCCTTAATAGTAGAAAGACGCTGAGCCACAATCACAATCGCGGCATCTTTTAAATAGCTTTTCAAAGCCAGACGCAATTTCGCATCGGTTTGATAATCCAGTGCCGAAAAACTATCATCAAAGAAATACAAGTCAGCTGGTTTGATCAAAGCGCGGGCGATACTTAACCGTTGCTTTTGTCCGCCAGAAAAATTATTCCCTTTTTGAGCAACAGTCGCTTGATACTGTCCATCTAAACCATTAATAAACTCTTCGGCCTGAGCAATTTTTGCAACATTTTGCATCTCTTCTATCGTTGCTTCAGGATTACCGAAAAGGAAGTTATCTTCGATTGTTCCACTAAATAAAAAGGCTTTTTGCGGAACGTAGCTAATCCGATCCCGCAGCGCATTTTGCGAAACATTTCGAATAGGTTCCCCTAGAAAACGTATCTCTCCTTTTGAAGTGTCGCGGAAACGCAGCATCGCCTTAGCAATCGTACTCTTACCAGAACCAGTACCACCAACAATGGCCGTGATTCCTTTCGGGATGTCAAAAGAGATATTTGATAAAACAGATTCCTCTGCTCCGCTATAGGCAAAATCCACATGATCAAAAACGGCAATAGGACCTTCAGGTGCAGCTACAAAACTTTCCTTCGACCCATCGACAATTTCCTCTTCTTTATCTAATACTTCACCGATACGTTCTAAAGAAGCCAAAGCCTTAGGAATCATAACGATAACCATTGCGGCCATCGTCAAGAACCATAAACTCAAAATCGTATACTCACTAATCGCAGTCAAACTGCCGATTGGTACATTGCCTTGCAGAACAAGGACACCACCAAAAGCTAACACTGCCGTCATCCCAATTCCCATTACTAAATTAACAGTCGGATTCAAGACCGCAAACAGCTTGTTTACACGGATCATGACATCTGCGTAAGTACTGAATGTATTATCGGTACGTTTCTTCTCAAAATTCGTCTTGTCGAAAGCTCGAATCACCCGTACACCTGTGTAGAACTCACGTAAAACCTGCATCATTTTATCCATTCTTTGCTGCATTACATCAGCCAATGGAATAGCTTTTTTGATAACGACTAATGACACAACCGAGAACAACACGATAGACAGAGTCGGAATCCAAACAAAGCGCCATGAAATTGCCCCAGTTAATACAATAGAAGCAATACAGATTAATGGAGCAGGAATAATCATTTGGAATACCATCATCAAAATTTGCTGAATGTTGGTAATATCGCTGGTTGTCCGTGCCAAAAGCGTTGGAGTACCAAATTCTTCCATTTCAGCCAAAGACAGACTTTGCGTCTTTTCGACTAAACGTTTCCGTAAAAAATAGCCGAAACGACCGGCTAAAATAGCTGAATAATAGCTGGCAATAATTGATACAATCCCTGTTAGTACGGCTACACCCAGCATAAAGCCGCCGTTGCGCCAAATTGCTCCTTGATCCTGAATTAAAATACCTTCATCAATAATTTCAGCAACATAGTAAGGAATCATTAACGTTCCAACAGCTTGCAAGATCATTAAAATGAAGGTTGCCAAGAACATCTTGCGATAATCCTTGAAAAAGATTTTAAATAATTTCATCTTCTATTCCTCCTTCTCAAATGGTAGAATAAACTGTAACGTAACGTTACAGTCAAGCGAAAGGAGAAAATTCTTATGAAAAAATATCTCTCTATTAGTGAG
>LIDZ01014673.1_pt3 | contig 12140 bp, 10 predicted proteins | sample 644651 | NCBI WGS metagenome assembly LIDZ01 (sample SAMN03856242, study PRJNA289617) | food metagenome | isolation source: wine grapes on drying loft during traditional withering process | host: Vitis vinifera cv. Corvina | place: Italy: Gargagnago di S. Ambrogio di Valpolicella | collected 2014-01
AACTTCCTGAGCCTACTGTCAATTTGGAGGTTTGCCGTCGCCGTGGGGGCAAGCTCCAATTCGGCAATCAACTTGTTTCGCTTTTGTAAGCATAAGCTGTTCCATTCAAGCGATGCATCCACTGAAGAAGCGGCGTGCATCGCCTTTTTTCGCAACTTCTGTTATGCTGATAAAGAGTCTCAAGTGAAAGGGATTAGAACTTATAATGAAATTTGCCGTGCTTGATTTTGAAACGACGGGAACCCAATCCGTGGGTGAAATTATCCAGGTTGGCCTTGCCATTATAGAAGAAGACCGGTCCATCTCCCGGGTGTATGGTTCCTTTGTCAAGCCGGGTGCACCGATTCCTCCTTTTATTACGGGTTTGACCGGTATTACAGATACAGATGTACAGGATGCCCCAGCGCTGGAAGAGATGATGATGGAGCTCGTCCCGCTGCTGGATGATGTTGTGCTTGTAGGGCACAATGTCGCTTTTGATTTCAGTTTTTTACAAAGTGCTTTAGACCGATGTGGCTATCTGCCTTTTCAAGGGCGGATTCTGGATACCATTGATTTCCTCAAAATATGCTTTCCCTCCCTGACGTCGTATCAGCTAGGCGCGGTCAGTGCCAACTTCGGAGTTACGCATGAACGTCCGCATCAGGCGGACAGTGACGCGCTTGCTACTGCCCTGTTGCTGTTGAAGTGTCTGGACGAGCTATATAGCCTTCCGCTGCTGACCATTCAGAGACTGAGTGAACTTTTTAACGAAGAGGAAAGCGATCTGGGCTGGTATTTCGACGGGCTGCTGCGGGAACGTGAGAAGGAAACCCTACAACCCGAAGGAGATCTCACCTTCTACCGACAGTTGGCGCTAGCTATAGGTGATTGGACCGAGCTTGCACCACCAAGAGATGATCATGATGCTAATCCACTGGATACTCTCTCCTTTACTGATTATATGGAAGAGGTAACCAGGCGGCTTAAAGATACATTGCCCCACTACGAAAGCAGGGAAGCACAGGATATTATGATCACTGAGGTGATGACGGCGCTTGCTGAAGATAAGCATTTGCTGATTGAAGCGGGGACGGGAACCGGGAAATCACTCGGCTATCTGCTTCCAGCTATTTATCAGAGCGTGCGAAGTGGTCAAAAAGTCATGGTCAGCACTCATACCATTAATTTGCAGGATCAGTTACGTGAGCGTGATGTCCCTCTACTGACCAAGGTCATTCCATTTCCGTTCAAAGCTGCAATCTTCAAGGGAAGAGGGCATTATTTGTGTCTGCGTAAGTTTGAACATAAAATTAATAAAAAGGACTTTATAAGTCCTAGGGAAGACTCGCTTACAGCAGCTCAAATGATCGTCTGGTTGACTCAAAGCGAATCCGGGGATGACGAGGAACTCAATTTGAGTGGCCGTGGTGGTGATTTCTGGGAAACAGTGGCCAGTGATACCGATTCTTGTCTGGGACGCGCATGCCCTTGGTTCCGCAAATGTTACTACCACCGTGCTAAACATGAAGCCGGTATTGCTGATGTAGTGATAACGAATCATTCCAAGCTTTTCGCTGATGTGAAGGCTGGCCATCAACTGCTTCCTGCCTACGAGCACCTAGTTATTGATGAGGCCCATCATTTGGAGGATGTAGCAGGGAAGCATCTCGGAATGAATATGAAGCATTTCACTGTGTCGCATACACTCTCACGTCTTTATAAGGATAGCCGCAACGGTCAACTGCCGGCACTGCGACTAATGCTGCAATCTTCAGGCAGTGAGCAGGCCTCAGAATGGAGCGGAGTCATAGACAGGATCTATCCTGATTTGCTTACGGTGAAGGAAACCTGGGATATGCTTACTGATAAGCTGTTCAGCCTTATGCCTGAGCGCAGTGATGCATCTGCTGGCGAAGCTGGGCAACTGGTTCTGCGTCTGCTTCCGGGGAATAAACCTAAGACGTGGGAGGAACTGGAGGCTCTAGAGAACTCCTTAAATCTCACTCTAACGGATATCATCCGCAAGGGTGATAAGATGCTGAATGAGATGCGTGATCAGGACGGACAGTCTTCTTCGGACAGTCTTGTGACCGATATCAGTGGTTTATTCAAAGATTTGGCTTCTATTCGTGAACAAGTGCGTTTCTTTATGGGAATGAATGACGACAATGTAGTATATTGGCTGGAGGCTAATGGTAATTATCGCAGCAAATCGTTGCAGCTCTATGCGGTGCCTGTGGATGTTAGCTCGCAGCTCAAGGAGCTGTTCTTCGATAAGAAGCGGAGTATTATACTAACTTCGGCTACCCTCTCTGTCGATAAATCTTTTCAGTTTATGATTGATAATCTGGGTCTGAATGCAGCTGTTGAAGAAGGACGCCTCATGACAGTGTTGCTGCCCTCTCCGTTCCGTTACCGGGAACAGGCGCTGCTTGTCATTCCGCGCGATTTCCCAAGTGTGAAGGGGAGCGTGGGTGATGCCCGCTTTGTGGATATGCTAGTGCAGTCCCTTGCTGAAGCAGCAGTGGTCACCCGTGGGCGGATGCTAGTGCTGTTCACCTCTTACAAGATGCTTCGCCAAGTGTATGAACCACTTAAAGAAGCCCTTGCTTCGCAAGAGATTACCGTGCTGGGCCAAGGAGTGGAAGGCGGCAGCAGAAGCAAGCTAATCCGCCGTTTTCAGGACAGCACAGCCTCTGTGCTGCTCGGCACGAGTAGTTTCTGGGAGGGTGTAGATATTCCGGGTGAGGCACTGACCTGTCTTGCCATCGTCAGACTGCCGTTTCAGCCGCCGAACCATCCACTTGCTGAGGCGAAGGCAGAGCTGCTGCAGGCCCAGAAGAAAAATCCGTTCATGAAGCTGTCTGTCCCACAAGCGGTCATTCGCTTCAAGCAAGGGTTTGGGCGTCTGGTGCGCACGGCCCAGGATCGCGGAATTGTTATTGTATATGATACCAGAGTTATTGAATCTTATTATGGGAAATATTTCCTTTATTCACTACCAGGCCCCAAGATGGAGCATATGCTTACGGATCAAATGGTTCCTCGTATTGCTGAATGGCTGGAAGAAGGCGGCGTTAACTAAAACGTCGCCCATCCTGTTGATATGAATCATCATTATATGGAGCTATATCTTAAATTAGGAGGAGAAAACATGAAATCGGACAATAAAATATCGGAGGCTGTCGTTCGCAGGCTGCCAGTATACCTGCGTTTCCTGAATGATCTCCAAAAACGTGAAATCCCCACCGTTTCTTCTCAAGAGCTTGGTCAAAAATTAGATCTTAACCCGGCGCAGATTCGTAAGGATCTGGCTTATTTCGGCGATTTCGGCAGAAAAGGGATTGGTTACGACGTATCTTATCTCATTGAGAAGATACGCCACATCTTGAAGCTGGACCAGCAAATTAACGTAGCTCTGGTAGGTGCCGGTAATCTCGGACATGCGTTGTCCAATTACAATGCTTACTTGAAAGACACGATGAAGATAACAGCGGTGTTTGACTCCTATGCACCCAAGGTAGGACAGCAAATTCACTCCTTGACCGTTCAACCTATGGAAGAACTGGAAAGTACGATCCGCAAGCAGGGAATTCGCATTGGGATTATTACTGTTCCGGATTTTGAAGCACAGAATGTGGCTGATATTTTGGTTGCATCAGGCATCGAAGCGATTCTGAATTTCGCGCCCGTTATTTTGAAGACGCCTTCTTATGTGCGCATTCATGCGGCTGACTTTACTACGGATTTGCAGAGTCTGGCCTATTATTTACAAGATGGAAGGGAAGAGATTGAAGATGACAAGCAATAAGACTGTTATCAAAAACGGGCGTTTTCTCGTACCGGGAGCGATTAAGCCTGTTCTAAGTGGATATATGACTATAGAAGATGATTTAATCTCTTACATAGGTGAAGAGGAACCCCTTTTTGAAGAGGGTGTACAAATCGTTGACGGTAGCCGTCTGCTGTTCATGCCAGGACTTGTGAATACACACGGACATACAGCGATGTCTTTGCTGCGCGGTTACGGAGATGATCTGGCGCTACAGGTATGGCTTCAAGAGAAAATGTGGCCGATGGAGGAAAAGTTCACCGGAGATGATGTGTACTGGGGCACTTCACTATCTGTACTGGAAATGTTGAAGGGAGGCACAACCACCTTCCTGGATATGTATGATCATATGGACCGGGTTGCTGAAGTAGTTGAGCTATCAGGCATTCGTGCTGTTTTGATGCGTGGAGTCATTGGTCTGTGCTCTGAAGAGGTGCAGAACCATAAGCTTGCAGAAGCGATTGCGTTTGCCAGCAACTGGCACGGCAAAGCTGAGGGCAGAATTACTACCATGATGTCGCCACACGCGCCATATACATGCCCGCCGGAATTTTTTGTGAAGTTTGTGCAAGCCGCCCATGATTTGGATTTGCCAATGCACACGCATATGTCGGAGACGAAACGCGAAGTGGAACAGAACATAGCTGATTACGGCTTGCGGCCTGTAGCACATCTGGAGAAGCTGGGTATGTTCACTCGTCCATCACTTGTAGCGCATGCTGTTCATCTGAACGATGAAGAAATCGGAATTCTATCGCGCCATAATGTTGGTGTCTCCCATAATCCTGGCAGCAACCTGAAGCTTGCCAGCGGAGTGGCTCGCGTTACTGATCTCCTGAATGCAGGTGTGAAGGTGTCCTTGGGTACGGATGGCGCAGCAAGCAATAATAATCTGGATATGTTCGAGGAAATGCGGCTTGCGGCACTCATCCATAAAGGTGTAAGTGGTGATCCAACAGCTGTTCCTGCTCCACAAGCTTTACGTATGGCTACGGAGTATGGGGCAAAGTCGACCTTTTTAGATAAGGTGGGCAGACTTGCTGCCGGAATGAAAGCAGATTTCATTGCTCTGGATATTGACCAGCCCCATCTGCTGCCGCACACGGATTTGCTTTCCCATGCTGTCTACTCAGCTAGTGCCAGAGATGTGGAACATGTCTGGATCAATGGCAAGCAGGTCGTGAAGCACGGTGAATGTCTGACACTTGACGAGGAAGCCATTTGCCGCAAGGCGCAGGAATCCTTTGAAGGTCTGTTGAAGCGTTAATTGATCTGTACTTCTTAGTTGTCTGAACTAAATATACGAAAGGAAGCTGCAGCTTGAAGAATAGGAGAAAATGGATCCTGCTGGGCTCGGCCCTCATTCTGCTCCTTCTGGTCGGACTTAGTCAGTTCTATGCCTATATCATGAAAGATCAATGGAACGAGCGGGACGCCGCTGAGGACGTTGCCAGAACGCGTACCGGACTGACAGAGGTATCGAAGGCACAGAAATCAGTGTGGGATGAAAACTCGGTGTATTGGGTTCTTACGGGGAAGAATGAAGCTGGAACCGCGATGATGGTATGGGTACGCTTTACAGTAGAGGGTAAGGTTGCTGATGGTGACAACGCCGTTTATGGGGAAGAACTGAGTAAGGGAACCTCAGAGCAGCAAATACGCGCAATTATCGCTGCTCAGCTGCCGGATATTAAGATTGAACGGCTGCTGCCGGGTGTATATAACGGAGAGTATGCTTGGCAGCTCTTCTATGAGCAGGGAGAACGTTATTATTATAAATTCTACCGTTTTTCCGATGGTAGTCCGATTGGAGAAGGCTACAGTCTGCCTAATCGTTAAGTTGTGAGACAACTGAGGATACATTCCGTTAAAGTTTACAAAATCAAAAAAACAGCAAGTCCCACAACGGGGACTTGCTGTTTTTTTGATTTTTCCGACTGGCGCTAGTAGTATTGTAAATAGATCGATCTATGTAATATCCTGCGGATTTATGTATATCCAATAGATAGATCAAGGTATATCTAGTTTAGGAAGATTCGAGAACTTTGTTGTCGATAAAAGCTGAAAGGAGAGCCTCAAATAGGAAGGAATTAGTATTAAAAATTTTAAATAAATTCACATCTTCTTCCGATTTCGTATATACACCTATGATATACTATTACTTGTATTGATGCATGCCTAATAACATGCTAGTCTCGGATTAGCGCTAGACACGCTACTATTAAATGTTCATACAATCTAATGATTGTCATCTTTGAGAGGAGGACGTTTCTTGAAATTGCGTATTGTACCTGTACTGCTAACGTCACTGCTGTCAGCTGCCCTGTTGTTCGGTGGGTGGTTTCTGTATCGTCAGTATGTCATTCAAGAGCCGCTCCAAAAGATTGTGGCAGGATATCAAGGTGTTAACAGTTCCCATATTACTATTAACCGTAACGAGGTCACATTGAAACTAGATTTGCAACCGGGCACGAAATTGCGTGAACTGGTTCAATATGTGTCTACCGAAGGGAAGTCAGTAATCGGTGCGCGGACACTGAAGCTTGATGTCGATCAGCATTCCAACACTCTACTAGATGAATATTGGGATAAAGCGATGTTCTCGGTTGCAGAAGCAATGGAGAGCCGCAAGTATACACTAATACCTGCAAAACTTGATGGACTGAAGGAGCAATACTCGAAATATACCGATGTGATCGCAACGACGGAAATCGACGACAATAATGTCTATGTAAGCCTAAGTGTCGGTAAAGAGAGCAAATTCATCATTTTACCGCGACAACCGGGAACGATGGGGGTATGGAATAATGCCTAAGTGGTTGAAAGAAGCTTTTGTTGGATTTATCCCTGTATTGTTGATCTTTATGGCATTTATTGGTGTTAATATTTTTCCGGTGGTTATCGCCGGAGGAATGGTTGGTGCACTTCTACTTATAGCCCATTTACGTGGCGGCATGACCGTGAGTGCCGGAGCGGAGAAGAAACGTAAGAAGAACGGACCCGCAAAGCTTACCTTTGAAGAAATTGGCGGTCAGGATAGTGCGAAGCAGGAACTGCGTGAAGCGCTGGATTTTCTGATCCGGCACGAAGAAATCAGTAAATTTGGGATTCGCCCGCTAAAAGGGATCTTGCTTACAGGCCCTCCGGGAACCGGTAAGACGTTAATGGCTAAAGCCGCAGCGCATTACACAAACTCTGTATTCGTAGCTGCAGCAGGCAGTGAGTTTGTGGAAATGTACGTTGGTGTGGGTGCCGGACGTATTCGTGATTTGTTTAAGGATGCCCGCGCACGGGCGGTTAAGGAAAACAAAGAAAGTGCCATTATTTTCATTGATGAAATTGATGTGATCGGCGGCAAGCGCGAGGGTGGTCAGCAGCGAGAATATGATCAGACGCTGAATCAGCTGTTAACCGAAATGGACGGGATATATAATAACGAAGCTCCGCGTATTCTGCTCGTTGCAGCAACGAACCGTAAAGAAATGCTCGATACAGCGCTGCTGCGTCCAGGGCGGTTCGATCGCCACATTCAAGTGGATATGCCTGATAAAAAAGGTCGTAAATCGATTCTTGATCTGCACGCCAAGAACAAGCCGCTCCGTGCCGATGTAAGCCTCGACAAAATTGCCGAGGAAGCTTATGGCTTCTCGGGAGCCCAACTCGAAAGTGTCATGAATGAGGCGGCCATCTATATGATGCGCGAGAACCTGATAGAAGTAGAGCAACGCCATCTGTCGATGGCCATTGACAAGGTGATGATGGGCGAGAAGACGGACCGTGAAACCAATCATGAAGAGAAGAAACGGGTCGCTATTCATGAATTGGGACATGCTATCATGGCCGAGATGCTGCGTCCCGGAAGTGTTAGTCAGGTTACACTGACTCCGCGTGGAGAAGCACTGGGATATGTTCGTCATAATCCGCAGGAAGAGCAGTATTTGTATACCAAGAATTATTTGGAAGATCAGATTATGATTGCTCTTGGTGGGGCCGCCGCCGAAGTGATATTCTACGGTGGGCGAAGTACCGGTTCCCGTGGAGACTTTGATCAGGCGCTGAACATTGTGGAGACGATGATGAAATCAGGTCTGACCTCTCTGGGGATTGCGAACCTGCAAATGGTCACCACGGAAGAGCTTATGAAAGAGAATAGTAAAATACTGGATGAGCTAATGGCTCGTACGCATGAACTGTTGGAAAAGCAGAGAAATGTGTTCGATCACTCGCTTGACATCTTAATGAAGGAAGAAGTCCTCTCTGGAGAGCAATTTCGTTGTCAATTTAGTGACAGTGTCCTTTTACCGGCATAATTCTTTATGCTGGTTATTTTTTTTTACTTTTCAGACATGCTAAGATATCATTATATGTCGGGCTATATAAATTTTTACGACAGACAAGGTACAATACAAAAGTATAGATACCTGAAAGGATGGAGACTTTTTTATGAATTTTAAGAAAATTGGTGTCATCGGCGGTGGCACGATGGGACAAGGTATTTCCGAAATGCTAGCAGCCAAAGGTTTGGATGTAATGCTGGTGGAGAAAACAGAGGAACGATTAAACTATTCTTATGAAATGATCGAGGCAAGCCTTGATAAACAAATGGAGAAATGGGCGATCACTGCAGCTGAGAAGAAGCTTATCCTTAGCCGTATCGAAAAAGTGACACATTTCGCTGAGCTTAGCTCATGCGACATGGTCATTGAAACCATTACCGAAGATTTGGAAGCGAAGCAAAAAGTATTCAATCAGCTCGATCAGGTGTGTCCGAGCCATGTTATTCTTGCCAGCAATACGTCGACGCTCAGCTTGACGGAACTCGCAAGCTCTACAATATATCCGGAGCGCGTAATCGGTATGCATTTCATATATCCAGTAGCTAAAGTGGATCTTGTTGAAATTGTACGTGGACTGAAAACCTCAGATGCTACTTTTGAAGATACGAAGGCCTTTGTTGATGAGATCGTTGAGAAAAAAGGCGTAATGATTTATGAATCCCCGGGATTTGTAACTTCACGTCTTATTTGCCTGTTCATCAATGAAGCTATGCATGTGCTGCAAGAGGGTGTTGCTACAGCGGAAGATATTGATGATGCTATGCGTATGGGCTACCAATTCCAATATGGACCACTTGAAATGGCTGACCATTTCGGCCTTGATTCGGTGCTGGCTGCGCTGGAACGGATGTTCCGCGAGTTTGGCGAACTGAAATATCGTCCTTCGACCATTCTCAAAAAGATGGTACGTGCAGGACAGCTGGGTATGAAGTCAGGCGAAGGATTCTTCAAGTATGACAAGGATGGTGACCGTGTATGAATATTCTAGTTATTAACTCAGGAAGTTCTTCTCTAAAATATCAACTGTATAATATGACCGATGAATCCGTTCTGGCTAAAGGTTTGGTAGAGCGCATCGGAATGGATTCCTCTATTCTGACTCATAAACCAACGGGTAAACAGGAAGTAACAGAAGTAAGCGAAATCCTGGAGCACAATACAGCGATTCGTAAAGTTCTTGCCTGTCTGACAGACAAAGTACATGGAGTTCTTGAATCTACAGATGAGATTAATGCTGTAGGCCACCGTGTAGTACACGGCGGAGAATTCTTCAAGGAGTCATCGATTGTAGATGCTGATGCCAAGACCAAGATCCGTCAATTGATTGACCTTGCACCTTTGCATAACCCCGCAGCTATGATGGGGATTACGGCAACTGAAATTAACATGCCTGGTGTACCGCAAGTAGTTGTATTTGATACTGCATTCCATCAAACGATGCCTGAGAAGGCTTATATGTATGCTATTCCGAGAGTGCTGTACAATAAATACAAAGTACGCCGTTATGGCGCACACGGCACATCCCATGATTTCGTCAGCAAGGCTGCAGCAGAATATCTGGATCTTCCGCTGAATGATCTGAAGATCATTACCTGTCACATCGGTAATGGTGCCAGCGTGACGGCAGTTCAAGGTGGAGTATCCGTAGATACCTCTATGGGAATGACACCATTAGAAGGCTTAATGATGGGTACGCGCAGTGGCGATCTTGACCCAGCCATTGTCCCTTATGTAATGAATAAGATGGAGCTGTCCGTGGGCGAGGTTAACTCTATGCTTAACAAACACAGTGGTCTCTTAGCCATTTCGGGCTCCAGCAGCGACATGCGTGATATTATTGAAGGCGCAGAGAAAGGCGAGCCTAATTCCATGCTTGCTTTTGAAATGTATGAATACCGCCTGCGTAAATATATCGGTTCTTACGCTGCAGCCATGAATGGTGTAGATGTGATCGTATTTACTGCTGGTGTTGGCGAGAATGCAGCACTATTGCGTGAAAAAGTACTGAATAATCTGACTTTCCTTGGAATTGAACTGGATCCTGCAGCTAATAAAGTTCGCTCCGGCGATCCGCGCCGTATTTCTACGGCTAATTCCAAGGTACAGGTGCTTGTAGTGCCGACAAACGAAGAGCTTGTCATTGCACGCGATACACACCGTATTGTGCAAGGAATTAACAGCTAATTCAGAGGAGAGATCAGCAGGCATGGCTAACAAGAGTGTTATCAAGAACGTGAATGAACATGTCGGAGAAAGTGTTGTTATCGGTTGTTGGGTAAATAACAAACGTTCCAGCGGTAAAATTCAGTTCCTGCAGCTTCGCGATGGTACGGGTTATATTCAGGGCGTTGTTGTGAAATCGGAAGTATCTGAGGAAGTATGGAATGATGCCAAGAGCCTCACTCAGGAAAGCTCATTATATGTGACCGGAATCATTCGCGAAGAACCCCGCAGTACATCGGGTTTTGAAATGTCAGTAACCGGAATAGAGATTTACCATCTAACCGAGAACTATCCCATTACTCCGAAGGAGCATGGCGTTGACTTTTTGATGGACCACCGTCATCTGTGGCTTCGTTCTGTGAAACAGCGGGCAGTGCTGGTTATTCGTGCGGAAATTATTCGGGCGATTCAGCAGTACTTTGATACGAATGGATTTACACTTGTAGATCCACCGATTCTGACCCCAACCTCAGCAGAGGGAACAACGAACCTGTTCCACACGAAGTATTTTGAAGAGGATGCCTATTTGACGCAAAGCGGACAGCTGTATATGGAAGCTGCGGCAATGGCACTGGGCCGTGTATATTCTTTCGGACCTACCTTTCGTGCGGAGAAATCGAAGACACGCCGCCACTTGATTGAGTTCTGGATGATCGAGCCGGAAATGGCTTTTACCGATCACGAAGAAAGTCTGCAGGTTCAAGAGGAGTTCATCAGCTATATCGTACAATCCGTACTGACGAACTGCCGCGCCGAGCTTGAGGCGGTTGGCCGCGATACTTCCAAACTGGAGCTGATCAAGGCACCGTTCCCGCGTATTACTTATGACGATGCGATCAAGTTCCTGAATGAGAAGGGTTTCGAAATCGCTTGGGGTGAGGATTTTGGTGCGCCACATGAAACAGCTATCGCTGAAGAGAATGATACGCCTGTGTTTATCACTCACTATCCGGCATCCTTTAAAGCCTTCTACATGAAGCCGCATCCGGATCGTCCGGAAGTGGTATTGTGTGCGGATATGATCGCTCCTGAAGGTTATGGAGAGATTATTGGTGGCTCGCAGCGTATTGATGATCCAGCGTTGCTGGAAGAACGCTTTAAAGAACATAATCTTTCAATGGACTCATACAAGTGGTATATGGATCTGCGTACTTATGGATCTGTACCTCACTCGGGTTTCGGTCTTGGACTTGAACGTACAGTGGCCTGGATCTGTGGTCTAGACCACGTGCGCGAGACCATTCCGTTCCCTCGTACGTTATACCGTCTCTACCCGTAAGGGAACCAAAGGGGGACGCACATGGACGGCAAAGAATGGACTAACTGGGGCGAAGGAGTCTCCTTCGGCTTGGAGAACGGGATGGCCGTCATTCCTTATGCGCTGCTGAAGCATTACCGGAAGCTGGGTTTAGGTGGCAGTGAAGCTATGCTGCTGATCCATCTACTCGCTTTCCGGCAGGTGGAGGGCATTGAGTTCCCTTCTCTGGAGGAGCTGCAGGTTGTAACTGGCCGCAGCATCACCGTGATTGCAGGAGAATTGCAGAAGCTCATGAAGGAAGGTTTTCTCAGCATCGATGGAGATAATGACGAGCTGAGAGACATCCATTATGAACGCTACAATTTCACCGGATTATACGGAAAATTGGGTGCTTTTCTGGCGCAAGCAGCGAAAGAGAATGCACAGGAGGTTAAGGATAAAGGAGTCGGCAATGCGCCGGGTCTCCGAGCCGCAGCCCACTATTCCGGAGCAGCTGCTCCGGAGGGTG
>LIDZ01015479.1_pt9 | contig 12134 bp, 9 predicted proteins | sample 644651 | NCBI WGS metagenome assembly LIDZ01 (sample SAMN03856242, study PRJNA289617) | food metagenome | isolation source: wine grapes on drying loft during traditional withering process | host: Vitis vinifera cv. Corvina | place: Italy: Gargagnago di S. Ambrogio di Valpolicella | collected 2014-01
TTGAGACCTTATTGCTGCAAAATAGAGTGCCAGGAACCGTACTTTACGGTCACTGGCCGTTAGGCCTAAACCCTGTTCCCCGAGAAGCGGCACCCCATGAGTTGCCTGTAGAAATTATGGGCAGTCTGATGGTTTTCTTCTATAAGAAATATGGAGCGCTGCTCAGTGGTCAATTGCGTGTAGCCTTTAATACAGCTCTCGGGCATATTTATCGCAGTGATTTCTTCCGCAAGCCTGTAGTAACTTTCGGGCATCATGAGGCCAAATATACGGCTGCGAAGCTCATATTCGGTAAGATGTTTGAGGATGACGAGCTGGTGGAGGACGGGCGCCAGTGCTTGAAGGATACATTGCTCTACATCCAATCCACTGGGATGCCGGAATACGGAAGCTTACCTTGGTTCTGGCATTGGATTCAGGCTTTTACTTGTGCTCTGGAGCTTGATGACGGAACAGATGAAGATTTGCAAACAACACTTCGGGAAATGCTGGATCACCTCTGGAGTGTAAGGGCTGATTTCTATCTGCAGGGTGCTTGGGTTGGGGCTCATTCACGGGGCTGGCCGCATGATGTGCCATGTGACGTCAACGCACTTCACGATTATGTGCAGTTCGGAAATTTCCCGCTGCCTGAAGAAATGCCGCGCACGGAATATGCCGGATTCTTGTTCTATGAAGCACCGGAGCAGGTCCGTGCTGCTGCACTGGATCGTCAGATGCCAGTTGAAGTAACGAAGCTTACGCAAAAGGTAGTTCCAAGTGATCCCAATCCGCAGCCCTTATTGCATTCTTATGCTTATATTACAGAGCACTTTGCAGCAGGTGGCATGTGGGAGCGGGTAGAAGAATTCGATAATGAGCAGCAGCGTTGGGCGTTCTCCTTACCACTGAGCGGACGGAGAGGAGCTAACCAGCTGTATTTCTTCCACCCCGGTCAAGGCTACAATGAAGGAGACCCCCGCCATCAGAGCCGTTATTCGGAGGTTTTATACCACCAGAGCGTGATTATGGCACTTTACCCCATCCCGGATGGAGAGCAGGATACAATTATCGGTGTACTTCCACAGGGGAAATGGTTGGAGCGGCCCAAGGCCCTATTCGGGCAGGTAGGTGAGGTCTATTTTGCCATTTACTTGTCGCATCCGTATCAATTGCTGGAACGCCCTGGATACATTGAGGTCTCAGTCGGAGGCATGCCTGGTGGAGTCGTAATAGAGGCATTAAGTGTGAAGAAAGCCCTTGAGCTTGGAATCGGCGAGCTGGAGCTATACGCAGCGGCCATGGACTTGAAGGCCCCGCATTTTAGCACAGGTGGATTATTACAGGCGGAGTATACCAGCTTGAACGGGGAAGAATTGAAGCTGGAAATTATAGAGCATAAGCCGCCGCAAGCCTCACTCAACGGGAGTCAGTTCTTACTGGGTAGTTATACGGTATAAATGCATCAGCTTAATTAGGACTACCAAACAGAGTTCATATGAACCCTGCAATCGCAATAGTTGGAATGAACCGTTCACAGAGCATCCATTTCGAATGTGTCACTCGCTTATTCCAAAGCATGAAGGTATCTCGATAGCCATTTCCATGGCTTTTGAGATACCTTTTTATTTTTCTGCCTGCTCTATACAGCTTTAATGACAGGTTTTCTATCATGAATTCGCAAAAAAACATGGATTTTAGCGAAATGAAGAGATAATGTTACGGATTTTGTAAAATGATGTTATTGAATATGTCTTGTTATATCTAAATATGATTGTATAATTGGCTTAATGATTTAAACATAACTAAATATATCTAAACATAACTAGATATAATCAAAAACCTATGAAAAATATTTTTAAAAATGAAGGAAGTGATATCCTATCTCCCCTCTAAACAAAAGAATCTGCGTGGGTCTCCTTATACTCGTACTGCTTATTCCCTTGGCGTATGCGGCAGAGTGGTTTGGCAAGGAAAAAGGTCTTCAGTCGGGCACAGTTATCTCTATCAAGGATGAGAAAGGAGTTTTGGTCTCGCTAATAGGAACAGATGTTATACGTTTCTTGTTAAAACAGCAATTCCCGGAATCAACAGAAGCCAAGGGACCTACACTTCTTTATGCAATAAATGCTGCAGGGCTGAACGGTTACTCCGAAATTGCAGTCAAGGGTCTTAAGAATACCGAACTGTTCCGTGCTGAAGGCCAGGAACAGATTGGACAATTGGTTCTTGAATGTAATCCCAAAGGAACTGTTTCTCTGGTGCAGGGAACGGGGTCGGATCAGGTACTGGTGGAGGATGTCAGTGAGATTAGCAAAATAAAATAAGGACTGGGGGGAGCGAATTGCTGGAGGATACGGAGAGGCTCGCTGTGGATGTAGGAAGGAAACAGAGTCTGGCCAGGCTATCTGAACAATTTCTGTTCAGGCTGGGGCTGGCGGATGTCATACGTTTTACAATGTTTGGCTCTATGGTTGCTATTTCAAATGATGTGACACGGCTTCCTATGCAGCTGCCGGGACATACGAGCATCTGGTGGATGGGAATTTTGATACTCGGAAAAGGCTTGATTCCTAAATTTGGCGGTGGAATCATCATGGGCGCTGTTTCCGGTATTTTAGCTGTTTTGCTTGGGCTGGGTAAGGAAGGAATCTTCATTTTTTTTAAATATTTCATCCCTGGAGTGCTGCTCGATTTACTGGCTCCGGTTTTTTTCAACAGGTTGAATAATGTGTTTGTTGGAATTATCTGTGGCGCATTGATCAGCCTGTCCAAACTGTTGGTATCACTGCTGCTCGGAGTTATGCTCGATTTGCCCATGGGCTTTCTTGCAGCCGGTCTAGGGTACTCGTCGCTTACTCACTTAGTTTTTGGGGGGATTGGAGGGGGGCTTGCTTGCTTCCTGATCAAACGTCTAAAGCCGCGGTTAATAGGCTGGGAGTGAGGAGTCTGGAAACGAAGCGGGCGATGCTCAATCGTTCATAGAATCCAGTTTAGAGCCTTTTATAGGGTGCAAAGTTAGGAGGATCTGCTTATGCGTTATTCGGATAGGAGTCGCGGATGTATAGAGGCGCTAAATATATCCAGGGATGTTCTATATCCAGATGGATCGTCGGTACGGATTCTTGATAATGTCAGCCTGTGTATCAAGCAAGGGGAGTTTGTGGGTTTGGCTGGCAGTAATGGTTCTGGAAAAACAACGCTGGCCCGCATTTTAAATGGATTGATTGCGCCAACTTCCGGGCAGGTGCTTATAGATAATATGAACACGGCGGATAGGCGATTTCTTGTGGAAATCCGGAGAAGAACGGGCATGATCTTTCAGAATCCGGATCATCAGATTGTAAGCTCTGTTGTGGAGGAGGATATTGCGTTTGGACCCGAGAATCTGGGGCTGCCGCCCGATGAGGTTGAGGAACGGGTGGAATGGGCGATGAGAATAGTAGGAGTGGAAAAGCTGAGGGATCGGGACCCGGCTTCTCTGTCCGGAGGACAAAAGCAGCGAGTAGCCATAGCTGCACTGCTGGCAATGAGACCCTCTCACTTGATTCTGGACGAGCCTACCTCGATGCTTGATCCGGCGGGCAGATCGGAATTAATGGGAGAAATCAGACGGTTGAATCAGGAACGGGGATTGACAATTTTGCTAATTTCCCATTTCGCGGAGGAGCTGCTGCAGACAGAACGGCTGATCGTGCTGGATGGTGGAAGAATAGCCGCGGATGGGAAATCATACGATGTGTTTGCAGAGGCTCAGGATAAAGACAAGTGGGGGCTCGGGATGCCGGATATTCCGTTTCTAGTGCAGGGTTTAAATCGTAATGGTGTTTATACTCCCACAGAAATTGTTACGGCGGAAGGATTGGTAGATTGGTTATGCCAGTAATTGAATTTGATCGGGTCAGCTACCGTTATGAGCATGATAGTACAACGGGAAGACCGGCTCTGGACGAGGTGTCCTTTGCGGTAGAGCAAGGGGAATTTGTCGGAATCATAGGAGCGAACGCTTCGGGAAAATCCACACTGGCCCAACTACTGAACGGTCTTCTTTGTCCAACAGCGGGCAAGGTGAAGATTCTTGGAAAAGAAATAAAAGACAATGCAAGCCGGGACCGGCTGTGGACGAAGGTGGGACTGCTGTTTCAGCAACCCGAACAGCAGCTTTTTGAGGCTACTGTGTTCGAAGATGTCGCTTATGGATTGAGCAACATGGGAGCCTCGGCAGCAGAAGTGAAGGTTCGTGTGGCAGAGGCACTGACGCGTGTAGGACTTGCGCCGGATGAGTTCAGAGGGCTTGCTCCATTATCTTTGAGCGGAGGACAACGTCGACGCGTTGCCATAGCGGGTGTTCTGGCTATGAATCCTTGTATTCTGGTGCTGGATGAGCCTACGGCCGGATTGGACGGACCAGCGCGCAAAGGGATTTTGTCATTGATTAAAGGGCTGCAGACCGAAATGGGCACGACAGTAATCATGATCTCCCACAATATGGGCGAGGTATTGGAACTTGCAGACAAAGTTGCCATCCTAGAAGGCGGGAGAATGGCGGCATGGGGGAATGCGGAACATGCTCTGGCTGAACTACAGCTCCAGAAATGGCCCGGAATGCTGCTGCCTGAAAGTCTGCGTGTGCTCTATTTGCTGCAGGAACGTGGAAAGCCAGTTAATGTGCATCCAGTTACCCGCGAAGGGGTATTGAATGAGCTGCTTCAGCAGCAAGTGCACCTTGCTTCAGGCATGGAGACTATTGGGCTGGCGCCAGCATTCTATCAAGCTTGAAGGAGGCGAAGGATGAGTGGAATAAGAATGGGTCGGTATATACAGGGTCATTCCTTTATTCACCGACTGGACCCCAGAACGAAGATTATCGGCTGTGTAGTGCTGTCAGGGACGATTCTCTTTAGTTACGACTACGTGGTTGTGGCGGGAGCAACGATATTTCTGATTGCAGCTTACACACTAGCTCGCATAAGGCTTGTCCATATTCTAAAAAGACTTCGCGGGTTATGGCTGCTGATCTTCTTGTCTTTCCTCTTCCAAAGCATGCTGACAGAAGGAACAGTCTTGTTGGAGCTTGCGGGTTTCGAAATAACGAGAGAAGGCGTGCTAAAGGGAGTATTTACAGCCATCAGACTGCTTGTTCTCATGTTCAGTTCTTTTTTACTGACCATGACGACTCCTCCTTTGAAGCTGGCTTCAGGTTTGGAAAAGCTTTTTGCTCCATTGGCAAGGGTGGGGGTACCGATACATAAAATCGCGATGCTCATTAGCCTGGCCCTCAGATTTATACCAGTTATGAATGAGGAGGCGGAGAATGTGGCCAGAGCTCAACGCTCCCGGGGAGCGCCGCTTCGGTCCCGCCATATAGTAGTGCGGATCAAAAGTATGGCAGCAGTTCTTATTCCGATGCTGGCCGCTTCGCTGCAAAGGGCGGGGGATCTGGCTGTAGCTATGGAGGCACGCTGCTATTCTGGCTCCTCCAATCCGACCCGGACCAAAGGCTTGCATTTTGGCAGAGAGGATCGGATCTCTTGGGCGGTAATGGGGCTGTTAATGATTCTGAGCGCAACCCGCATATAGGAATAGGAATACGGAAAGAGCGGCTCTGAATTGCGGAGGCGTGCAGACAGCACGGGCTTTCTTAACGTGGTTTGCTGGCCTGCTCCATGGAGCCGCTCCATTACATTGGGATAGGTGGAGGAGCAGGGTGAAAGCAGCTAGTCGTAAAATATGGAGCAAGCGCAAAGGATGGGCAACAATCCTGCTTGTCATTGTTATGGTAATTGCAATTCCGCTGGCGGCGTTTGCAGAGAATGGGGACGGATCGGGACCCTCACCTGGCGGCGGGGGTGGCGCGGGAGACGGTTCCGGTTCCGGGACGCCTGGAGCGAAGCCTTTGAGCTTCATCTCTGCCACGCTGACAAATGACGGAGCCAATGTTATCGACTCGGAAAGTATACCGCTGAAGGCCCGGATCAAACTGCTGTTTGACAAGAACGTAGTAAACAGCACGGTCTGGGAAATCAACCGGAATTGCTTCTCCCTGATCGACAGAGACGGTTTGGATGTCCCTATCGTGGTGATTAAGGTTGACGATACGATCAGTTTTGATGAACGGCAGGCCATCTTCGTCGAGCCGCTGGAGGAGCTGAAGCCGGGAACTAGCTATAACCTGAAGGTTTCGCCGGAGCTTAAGGCCAAGAATGGCGTATCTACCCTGGGTGGGACTACCTCAGGCAGAGGAATAACGATTGTGTTCAAGACCATAGTAGAAGCGTTGTCTAGCAGCAAACCAGCAGAGGATTTAGGGGTACAAGCCGGGACGAAGACTGTGCCGGTGCCCACTGTGTCAGCAACTAATAAGCTAGCGCCTACTGCATCGAAAAAGGTAGAGATCCAGGCAGCAGAAGCTCAGGAGGACAGCTCGGATGAGCAGGCTTCTGCCCCGTCGCCACTTGCTGGAAATGCGGCCAAAACAGGTTCAGGCGTTCCAGCACCGCTCGCCGCTCCATCGCCGGGCAGTGGTTCCTCAGCTGTTGTAACCAGTCCGAAGCCTCACGGTACCGAGACGGTTGCAGGCAACAATGCGGCAGACACTGGTTCCAGTGAGTCGCCTGCCTTAGGGAGCAGTGAGCTGTCCCAGGCTCCCGCCGTCCAGTCTGGCAGTGCTCAACTGAAATCTGTTGCCACTTCCGATGTGGCCGCGGCAACAGATTTGGGTGCAAGCGCAGACCCCCATTGGCAGTTCATGATGAGTCTGGCTGCAGTGCTCCTGGCAGGCTGGGTTCTGGCGGAAGTGTTCTATCTCCGACGGTGGAGAGTCAGAAAACGTCTGAACGCTATGAATAAGTCTGATAAAGAACAACTGAAAGATTGATGAGACGAACGGGTTGCCCATCCTTTTTTGACTGTCTTTATTAAGACCAGCAGACAAGAAGGATTGCATAATAGCAGATCCACACTTGTGGGACGATCATCATGGTATATAGGGTAGCGGTAAATTTGAAAGAAAGGTGGGTTGTTCTTTTATCCAGGGGTTAGTGTTTACAAGTTTTAAGATATCCGGAAAATTCAGGATATACTTTCGGGTAGCTTTATAAAACATTAAGGAGGATAAACATGAGTTATAAAAAAATCAAGAAATTTATAGTTGTTATTGCAGCTATGGTCACGATTCTGGCAAGTGCGGTTCCCATTGCATCAGCAACCAATTTCAACGGTTCCGGTGGAGCTGGAGGGGGGAGCGGTTCTGGAAATAAGGCAATGAATTTCAACGGCTACAAATTCACTAATGCCAGCCGGAATTCACTCATTATTTATTTTGACAAGACATTAAGTTCAACACAGTTAGACGTCAGCCAATTTAAGATTAAAGAGCATAGCTCAGCTACTACGGTTTCCGTAACAAGCAAAACACTGCAAACGGGCACAGGCTATAGCGGAGTCGCTGACAGCCAATTGGACAACGGCTCAACTGTAACCTTAACTCTGGCCTCCAATCTAAGCTATGACACCCAATATGACATAACTTTAAGCCCAACCATTGCAGCCAACAATGGGATTACACTAGGTAATTACAATTTTCATCAAGACTTTACCTTCCTGATCAAAACGCCAGATAGCAGCGGAAGCTACACCGGAACTCCTGCGGTTACATTTCTGCCGGTCAATAGTGCTGCTGATGTGGCTTGGGAAGGCAATATCATCACTGTTATTGACCGTCCGATTACAAATGTCAGTACTGTGCTGAGCAGCTTGAGCACTAATTTCAAAAAGGATATAAGCGGAACGCTAACAACGGTTGTCCAGGACAGTTCCATCGATGGAACGGCTGTTTCGGGTGCGGAAGCGTACACTCCTCATGCGAACGACGAGCATAACACACTGTTCTTTCCGCTGACGGGCAAGGGCAACGCCAATATCGCTTATAATTTGTCGGCCTCCTCTAACAGCTATGCGCTGACCCTGCCGAACTTTACGGACGTAAGCAGCAATTCCTATTCGAGCGGGGGCTCCGCATCATTTACAACGACAAGCAGTGATGTTGCGGCATGGACAGATTATACGCCAACTGCGTCTGTTTCGGGCGTTACGCTTACCATCATCTGGCAGGATAACTCCAATTCAAGCATTACACCGCTGCCATCCGGTTATAACATTTATTACAGCACTACTAAGTTCGGTTTGGATGGCAGCTGGTTTTATCTGGATTCCGTTACCGGAACCTCACCTTACACCTACACTACAACAGGTTCTCCCGCAGGCACTTACTATTATCGGGTGGTGCCAACTGATGCCAATGGCAATGAGGTTGGGTACTCCTTACCGACTGTGAATGCGGTAACTAAATAGCAGCAGGTTATGCAAGCAGGAGACAGTTTCTGTCTCCTGCTCAAGTTTGAATTTCTTTGTGAACCGACAGAATTCATCTGACATAATATTTTCATTAGTATTTGATAGTACATAAAACTGTCGTGATCTTCATGTTGTCGGTTGCGGCGGCATGTGTAGCAACAGATAAGTACAATAAGGGGGAAATCATATGCGAAAAAAAATAGAATCCGCAGGTTTGGTTATTATTATGCTCGTTTCATTACTCTCTTCATTTATTTGGGGTACAGAGTCGGTTCAGGCAGAAGCGCAAAAGCAGACGTTGACGAAAGCAAACATGGATCAACTGAAGAAAATCAGCCTGCCATTTATCCAAAACAACGGGCAGGTAGCGGACAAGTCGGTTACATTCTATGCTGACACCTTCGCCGGAAGAGTATTTATCACGGACGAAGGTTTGACCTATGCCCTGTCTGCGGGACAAGAGGGCGAACCGGGCTGGGCGCTTAGTGAATCCTTTGCGGGTGTATCTGCCCTAGCCGCCGCAGGCGGCACTCCGTCAGCCTCACGGGTTAATTTTTTCAAGGGCAATGATTCCAAAGACTGGCAAACGGAGGTTGCATCCTTTGAGATGGTCAGCCTGGGGGAAGTATTTCCGAAGATTGCAGTCAGCCTGCGTGCATACGGCGATAATGTAGAGAAGCTTTTCACAGTAGCGCCTGGGGGTGACCCGTCAGCTATCGCAATGAAGGTTAACGGGGCAGCCGGACTCTCCGTGAATGTGCAGGGAGAATTAGTGCTGGACACCGATCTGGGTGCTGTGACATTGACAGCTCCGGTGGCTTATCAGGAACACAACGGCACCAAGGTGAATGTTCCTGTTTCTTATCAATTACAAGGAAATACGTACGGTTTCAAAGTCGGGAATTATGATACCGCCTATCCTTTGGTCATTGATCCGCTGCTGGCAGCCACTTATCTGGGAGGCAGCGGAGACGATGATGCCTATGACATGGCTGTAAGTCCCGATGGGGATGTCTATGTAGCGGGTCAGACCCAATCTGCGGATTTCCCCACCTGGCTTGGCAAATATAACGTTCATGCGAACGACAGCCAAAACACCGATATGTTTGTGGCCAAGCTCAGCGGCGATCTGACCCGACTGAAGGCGGCGACCTATTTGGGCGGGACAGGCGCTGATGGGTTCAGGCAAATTGCTCTCTTTCACGGGAACGTTTATGTAGCGGGCAATACGACTTCACCAGACATTCCCCATACGAAAGGCGATTTGGCTGTTTCGGGTATACCGGATGCCTATGTTGCATGCCTGAACGGCGATTTGAATGCGCTGGGCACAGCTGCAATAATCGGCGGGGCCGCTGCTGAATATATCTCCTCAATGAAGGTGTGGGATAAGGGCGCCCAACCGCAAATCATCATTTCCGGACAGACGCTTTCCGTCAATTATCCGGTTACTGCAGGAGTTATCCAACCTACTCAGCTCAGCAGTTCTAGCACGGGATTTATTACTGAACTGGATGAATCGTTAACTATTAATACGTCCTCTTACCTCGGCGGCAGCAGCGCCTACCCAACCTATATTGAAGCCATGGATGTGACTCCGGACGGACGCATTATCGTGGGAGGGTCAACCGGTTCAACGGATTTTCCGGCTACAGCCGGGGCCTATGATGTTCAAAATACATCCAAAAGCGGATCTACAGACGGTTTTGTAACTGTCCTGAATAATAGCCTGACGGCAATTTTAGCTTCTACCTTTATCGGCGCAAATTCAGCCACTAACAATAATATCAAACTTAGCCAAGAGTCTGTCTTGGAAGTGAAATACACCAATGATGTAGAAGGTGTTGGTTATATCTATGCGGCAGGGTTCTCGTCGAAATTTAGCTTCTCTGCCAGCGAGATTAGCACTGGAGTCCCGCTCAGTACGACGAGGGATGCATTCGTCATCAAATTAACAGCTGACAACACAGCGAAAGCCGCCCTCACGGTAATTGGCGGGGCCGGAACAGTTGAATCAGCCACCACCATTACTGTGGATAATGAAGGAGAGGTCTACGTAGGGGGAAACACGGATTCAACAGATTTTCCGGTAACATCCGGACAAAAGGGTGATAGTGAAACAATCGTTCTTGAAGGCTTTATTGCTAAACTGGACAGTAATCTTAACCGATTGCTCTCTACCTACACGAAGGCAATGAATACAGCATTGCTTGTCGACGGGGAGGGAGATCTCTATGCCCTTCAACAGATTAATGCAGCCGGATTTCCCATTCCACAACGAGCATATCAACAGGATTCCAGGGGATTACGCGAAACGGTTGTTGGCAAATTCAATACAGATACACTAGCAGCAGCAGCCACCGACAGCATTGCTCCGGCCTGGAATCCGGGCAGCCTGGTTGTCAAGGAAGTAGCTACTGACAGTCTGACCCTGGAGTGGCCGGAGGCGACAGACGAATCGGGCATAGACGAGTATTTAATATATAAGAATGGAATAGTTGTGGACAGCGTGAATGGGTCTGCGACCCAGTACCATGCTACTGGACTGCTTCCCGGTCAATCCTACATGTTTATGATTGAGGCTATGGATCATGCCGGCAATTGGACGGCATCGCCTCTAGTATCCTTGTCCGTGGCCACTCCGCTGTCTAATGCTCCGACATGGCCGGTGGGTAGTGTACTGAAAGCGACTTATTCCCAAAGCTATGATCATCTCACATTATCCTGGAATGCTGCGACTGCTGACGGTGTCGTAGCCGGCTACAAGCTTTACCGGAACGACGTAGAAGTTACGGATGCGGTGTACGGCTATAGTGTTACAGATGCAGTGTATTATAGCGATATCACTGGTCTGGACAGCAACATGGTCTATACTTTCAAAGTTGAGGCTGTGGATAATAACGGCTATTGGAGCCATGATGGACCGACTGCAACAATGACTACTGCGAAGGCCCCGGATACGTATGCTCCCTTCTGGGCGTCCCCGGATACGAAAGTGAATTTCGTCTACACCTCGCTGACCGGAGTGTTGTTCTCCTGGCCGGCCGCAATGGATAACGAAGGTGTGGATCATTACCTTATTGAGGTTTCCGACCTGACAAATCCCGAAGCATCCATTGTCCGTGAGATTTCTGGAGGAACTACCAGCTATGAAGCGATAATTGAAAATATGAAGCCATATGCAGTTCAAGTCAAAGCGTTCGATGCAGCGGGGAATGTGTCTACGGCAGTGAGAAACACCAGCATACAGATTCCGGTTGCTCCATCCGGCACGGGTTCCGGAAATGGTACGGGAGGAGGCAACGCGCCTAATCCTTTTGTAGTCGGTGTGAATTTAACCTCTCAATATATGAAGCTTCAATCGGATACCAAGGAGCTTGTACAGGTTTCTACTACTGGGACATTGCTGGATGATACAGGTGGAGTTCCGCTCAAACCCTTAATCCGAGTATTCTTTTACAACAATGTGGCTGGAAAGGTAGATACGAATAAAAATTATATTGCTGTGTATAAGGCTGAGGGACTTACTAAAATTCCTGTCGATGTAACAGTCAGCACAAATTTTGATGAACGCAGGTATATATTCCTTAATCCACTGCAGACCTTGGAACCCAATACAAGGTATAAGCTGGTAATTGGGAGTAAAATTCTTTCTAATAATGGAAATCAGTTAGGCTATGATAAGATTGTTTATTTTACGACGGCAACTATTAATACGGCAGCTGAGGTCAGTGTTTCAGGGAGTGGCTCCGGCTCCGGCTCGTACGTGTCGATAGGACAAAATTCACCGGCAGAGGTTG
>LIDZ01015616.1_pt45 | contig 12117 bp, 10 predicted proteins | sample 644651 | NCBI WGS metagenome assembly LIDZ01 (sample SAMN03856242, study PRJNA289617) | food metagenome | isolation source: wine grapes on drying loft during traditional withering process | host: Vitis vinifera cv. Corvina | place: Italy: Gargagnago di S. Ambrogio di Valpolicella | collected 2014-01
CGACCAAACGCAGAGCTTTAGCCATAGTTAGCGCAGCCCAAGAATTCCCGCGTGCCCAGTACATTCCGGACATATTGTTCTGATTCACATGATCCCAGCCATGATAATACAGGTTTGTGTCCGGATTCTGCAGAAATTGCTCATGACCGTGGTACTGAGCCAGACCGTCTTCGATATATTCGCGATTATTCAGCACATAGCCGATGCGCAGCAAATAATAACCGGCCATAAACATCGTATCCACCCACGCCTGTTGCGGAAATACATAGCTGAGTGAGTTCACCGTATGCTGAAAAATCCCATGTGCAAACCGTTCAGCTTTACCGCGCAAGAATTCTGCCATTTCAATCGCAATATCCAAGTATTTCTGATCTCCAGTTGCTTCGTATAGAGTCAACAGACAATGTCCGATGGATACCCCGTTAACGGAAAGCTTCGGCAGTCCCTCGGCCAGATTCTCGTCTACCCATGTCTTCAGCGCGATGAGATACTCTTCCTTGCCTGTCGCTTCATAAGCTTCACATACGCCATAAAAAGCTACCCCGCCCGGCCAATCCCAGGAAAAATCCATGCGCAGAGTACGGTCTACCACACGATCAATCGTGTTTTGAATTTGTTCTTCATCAAAAGTAAAAGCTGGCATGCTTCTTACACCTCTCTCTTAAAAATAAATACTACCGTGCTATTCTCCTTGCCGCAGATGGATCAGCAGATCATGAAGTCCGGCTTCACGGATTCCTTCCACCACAAGCTCTGCCAGCAGACGTGCTCCTTTAATTTGAAAATGCGTATTATCCTGCACTCCAGCCGGGTGATTCATATATTCACCGGGATAGCTCCACATGAACAATTCCTTCGACCCTTCCGGACCATATTCCTCAAAAAGCTTCCGGCTCTTCTGCTCCAGATCAATCAGCGGGACCTGCTCCGTTTCAGCCAATTCCTTCATGGCACTCAGATAATTCCCATGACTGTCTATAATTTGGCCTTCCGAGTTGAACTGTCTCCGGTGGACCGGTGTTACAAGCACTGGATACGCCCCTGCACTTCTGGCCGCTGACAGCAGCAGCCGCAGTTGTTCTTGGTAGGTAGAAAAAGGCTCGGTGTGCCGGGCTTCATCGCCCTTGGAATCGTTATGTCCAAACTGGATAAACAGGTAATCCCGTGGCCTGATATCTGCCACAATCGCCTTTAAATGTCCTTCCTCGATAAAGCTCTTCGAGCTGTGTCCTGATAAGGCCCGGTTATCTACCGCCACGCCAGCTTTGAAGCTTAGTGGCAGCAGTTGACCCCAGCCTGCGTACGGGTAACCGGACTCTCCTTGATCTGTCACCGTGGAATCACCTGCCAAATACAGAACTAGAGCTTCAGTATCAGGTTGAATCTCCAGTGCATTTATCCGTGGTGCAGAGCCAGAGAAAGACAGCCGCAGCTGCCCATCCCTAATCCGCAGCGAGAAGGATTCCCGCAACCATTGTCCGGCTGGAATACTTAACGGGTCCAGCACGAACTTCCCGTTTCCGGCGCGGATAACCGTGCTGGTATCTGCAAGAACGTCACCCAGAAACAATGTTATCCGGTATATTCCATCTGGCAAATCCACAAGAAATACGGCATGGTGTGGAATGCAGAAATCATTCCGTAAAGAATCATTTCCTCCTCTAAAGCGTCCGAATACGGACGAATCCGTTGTGAATCCATGCCCCTGCTCCAAGGTATACCGTGTGTCCGGCTGTACTTTGGTATAGCCAGGCGTTGCAACCTCCAGGCCAAAATCAAAAGAATAGGATTCCAAATTCAGCCGCCCCTTTCTAAAGAAATTAGCCTTTTAAGCCACTGGTGCTAATTCCATCTACGATTTGCTTTTGGAAGATAAAGAAAATAATCATAACCGGCATTAAGCTGAGCACAGACATTGCGAACATTGGGCCCCAATTCGATACAGATTCACTGTCCAGGAACATTTTCAGTCCCATAGAAACCGTATATTTGGAAGGGGAGTTCAGATAGAGTACCGGTCCGAGCAGATCCTCCCAACGCCAGTAGAAGGAGAAGATCGCTGCTGTCGCCATAGATGGGCGGATCAGTGGAAGAATGATTTTGAAATACAGCCGGAATTTGCCGCAGCCATCAATCGTAGCTGCTTCATCCAGTTCCAACGGAATAGTCCGAATGAACTGCAGCATCAGAAAGGTAAAGAAAGGTACGCCGAAGAATTGTGGAATAACGATCGGTCGAATACTGTCCAACCAGTTCAGCTTCGTATAAATAATGTATTGCGGTACTAGTACAACATCCGAAGGAAGCATTAAGGTCATCATCATCAGGCCGAACCATAATCCATGCCCTACGAACTTGTTGCGGGCGAAACCGAAGGCCACCAGTGAAGAGGAAAAGACCGCTCCAAAAGAAGCTATTATCACAATCACAAATGAATTCTTAATGAAGACACCGAAGGAGTATCCAGCAACGCCTTCCCAGCCTTTGGCGTAATTGCCCCAATCCCATGGGTGAGGGAACAGCTGCTGAGCTGTAACCATTACTAGGCGGCTTTCTTTAAAAGAACTCATGATCATCCACAGAATCGGGTACAGCATAACTACGGCGAGGCCTCCGATGAGGATATGGTACAGCGGCCATTTTAATTTTAATTTCGTCATGGATTATTTTCCACCTCCCGATTCGTAGAAGACCCATGATTTCGATGTCTTAAATAAGATACCTGTCATGATACCGATCAACAACAACATTACCCAGGCCATTGCTGAAGCATATCCCATGTTATTGAACATGAAAGCCTGACGGAATAAATAGAGAGAATAGAGCATTGTTCCATCCATTGGACCGCCCTCACCCTTGGATATGATGTAGGCCGGCACAAAGGTCATAAAGGCACTGATCGTCTGCATCACTAGGTTAAACAGAATTACTGAACTAAGCAATGGCAGGGTGATCTTGAAGAATTTCCGGAAAAAGCTGGCCCCATCAACACTGGCGGCCTCATACATTTCGCCGGGAATATTCTTCAAGCCTGCCAGAAATATCAGCATGGAGGAGCCGAACTGCCATACGGACAACGTGATCAGCATAAACAGCGAAGCGCTTGGGTTACCGAACCAACTTACTGGTCCAAGACCGAAGAAACCGAACAATCCGTTAATAATCCCGGTATCACTAAAAATATTACGCCACATGATCGAAACTGCGACACTGCCGCCAATAATGGAAGGCAGGTAATATACCGTGCGGTAGGCACCAACCATCCGCGATTTCGTATTCAGAATCATCGCCACGAACAAGGCAAAGCCTAGTCTCAGTGGCACACCGATAAATACATAGAGAAAAGTTACCTTTAAGGAATGCAGATATTTCGGGTCATTCGTGAACATCTTGGTATAATTGTCCATCCCCACCCAGTGGGGCGGGGAGAACAGATTATATTTGGTGAAAGACAGATACAGCGAAACAATCATTGGCACTAAGGTAAAGCAGAGAAAACCGATTACGAACGGACTAATAAAGGCATAGCCAGTCAGATTTTTTTTCAGCTTACTGGTTAGTGTGTTCTTCTTTTTATACATTATCGGACTCGTAGAAATAGGATTGCTAACCGCCAAGGTCCTCCATCTCCTTCTCTAATTTATTTGAATCACACAGTATGGCCAGCTGTCCTATTACCGGCTCTCGAGAATGGCATTTGCTTCTTTGCGGAACTGAGTGGCAGCGGCATCCGGCTTAATCTGTCCGAAATTCATCTGCTCAGCAAGGTCAGTCAGCAGCGCCACAACTTCAGGCGATCCAACCGGTGGACTCATCGGAGAGGTTTTAGGTTCCATATCAGCTACGAACTGAAATACCTGCTTGCCGGAATCTGATAATTCGGTAGCCAATGATTCTTTGATTTTGCTGGAAATCGGCACGCCACGTTCACCTTTGATCAACTTATTGGCTTCGACGTTATTCGTCCAGAAGTCAACGAACTTGGCTGCTTCTTCTTTAGCCTTAGAGTTAGAGGTAATGGACCAGTACATACTAGGCTGCATATATAGACCTTTTTCCATATCCGGGCCAGGCATTTGCGCCAGCGCCATTGGGCGGTTAACAGCAATTTGCAAGGCTACGTACTGATTCGACCATTGCCACATGCCTACGCCGGTTGATTTCACGACATCTGTTTCTTCAATAACGCCCTTGTTCTGGCTCAGTTTATCCTGACTAGGAACGGCTCCAGCTTCAATCAAACCAGATAACATTCCAAAAAAATCACTGAACAACGCGTCATCTTCATAGCCGAGTGCAGTTCCATCAGTGTTATACAGTGACATCCCTTTAGTCCGCAGATAGTAATTGAAGAACACGTCTGCAGCCATCGAGGTATCCATATACAAGCCAGCTGCTTTTGCTTTCAAGGCAATTTCCTTGTATTGATCCCAAGTCCAGTTCTCAGGTATGGAATCCACCCCTGCCTTCTTCAACAGTTCCGGATCATATTGAAAACCAAGCACGTTTACGCCAAGTGGAACTCCATACTGCTTGTCACCGATTTTACCAGTAGCCAGCACGTTCTCATTGACATCAGCAACCTGGATTTGTTTGTTCAGATAAGGTGTCATATCTTCCAGTTGTCCATTAGATCCATATTGATTGATATAGGAAACATCCATTTGGACGATATCAGGCAGACGATTCGCAGCGGCCTGTGGGGCCAGCTTCTTCCAGTAATCATCAAACGATGCATACTCAGGTTCAATAGTTACATTCGGGTTCGCCGCTTCATACATGTCAATAACTTGTTGTGTATAAGAATGTCTCGTGTCTCCGCCCCACCAAGCGATGCGTAATGTCACTGGTTCAGCCGCACTTGTGGCGGCTGGTGCATTACTTGCAGCAGCATTGTTTGCGGCGTCAGTTGGAGCAGCGGTGTTGTTATTCCCACCACCACAACCGGACAGCATGGATAATAGTATTGGGATTGCCAATAAAGCAGATCTTTTTTTCAATTTCAAATCTCCCCTTTTGGTGCGATTTTTAGAAAGGCTCTTCGTTCACTGATAGCGCTTCCATGTATAGAATTTTCTCAAATTATCAGTCATTGGTGAATACAAAAAACCGTTTTGTTTGTTCAATAATCAGTTCGATTGCGGCTTCATAAAGTCTGTTGGTGTCTGACCCGTCACTTTTTTGAAGACTTGACTGAAATACTGGGCATTGCCACCAAAGCCAAAGATTTCGGCCAACTCGAAGACTTTTACATCCCCGCTGCGGATAATATGCTCTGAGGCCTTGGTGATCCGATAATGCATAACGTAGTTGGAGAATTTCTCACCTGTCACCTTTTTGAATATTTTCCCAAGATAATCAGAGTTCATATACAGCATTTCAGCCGCAACGGAACCTAGTGACAGCTCCGAATTCTGGTAATCCTCGGCAATGATTCGCAGCATTTTATCCACGATCGACGATTGGCGGGTCATGAAATGGCGATCATAAATCGCCGTCAATTTGGCAGCCACTTGTTTGACATATACTTTCAGACCACACAAAGTCCCAAGCTCTGCTAGTTCCGCCATGCCTGCTGTGAAGGCACTTCTTTCCTCCGGGAGGCACAATCTGATCATTGCGGAATACAGCTGCAGAACGTAGGAACGGGTCACATTGATATCGAAACGCTGTGCAGACAGCACACCGAATAGTCGTTCCAGCTCATCCTCTACCGCGTCTTTGTCCCCAGCTTTGATTAGTTGGCAGATTTGCTCTTCCTCTAAATCGATCTCCTGCCCTTCATCCAGTTCGTCAATAGGAATGTCACTACCTGTAATCAGACTGCCTGCATCAAGATAGAAGCGATGATTCATGCACTGCAAGGTCTGCCGGTACAGCTTGCGCGAGTGGATCATTCGATCGGCGTCACTGACCGCAATGGTCACATCTATTTTATAAAATTTGCAAAAGACCTCTCTTACTTCACCAATACGTGTGAGCAGAGTATCACTCTTGACTGTGTCTTCCTCATGCTCTAATAAAATCAGCAAATGGCTGCCGATCGTAGCACTCAGCAGTACCTCCTGAAGCATATCCTGGGCAATATTTTGCAGGGCGAACAAATACTCATATTCGTAGGAATCCTCAAGTCTGAACAGAATCAACCGGACAAACTTGCCGTTCAACTCCATGCCGAACAACTCTTGATAGTACTCCAGATCATGGCTTCCATAGGTTTTATTAGAGATCCATTCCTTCAGAAATTGTTCCTTCACATGAGGAAGGACTTTGGTCAGACGTTGCTTCATACTGGAGACAAATAATTCTCGGCTATCCAGCTCCTCAAGCTCTTGTACCAGTTCTACCAGTGCTTCATGGATCTGATTTTCGTTACAGGGCTTTAGAAGGTAATGCTTAACTCCGTGCTGCATGGCTGTTCTCGCATAATCAAAATCCTTATATCCGGTCAGCATAATGAATTTCACCTCCGGAAAGCGCTCACTGCAGCGCTGCACCAAACCCAAACCATCCAACCCGGGCATAGCAATATCCGTGATGACAATCTGCGGACGCAAGGACTCGATCTTCTCCAACGCTTCAATGCCATTTCGAGCGGTACCCACCAGCTCCACGCCAGCTTTCTCCCAATCCACCACCTGAGACATACCTTCCAGTATCAAACGCTCATCATCAACGAGCAGCAATTTATACATTCTTAACCTCTCCTCTCAAATAGGGAATTTGTACATGAATTGTTGTGCCCATACCCGATACACTCTCAATTACCGTACCCCATTCCTGGCCGAAGACCAGCTGAATACGCTCCGTGATATTAGCTAATCCAATTCCCTCGCCACGAGTCTCAATTCTGCCCTGTTGCAAGGCGCTGATAAACTCAGCCGTCATCCCTGGGCCGTTATCACTTACCTGCAGATCCAATCCATGTTCCATGGGTTCGACTGTAATTGAAATCGTACAAGGCTCAATATTCGGTTCGAGCGCATAACGAATGGCATTTTCTATCAGTGGCTGTAGTGTCAGCTTCGGAATCATGGCATCTTGGAAACACTTAGGGATATCCATGTGAAAATCAAGCCTTTCCTCAAACCGTGTCTTCTGAATGGTGACATAGCTCTGAACGATACTCAGTTCCTTTTCCAGCGTGATCAACGGATCTTTGAGGCCAATGGAGCTGCGCAGCAAGTAGCCAAGTGCTTCCACCATTTCAGAAATTTTGGACTGTTTGTTCATTTTGGCCAGCCAATTAATAGATTCAAGCGTATTGTACAGAAAATGCGGATTTATCTGTGCTTGCAGTGCTTTAAGCTCCGTCTCCCGAATAATAAGCTGCTTCGAATAATTCTCATCAATGAGCTCCCTAATCCGGCGGATCATCATTTTGAAGGTCCGATTCAGCTGACTAACCTCGTCTTGAGCCGTTTGTGAGACCATGCCGAGCGCCTGTTCCTCCAGATTATCCAGATCGCCCATTTCGATCTTCCTCATTCGGTCTGTCAGCTTTGAGATTGGACGCACGATACTGCGGGCGAACCGATAACCCAATAGCAATCCCAGCAGTAAAAGACAAGCAAAGATTAGAACTACCAGCCTCTTGACTACAGAAATTTGCTGGAACATCCCGTTAAAAGGAGTAGCGTTAATGTAAGTCCAATCCATATATGATGATTTAGTCTTAGCTAAGAAATAAGTCCCACTGTCATAGCTTGCTGTACGATACGCCTCAGGGCGTTCGATCTCCCTTGCCAGCTCCTGCGGCATAAGTATCGATTTCTCAGGATAAATGGCTAACCCAGTTAATGCGTCGGCAACAATTAGCTGCCCTTTGCTCGTTGTTGATTCGGTATTGTCTGCGATAATTCGATCAATGCGGATGCGTATGACCAGTGTCCCGAGGTTATCCAGAGTAAAGGTTGAACCCGTATAAGACTTGATCTGCCGGACAGCCAACAAGGAGTTTTTGGTGCCTTGGTTGTACCATACATTACTACCACCAGCTTCCATTGCCAGTGGCTTCAGCTGGTCCTGAAGGGATTGCGATACTCCCTCTCGATTGCCAGCCGTCATCACTCCATCACCGGCATCCATAAGCATCATAGAATAGACATATTTCTCCGCACCAGCAAAAGCCACCAAGCGGTTGATGATCTTGTTATTCAGAACCTGTCTTTCATAAGGTTCAGGATTGTTACGCAACTGGCGCAAGCATTGTTGAATCTGTTCATCAGACACTACCGTAAAGGATAGCTGCTCCAATTCCCGCAGTTCACTTTCAATGCTGATTGATGACATCCCTAGTACCTCTGATGCCTTCTCGTAGATCTGTTGATCGTATATTCGGTATACATACTGAAGGACAGTTAGGGAGATGAAAAAGGAAAGTAACAATAAGAAACAGATCAGCATTATCATTTTATTAAATATCCCCGAATTATTGTAAGCGCTCTTATTTCTGCGTATCATCAGCATTACCACTCTTCTTTCTAGGAGGATTGAATACTGCAATAATTAATTATTAATTATTTCACTTTAACATAATTCAGTATAGAGTTTTGTGAAATTAAGCACCAAAAAGGCTTGAACATGTTCTCTGAAATCAGACAACATGTCCAAGCCTTTATAATACCTGAACCAAGATCAATGCACTAACCAAGCATCATTCGATCATCTGCCAGCTTATGTCCGCTAATCGTTTCGAACTCGCCTAGCAGGCGCTCTACGGTCAGATCTTTCTTGCGGGTTTCATCAATATCAAGCACAACAGTTCCTTTATCCATCATAATTAAGCGGTTGCCCAGACGAATCGCCTGCTCCATATTATGCGTTACCATCAGCGTTGTCAGCTTTAATTCACGAACAATGGATTCAGTCAGCTTCGTGATTAGTTCTGCACGCGATGGATCAAGGGCCGCGGTATGCTCATCCAGCAGCAGAATCTGCGGCTCTGTGAAGGTAGCCATCAACAGGCTGAGCGCCTGTCTCTCCCCACCGGACAACAATCCCACTTTAGCACGCAGACGATTCTCCAAACCGATACCCAGGCGGTTCAGTTGCTCACGGAACATCGTGCGCTTCGCTGCGGATACGCCAAAGGCAAACCCTCTATTCATACCGCGCTTATAGGCCATCGCTAAGTTCTCTTCAATCGTCATATGCGGTGCTGTACCTGCCATGGGGTCCTGAAAGACCCGGCCGATCCAGCGGCTGCGTTGATATTCCGCCAAATGGCTGATTGAACTGCCTTCAACGCGGACATCCCCCAGATCCGGCTTCATGACACCAGAAATAATATTCATTAGTGTCGATTTGCCGGCGCCATTGCTGCCAATTATAGTGACAAAGTCACCGGAAAGAAGCTCAAGATCAATGCCGAGCAGTGCTATCTTCTCATCGGGTGTACCTGGATTAAATAGCTTGGAGACGTTATCGAGCTTTAACATCGACCGCACCTCCATTCTTCTTGATTAAAGCCAGTTCAGCCAATTCAGCCGTCCGCTTGCGTCCCGAACTTCTCTGCTTGAAATAGCGCTGAATCGACGGGAATACAAGTGCGATTATAACGATGATAGCAGTTATAAGCTTTAGGTCTGAAGCCTGTAGCCACTCCACGCGTAAGGCCAGCGCCACCACGATCCGGTAAACGATAGAGCCTAACACTACTGCCAAAGTAGCACGGAATACACTACCCGATCCGAACACGGCTTCGCCGATAATTACGGAGGCTAAACCGATTACAATCATCCCTACACCCATTGAAGCATCAGCAAATGTAGAATATTGAGCAATCAGTGCTCCCGAAAGTGCAACTAATCCGTTAGACAAGCTAATTCCCAAAATGGTTGTATTGTCCGTATTCACTCCAAAGCTGCGAATCATCCGCGCATTGTCGCCTGTCGCTCGCAATGACAACCCGAGATCGGTACGCAGGAAAAGATCCATTAGCACCTTTACCGCTATTACTATAAATGGCATGACCAGCAATGGATTAACGGAAGTGAAAAGCTGATTTTCACCCATTAATGACACATTCGGTTTGTCCAAAATTCGCAAGTTAATAGAATAAAGTGCAATCATCATCAGGATCCCGGACAGCAGTCCATTGATCTTGCCTTTAGTATGCAGCAGACCTGTACACATGCCTGCCGCCATTCCACCAGCGAGTGCAGCCAACGTGGCCAACCATGGTGAATAACCGTGTGTAATCATTACCGCGGCAATGGCACCACCAGTTGTGAAGCTACCATCCACAGTCAAATCGGGGAAATCTAAAATCCGAAACGTAATATATACTCCTAAAGCCATAAATGAATATAATAAGCCCATTTCAACTGCTCCAAGCAATGAATCTATCATAGGTGACTTCCTCCTTCAAGCGGCAAGGGGCGTCCTTTTAGGAATCGCCCCCTTATATCCTGTCTTATTGAATAATATTGTTAGTTGGGTCAGCAACTTCTGCCTTCATAGCGTCAGTCACTTCAATACCTTGCTCCGTTGCTGCTTTCAGGTTAAGAATAAGATCTAGCTTCTCTTGCATAGTTACTTTCAGATCTCCTGGGCTCTTGCCGTTCTTTAATACTTCAACAGCCATTTGACCGACTTGGTAACCATGATCGTAGTATTTGAAGCCGACGGTTGCAAAAGCACCTTTCTCTACTGTATCGCGGTCACTGGAGAAGAAGGGGAGCTTGTTGTCATTAGCAGTTTGGATAATGGTATCCACGCCACTTACCACCGTGTTATCCAGCGTGATATATAAAGCATCTACGCGGCCTACAAGAGATTCAGCAGCCTGTTTCACTTCTGAGGTATTCGTAATAGGAGCCTTTACAAGCTCAATACCATGCTTGTCGAGTGCTGCCTTGGCTAAATCCGCCATAACCACCGCGTTGGCTTCACCTTCATTAATGACCAAGCCTAGCTTCTTTACATTAGGGAACTGGGCAGCAATGAAATCCATCAGTCGCGTAATCGCTGCTGGGTTCGTATCAGAAGCACCGGAGACGTTGCCGCCCGGATGTTCCAGGTCAGTCACAATCTTAGCATCTAACGGGTCCGTTACAGCGGCGAACAGAATCGGTGTTTTTTTATCCACATTCTGTACGACAGCTTGAGCTGATGGAGTTGCAATAGCCAGAACCAAATCATTATCGTCAGCAGCAATCTTCTGAGCAATGGAAAGGTTGTTAGCTTGGTCCGCCTGTGCATTCTCAAGATCTACTGTGAGGTTCTCTCCCTCAACAATACCCGCATCCTTCAGAGCGGCTAGGAAACCCTCACGAGTCGCATCCAATGACGGATGTTCCACATATTGCGAAATCGCAATTTTGTAGGATTTGGTTTCTGTATTTGTTGCCGCTGTAGCCTCTGCCTTATTGCCAGAGTTTGCTGTATTTCCTGTGTTAACTGCTGCATTATTATTATTGCCACAACCCGCTGCAACCAGCATCAAGCACATACTCAAACCAACCCAAATATTTTTTCTTTTCATAAAAAAACCCCTTTTCGTTTACAGTATTAGCGCTTGTCTAGAAGTTAGCGATGCAGCATTGGCGCTTTCATTTGGGAAAGCATTAAAGCGCAAGCTTACACAATGCTCACATAAAGATTAACAAATCTATTAAACTTATATTATATAAAGGTTGTTTATCCGTCAATCCTTTATAACCCCTCAACATATTACAATATCCGCACATTAACGGTCCCAGCTATGAGAAACTCCTGTATTTTTTACATCGATTTCCTATTCCTGCTTTACATAAAAAAAGCCCCCCTGCACAAACTTTACTTAAAGTTTGAATTGGGAGCGTGTCCGATGCCAAAATATGAAATGAAGTTGTTACGAATGGCTGCCTTGATACTAACTGTTGCACTGTCAAGTGCAGGCTGCAGCTATTCCAAACCCGCTCAGACCCCTAAAGTAAACTCAATAACTCCCACAGGAGCCCATGCATCAAGCTATTATGAGAAATCTCCTATCACCGACAGCCAGGGCAAGTATTGGATTCCGCTGAAACCAGCCGTAGCTTCAATAGGATACCGGATGAAAGATGATACGGCTTACGGTGGAAATGTTAAAGTAGGCTATAGCGATGTTATGTTCATGCTGCGTCCAGGCTC
>LIDZ01014713.1_pt3 | contig 12107 bp, 7 predicted proteins | sample 644651 | NCBI WGS metagenome assembly LIDZ01 (sample SAMN03856242, study PRJNA289617) | food metagenome | isolation source: wine grapes on drying loft during traditional withering process | host: Vitis vinifera cv. Corvina | place: Italy: Gargagnago di S. Ambrogio di Valpolicella | collected 2014-01
CCGATCTGGCGAGCGGTCGACTGCCAGCGGGCACCATGGCCCGCGGCCGGGCCCGCCATCGCGTGCGCGATCTCGTGCAGAAGTGTCTGGTGGATGTCATCGTCCTCAGCGCTGGCGACGTGATACCGCGACAGGGTGATGCGTTTGCTGGCGAAGTTGCATTGCCCGGCACGCTTCTTCGCGTTGTCGAATCCGAACGACCACTGTGTGGGGTCGAGGTGCAACGCGATGAGCGCGTTGGCCCAGGTCTTGACTCTCTCTAGTTCTGCCACGCGAAGAAGGCTAAACCGAGCCCCCGTCAACGAACGTCTCCGTGACGGCAACGGCAATAAGTGCGGCCTCGACCTGGTCTGTGGAGGAGTTGTTCTTTTTACGCAGCAGCAGTGAGGTGCGGAAATCCTCCAGCGCAGCCTCGTACTCGCGCTGGTCGAACAGAACCCGACCGCGGTGCTGGAGGGCGTAGGCCTCGACGTTGGACCAGCCGTGGGTGCGGGCCTCGTCGACGCAGTCGCTCAGCTCACGAAACGCGCCCTCGAGACGGCCCTGGTACTGCTGCACCACGGCACGACGAATGCGCGCCCGGGTGATCTGTGTGCGTTCACCGGCGAACCGAGCGAGGCGGAGGGCTTCGTTGGAAGCATCCCACGCATCGTCCAACCGACCGACCAGGCGGAGCAAAGCTGCACGCTCGGTGATGGCCGACAGGCTGCGTTGTTCGCCGAGTTCGTCCAGACGTCGCGTCGCGGCCGTCAGGTCAACGCGCTCGCGCAGAGTGGTGGGGTCGTATCCGAGGATGATGCTCATAGTGTTCTAGTCAACCCTTTTCGAGGGCGCCCAGACGCACCTCGACAATTTTGTCGTCCCCGTCGCGGGGTGCGCGACCCGTGTTGTTAGTAAGTATCCACAACGACCCGTTCGCGCCCTCGATGACATCCCGAACACGGCCGAATTCACCAACAAAATGAGGCGCCGCGGTTACGGTGTCGCCCTCCGGCGTGATCGTCCAGAGCGCTTCGCCACGGAGGGCCGCCATAAAGAAGGTGTCGCGGCTGAACAGCAGCCCGCTCGGGCTCGCCTCAGCGGTGGACCACTGGTAGATGGGGTTGCGGAACGCCGGGTCGTCGCCGATTCCCTCCACAACGGGCCAGCCGTAGTTGGCGCCGGGTTCGATGAGGTTCAGCTCGTCCCAGGTGTTCTGGCCGAATTCCGCGGTCCAGAGACGCCCGTCGCGATCCCAGTCGAGGCCCTGCGGGTTGCGGTGGCCGTAAGAATAGACCGGGCTCCCGGGGAACGGATTGCCGTCGGGCACCGCACCCTCCGGAGTCACCCGCAGAATCTTGCCGCCGAGCTCGCCCACGTTTTGCGCGCGGTCGGGCACACCGGCGTCACCCGCGGTGATGTAGAGCAGGCCGTCGGGCCCGAACTTGATGCGCCCACCATTGTGATTGCCCGCCTTGGGCATCCCGCTGAACACGACCTCGGATGCACCGAGTGTGTACCCGCCGGGCTCGCCCGTCAGGGGCATCCGCACGACCCGATTGTCTGTAGCGGTGGTGGTGTACGCATAGAGCCACGTCGTCAGATCGTCGGTCAGCACGGCCAGTCCGAGCAGACCGCCTTCGCCGCCGGGCACCACGTCGCTCACCTGGCCAACTTCACGCACGGCGAGATCGGGGCCGACCTCTTTCACCAGCGCGGTGTCGCGCTCGCTCACGAGGGTGGAACCGCTGTCGAGATGCACCATCGACCACGGCAGATTCAGTCCCGTTGCGATGATCGCAGTCTCGCCGGTGGGCGTCACTGGTCCCAGCGTGGCCGGGTCGACGGCCGGCTGCGGCGTCGACTCGGGTGTGGTGGGGGTCGGGGTGGATGCCGCGGGCGGCACCGTGGTGGAGACCTGAGGCTCCTCCGGGCTACATGCCGTCAGTAGCAGCGCGCCCACGGCCATGGCGGTGGTTACTGTCACCCGCGCCCGCCGGTGTGCGCCCACTCTCGAGCGAATACGAGTCATGGCCGCCTCCCGCCGTCGGAAATTCAGGAATGCGTACATTCTGCCAAAAGCATTCGACCGGTGTCCCGGGATTGCCTGTGTATGGCGTGCGCGAAAATCCTGAATTCCCGTACCGGGGAGCGTGCGGGGCACGCGCCAGGGGTTATGCGGCGGTGGCGAGCGCTTCGTGGAGGCTCGTGAGCCCGTCACGCAGACGGGTCTCGATGGTTTCGACGGTCACACCGAGGAGGCTTGCGACCTGCTCGTTGGTGAATCCCGAGTAGTAGGTGAGGTGAATGGACTGACTCTGCTCTGCCGGCAGCGCATCAAGCGCGTCGGTGGCGTGGTCGAGGTTAAGGGTGGCATGTTGCATGGTGAAGCGATCTTTCTAATGTGACTATGAATTTGCAGCGCAACGTCGCGCGCTAACTTTCCGCAGAGTAAATGGACGACCGAGGGTCTCGATCGAGTCGTGCTCGCTCCGGCCGTGGATCAGGGCAGCGAAGCAATGCTCCGAGAGGAGCGGCGGCAGGTGCATTGATAGAGCAACCTGCGGGTGGATGACTGGGGTCATCGGGCGCTGTAATCCGGATAAAGATCAACGCGCTCCACAAAGCTTAGTACGTGTGTACGAAAAATGCGAGGGGTGAGGTACTTTCCCAGCTAACGCGCTCGCAGCGTCTGCGACAGAGACGAACTCTTCAGCGTTTAGTCGCGGCCCGGCTTGACCTGGAAAATCCCCTTGGAGGGCGGCGGCGACTGGATCGCGGTCTGGTCGGTCACCACGCTGGCTCCGGCAATCCACTCGCGCAGTTCGCGCCCGGTGACCACCTTCGACGGGTGGGGTCCGCCCGCGAGCAGGCGCGGCATCCATTCCAGCGGCAGCGGTTTCTGCGACCCGACCATCACCACGTTGCCGAATCGGCGACCCTTGAGAATCTGGGTCTCGGCGAGGGCGGCGACATCGGCGACCGCACTGAGCAGGGTTGCGGCCTGGCTGCGCGCGAAGGCGAGCCCCGGGCCGTCGGCCACGTTGACGGCAATGATGCCGTCGGGCTTCAGCAGGCTGACGGCCTCGGTGTAGAACTCGATGCTGGTGACGTGCGCCGGGGTGCGGGCGCCGCTGAAAACATCCACGATGAGCAGGTCGACCGTGCCGCGCAGGCCGGCCGGGAATTTGGCAAGCACCTCGCGGGCATCGCCATGGCGAACTCGAATGGATGCTTGTTTGGGCAGCGGCAATTCGGCGCGAACGAGATCGACAAGATCCGTTTCCAGCTCAACAACCTGCTGGCGCGACCCGGGACGGGTGGCTTCCACGTAGCGCGGCAGGGTGAACGCCCCGGCGCCGAGGTGCACGGCCGTGATGGGCTCGCCGGGCTCGCCGATCTGGTCAATAACGTGGCCGATGCGCTGCACGTACTCAAAGAACAGTTGCGACGGGTCGTCCATGTTTACGTGCGACTGCGGAGTGCCGTCCACCACCAGCGTAAACGCGCCGGGAACCCAGCGGTCAGGCTCGATAATCGCCTGGAAACCGCTGTGCTTCAGGGTGGTGCTCGGCTGCGTCATAAATCGACTGTGCCACATCAATTCGGAGGAATGGGGCTCTTATAGCCGAATCTTCGAAATCGGTCAAGAAATAACTTGCCACAGGGGTGCGTTGCATCCTATAGTTGTTCTTTGCGCTCCCAGACAACCTATGCCGTCATATTGTGGACAGCAGGCGCGCCCCGAGTATAGCGGCGGGGTAGATCTCAATCGATTAATACTCGTCGAGACTCTGGAGAGCAAATCTCACAACACCGACAGTTATGGCCCGACGGGGCCCACGGAGGTTATTTCCTTGGCTGCTGCGCGCAACGCAACCACCAACTCATCCCCAAAGAACGGCCGCAACGCATCGCGGCTCTCTTTCGCAAAGATCACTGACACCCTGACCGTTCCGGATCTGCTTGCCTTGCAGACCGAGAGCTTCGACTGGCTCGTCGGCAACGACATCTGGAAGCAGCGCGTAGCGGAGGGTGAGGCCCAAGGCCGCACCGACCTCGCTACCCGCAGCGGCCTCGACGAAATCTTCGAGGAGATTTCGCCGATCGAGGACCTCGGCGAAACGATGCAACTGTCGTTCACCGGTCCGGAACTCGAAGAGCCGAAGTACACGATCGACGAGTGCAAGGAGCGCGGCAAGACTTTTGCTGCTCCCCTGTACGTCAACGCTGAGTTCATGAACCACCTCACCGGTGAGATCAAGACCCAGACCGTCTTTATGGGCGACTTCCCGCTGATGACGCAGAAGGGTACGTTCGTAGTGAACGGAACCGAGCGCGTTGTTGTCTCGCAGCTCGTTCGTTCACCCGGTGTCTACTTCGACCGCACCCCCGAGAAGCTGTCTGACAAGGACATCTACTCCGCTCGCATCATCCCGAGCCGCGGTGCTTGGCTCGAGTTCGAGATCGACAAGCGCGACCAGGTCGGCGTTCGCATCGACCGTAAGCGCAAGCAGTCGGTCACCGTGTTCCTGAAGGCCCTCGGCCTGACCAGCGAGCAGATCCTCGAGGAGTTCGCCGGGTTCCCGTCGATCGCCCTCACCCTTGAGAAGGATTCCATCCTGACCAAGGAAGAGGCGCTCAAGGACATCTACCGCAAGCTCCGTCCTGGAGAGCAGGTTGCCGCTGAGGCCGCCCGCGCCCTCCTCGACAACTTCTACTTCAACTCGAAGCGCTACGACCTCGCGAAGGTTGGTCGTTACAAGATCAACCGCAAGCTCGGTATCGACGCCCCGCTGAAGAACTCCGTACTGACCCTCGAGGACATCCTCGCGACGATCAAGTACATGGTTGCCCTTCACGACTCGACGTCGCCGTACGTCACCGTTGTTGACAACGCCACCTCGACCATCAAGGGTGTCCGCGATGGTAACCCGGTTGACGTGCGTCTCGACATCGATGACATCGACCACTTCGGTAACCGTCGTATCCGCGCCGTCGGAGAGCTCATTCAGAACCAGGTTCGCACCGGTCTGTCCCGTATGGAGCGCGTCGTTCGCGAGCGTATGACCACACAGGACATCGAAGCGATCACCCCGCAGACCCTGATCAACGTGCGCCCCGTCGTCGCTGCGATCAAGGAGTTCTTCGGAACCAGCCAGCTGTCGCAGTTTATGGACCAGAACAACCCGCTTTCGGGTCTGACCCACAAGCGTCGTCTGTCTGCGCTTGGTCCTGGTGGTCTGTCGCGTGAGCGCGCTGGTGTCGAGGTGCGAGACGTTCACCCGTCGCACTACGGCCGTATGTGCCCCATTGAGACCCCTGAAGGCCCCAACATTGGTCTGATCGGTTCGCTGGCATCGTTCGCACGCATCAACGCGTTCGGGTTCATTGAGACCCCGTACCGTCGCGTCGTCAACGGTGTTGTCACCGCCACGATCGACTACCTCACCGCGAGCGAAGAGGACGACTTCATCGTCGCCCAGGCAAACGCCCCGCTGACCGCCGATGCCCGCTTCGCTGACCCTCGCGTGCTTGCACGTAAGAAGGGTGGCGAGGTAGACCTCATCCTGACCGAGACCATCGGTTACATGGATGTATCGCCGCGCCAGATGGTGTCCGTTGCTACCTCTCTTATCCCGTTCCTCGAGCACGACGATGCAAACCGCGCCCTCATGGGTGCAAACATGCAGCGCCAGGCTGTCCCGCTGCTGCGCAGCGAGAGCCCGCTCGTTGGTACCGGTATGGAGGGCTACGCCGCCATTGACGCGGGAGAGGTCACCACGACCAACCGCGCCGGTGTTGTCTCCGAGGTGTCGGCTGACGTCGTCTCCGTCCTCACGGACGAAGGCGGAGTTGACCAGTACTACCTCAACAAGTTCACCCGCTCCAACCAGGGCAACAGCTACAACCAGCGCGTGATCGTCAGCGCCGGCGAGCGTGTTGAAGAAGGCCAGGTTCTGGCCGACGGTCCCTCGACGGAGAACGGCGAGCTCGCACTCGGAAAGAACCTTCTTGTGGCATTTATGCCGTGGGAGGGCTACAACTTCGAGGACGCGATGATCCTGAGCCAGAACCTGGTGAAGGACGACACCCTCTCCTCGATTCACATCGAAGAGTACGAAGTCGACGCCCGCGACACCAAGCTCGGTAAGGAAGAGATCACCCGCGACCTCCCGAACGTCAGCCCGGAACTCCTGGCCGACCTCGATGAGCGTGGAATCATCCGTATCGGTGCCGAGGTTCGCCCCGGTGACATCCTGGTCGGAAAGGTCACGCCGAAGGGCGAGACCGAGCTTTCCGCCGAGGAGCGCCTGCTGCGCGCCATCTTCAACGAGAAGAGCCGCGAAGTGCGCGACACGTCGCTCAAGGTTCCTCACGGTGAGCAGGGTACGGTCATCGCCGTCAAGGAGTTCTCCGCTGACAACGACGACGAGCTCGGCTCGGGCGTCAACCAGCGTGTTGTTGTCTACATCGCCCAGAAGCGCAAGATCACCGCTGGTGACAAGCTCGCTGGTCGTCACGGCAACAAGGGTGTTATCTCCGTCATTCTGCCGGTCGAGGACATGCCGTTCCTCGCTGACGGAACCCCGGTTGACATCGTCCTGAACCCGCTCGGTATCCCCGGTCGCATGAACTTCGGACAGGTGCTGGAAACTCACCTCGGCTGGATTGCGAAGCAGGGCTGGCAGGTGGAAGGCAAGCCCAAGTGGGCTGGTCGTCTCCCCGCCGACGCACACAGTGCCGCTCCCGGAACCAAGGTTGCGACCCCCGTGTTCGACGGTGCCCTCGAAGAGGAAATCGCCGGTCTGCTCGACTCGACCACCGTCACCCGTGACGGTGAGCGTCTCATCGGATCCTCCGGTAAAGCACAGCTGTTCGATGGCCGCTCCGGCGAGCCGTTCCCGCAGCCTGTCTCCGTGGGTTACATGTACATCCTGAAGCTGCACCACCTTGTCGATGACAAGATCCACGCACGCTCCACGGGTCCGTACTCGATGATCACGCAGCAGCCCCTCGGTGGTAAGGCGCAGTTCGGTGGACAGCGCTTCGGTGAGATGGAAGTGTGGGCCCTCGAGGCCTATGGCGCCGCTTACGCACTGCAGGAGCTCCTGACGATCAAGTCTGACGACATCCTCGGCCGCGTAAAGGTGTACGAAGCCATCGTCAAGGGCGAGAACATCCAGGAGCCCGGTATTCCGGAAAGCTTCAAGGTCCTTATCAAGGAGATGCAGTCCCTGTGCTTGAACGTCGAGGTCCTCTCGGCTGATGGTTCAACTGTCAATCTGCGCGACACGGATGACGAGGTGTTCCGCGCTGCGGAAGAACTCGGCATCAACATCTCCACTCGGTTTGAGTCCTCGTCGATCGACGAGATCTAAACCCTCACGGGTTTAGCACTCAGCCGTAAGACTTTTCGTTTTCCAAGGAGAAGAGAAAACATTGCTCGACGTTCACGCGTTTGACGAAATCAAGATTGGCCTCGCCACGGCCGACGACATCCGTCGTTGGTCGCACGGTGAGGTAAAGAAGCCCGAAACCATCAACTACCGCACCCTGAAGCCCGAGAAGGACGGCCTGTTCGGCGAACAGATCTTCGGCCCTTCCCGCGACTGGGAATGCTCTTGTGGCAAGTACAAGCGAGTGCGTTTCAAAGGCATCGTTTGTGAGCGCTGCGGCGTGGAGGTCACCAAGTCCTCCGTCCGTCGTGAGCGCATGGGCCACATTGAGCTCGCCGCTCCGGTAACTCACATCTGGTACTTCAAGGGTGTGCCCAGCCGCCTCGGTTACCTGCTCGACATGGCACCGAAGGACCTCGAAAAGGTCATCTACTTCGCTGCATACATGATCATTTCGGTGGACGTGGATGCTCGTCACGAAGACATGCCGGGCCTTGAGAACGAGCTTCGCCTCGAGATCAAGACCCTGGAAGGCCAGCGCGATTCGCGTATTGCCGACCGTCTGGCCAAGCTCGAGGAAGACCTCGCGGCACTGGAGGCTGAGGGCGCGAAGAGCGACCAGAAGCGCCGTGCTAAGGATGGCGCCGAGAAGGAAATGAGCCAGGCTCGTAAGTCCTTCGACGAGCAGATCGCCCAGCTTGAGCGTGTGTGGGATGACTTCCGCAGCCTCAAGGTTGGCGACCTCAAGCCTGAGGATGCTGTCTTCCACGACCTCCAGGACCGCTTCGGCACCTACTTCGAGGCCTACATGGGCGCGGAGTCGATCCAGAAGCGCCTCCAGGCGTTCGACCTGGCTGCGGAGAGCGACTTGCTACACGACCAGATCGCCAACGGCAAGGGCCAGAAAAAGATCCGTGCCATCAAGCGCCTGCGCGTGGTGAACTCGTTCCTCCAGACCGGCAACTCGCCGGCCGCAATGGTGCTCGAGGTTGTTCCGGTTATTCCTCCGGAGCTTCGCCCGATGGTGCAGCTGGACGGTGGCCGCTTCGCGACCAGCGACCTAAACGACCTCTACCGTCGTGTTATCAACCGCAACAACCGCCTCCGCCGCCTGCTTGACCTCGGTGCTCCCGAGATCATCGTGAACAACGAAAAGCGCATGCTGCAGGAAGCTGTTGACGCACTGTTCGACAACGGTCGTCGTGGTCGCCCCGTAACGGGTACTGGTAACCGCGCCCTCAAGTCCCTGAGCGACATGCTCAAGGGTAAGCAGGGTCGTTTCCGCCAGAACCTCCTCGGAAAGCGCGTGGACTACTCCGGTCGTTCCGTCATCATCGTTGGCCCGCAGCTGAAGCTGCACCAGTGTGGTCTGCCCAAGCAGATGGCTCTGGAGCTCTTCAAGCCGTTCGTCATCAAGCGCCTCATCGACCTCAGCCACGCTCAGAACATCAAGAGCGCCAAGCGAATGGTCGAGCGTAGCCGCCCGCAGGTGTGGGACGTCCTCGAGGAGATCATCCGCGAGCGCCCCGTGCTGCTGAACCGCGCACCTACCCTTCACCGTCTGGGAATCCAGGCGTTCGAGCCTCAGCTCGTTGAAGGTAAGGCCATTCAGCTTCACCCGCTCGTGTGTGCCGCGTTCAACGCCGACTTCGATGGTGACCAGATGGCAGTTCACCTGCCGCTGTCCGTCGAGGCGCAGGCCGAGGCTCGCATCCTGATGCTCGCGTCGAACAACATCCTCAAGCCGTCAGACGGCCGTCCGGTGACCCTTCCTACCCAGGACATGATCATCGGTCTGCACCACCTGTCGACTCTCAAGGAGGGTGTTGCCGGCGAAGGCCGCGCATTCACCTCTATCGCCGAGGCCATCCTCGCGTTCGACCAGCACTCGCTGGACCTGAACGCGAAGGTACGCATTCGTCTGGAGAACATCTGGTTCGCCGAAGGTGAAGCACCCGAGGGGTTCACGCAGGGCGACACCGTCCTGATGACCACCACTCTGGGTCGCGCCATCTTCAACGAGACCCTTCCGGTCGACTACCCGTACGTTGAGGCACTGGCCGACAAGAACCAGCTCTCCGCGATCGTCAACGACCTCGCTGAGCGGTACCCGAAGGTGGAGGTCGCAGCAGCACTCGACCGCATCAAGGACGCCGGTTTCCACTGGGCAGCACGCTCCGGTGTGACCGTTGCTCTCTCCGACATCCTGACCCCGCCGAACAAGCGCGAGATCATCATGGGTTACGAGAAGCAGGCTTCCAAGGTTCAGGACCAGTTCGAAAAGGGTCTGACCACCGAGGCAGAGCGTCGCCAGGAGCTCATCGAGATCTGGAACAAGGCCACGGCTGAAGTTGCAAAGGCGATGGAGGACAACCTCCCCACCGATAACAACATCTTCCGTATGGTTTCGTCCGGTGCTCGTGGTAACTGGATGCAGATCCGCCAGATCGCCGGTATGCGTGGACTGGTATCGAACCCGAAGGGTGAGATTATTCCTCGCCCGATCGTCAACAGCTACCGTGAAGGTCTGTCGGTTGCCGAGTACTTCATCTCCACCCACGGTGCCCGTAAGGGTCTGGCCGACACCGCGCTTCGTACGGCGGACTCCGGTTACCTCACGCGTCGACTCGTCGACGTCTCGCAGGATGTCATCATTCGCGAAGAGGACTGTGGCACGAGCCGCGGACTCGACATGCCGATCGCCATCCAGGATGCCGCTGGCAACTGGGTTCGCGACAGCAACGTTGAGAACTCGGTCTACGCTCGCAGCCTCGCGGCTGACGCGGTCGACGCTGCCGGCAACGTTGTTGCTGCAGCCGGTTCCGACGTCGGAGACGTTCTCATCGAGCAGCTGCTCGCTGCCGGTGTCAACAACATCAAGGTTCGCTCGGTTCTGACCTGTGAGTCGGCCGTCGGTGTGTGTGCGGTCTGCTACGGCCGTTCGCTCGCGACCGGTCTGCTCGTGGACATCGGAGAGGCCGTCGGCATCATCGCCGCACAGTCGATCGGTGAGCCCGGAACCCAGCTGACCATGCGTACCTTCCACACCGGTGGTATCGCATCCGCGGATGACATCACCCAGGGTCTGCCCCGCGTCACCGAGCTGTTCGAGGCTCGTACCCCCAAGGGTGCGTCCCCGATCGCCGAGGCCGCAGGTCGCATCACCATCGAGGACACGGACCGCAGCCGCAAGCTGATCCTGACCCCCGATAACGGTGACGAGCCCATCGCGTACCCGGTGCTCAAGCGCGCCAGCCTCCTCATCGAGGATGGCCAGCACGTTGAGCTCGGAACGCAGCTGCACATCGGTAACCTCGACCCGAAGGAAGTTCTTCGCGTCAAGGGTGTCCGTGCCGTTCAGCTGCACCTCGTTGATGGTGTGCAGGGCGTATACCGCTCGCAGGGTGTTCCGATTCACGATAAGCACATCGAGGTCATCGTTCGCCAGATGCTGCGGAAGGTAACCGTGGTTGACCACGGTGACACCGACCTGCTGCCTGGTGAGGTTGTTGACCGCCTGCGCTACAACGAGATCAACCGTGCGACGCTCACCGAGGGCAAGCAGACCGCTTCGGCTCGCCAGGAGGTCATGGGTATCACCAAGGCATCCCTCGCGACCGAGTCGTGGCTGTCGGCCGCTTCCTTCCAGGAAACCACCCGCGTTCTGACGCAGGCGGCCATGGAGGGCAAGTCCGACCCGCTGATGGGCCTCAAGGAGAACGTCATCATCGGAAAGCTCATCCCGGCCGGAACCGGTCTTCCCAAGTACCGCGACGTCAGCGTCGAGGCCACCGAAGAAGCCAAGGCCGAGCGTTACCCGAACCGCATCTTCACGGATGAGTCGGTGTTCAGCGAGTCTGACTTGAGCTTTGTCGACTTCGACAGCTTCAGCTCGGATGACTACACCCCGGGTACGTACAACTAAGTAGCACCGCACTAGCGCTAAGGCGTTATCGCAGAGAAACGGCCCGTCACCTTCCGGTGGCGGGCCGTTTTTGCGTGGTGATAACAATCGAGTGGTCATTCTTGAACGAGGGCACCACGACCCGTACGGTGAAGAGATGAAGAAGACGGCTCCGGCTTCCCTCCTGCTCGCTGTGACCCTGATGGCGTCTCTCGCCAGCTGCGCCCCGGAGCCCGATGCGACCCCGGAACCAACAGCGTCGGCGTCGTCGACCACACCACCGGCGACAGGGTCGAGCACCCCAACCCCAACCGAAGCGGCGCCCGCTACTCGTCCCGCTCTCAGCGATCTTGTCGTCACGCCCGAGGGAATTGGCTCCCTCGTTGTGGGCCAGCCGGTGCCGGACGAAGCGCCGGATGTTGCGCTGATGAGCTGGAACCCGACCTACTGCGCCGATGCCACACCGGAGGGGATCGAACCGGCGGCCGAGGGTGCCCCGTATGCCGGCGCGTGGGTCGCGAACTACCCCGATTCGCCCAGCGTGCTCGGTTACGTTACAGCTCCGTTTAACCTCTCGCTGGAAGGCGGGGTCGAAGACGGCGCCATCAGCTGGATCAATGTCTGGGGGAGCGACGTCGCGACCGAGACGGGCATCTCCGCCGGCAGCAGCCGGAGCGAGCTCGAGGCCGCGTATTCGTCGTTTGACGTGGTCGCCCCCGGTGATGTCGCCGACGTGTACGTGCTTCGCGGCGCCGGCACCAGCGAGCTGTGGATCGAAGTTGCTAACGCCGAGACCTCGGCTGGCCCGGACTATTGGGAAGGCG
>LIDZ01000045.1_pt1 | contig 12101 bp, 11 predicted proteins | sample 644651 | NCBI WGS metagenome assembly LIDZ01 (sample SAMN03856242, study PRJNA289617) | food metagenome | isolation source: wine grapes on drying loft during traditional withering process | host: Vitis vinifera cv. Corvina | place: Italy: Gargagnago di S. Ambrogio di Valpolicella | collected 2014-01
CGAAATATAAAATTTCGGCGCTTCTGTTGTTGTGATGAAATACGTAAAAGTAAAATCAGACATTGATTAATCACGAAATTGTAGTTAATAAATTGAAAAAAGGTTTAAAGGATAGTTCAATGATAATGTCAGCAATTTCTTCTGGAGTTTCATTCATTCCACTATAAAACCATGGTGAGAAAATTCCTAAATGCACATAATAAAGATAAAAGGCTCCTCTGCTTATTTTTAAATGGTCAGTAATGTCTTTAACAGTTACTTTACCCGAAGCCTTATTCATTAATAATAGCTGTATCTGGAGGCATTACGGCATTAGCAGCTGTCATAGGGCCACCAATGGCAGCTGTATTACTTCAAAATTTAAATTGGAATACTATCTTTTATATAAATGTGCCATTGTGTATAATAGCTATGGTTTTAGGAATATTATTTTTAGATGAGTCATTTGACAGTAAAGTTTCCAAAGAAATAGATGTTTACGGTATGATTTTACTCACTGTAAGTTTATTTTGTATTACCTTCGGACTACTTAAAGGTAGCGATTATGGTTGGACTTCATATGCTATAATAATTCTTTTTATTTCATTTGTTGTATCAACAATATTGTTTTTAATTGTTGAAAGTAAAGTTTCTCAGCCAATGTTACCATTAAATTTATTTAAAGAAATCACATTTTCTGCATCATGTATCTGTTACGTGGTGGTAGGTTTTGGAATAGCATCACCTTTGCTTATATTAAATACAAATATAAATAATGCAGTTAATAAAAGATTACTTGTTCTAAGAAATTTATAGAGGCAAAAGAGTAAAGTATTAATCATTGTTGATTATAGCAAAGATATAAAAGCAAAGGAGCGCGATAAGGCTTTTAATAATACTTTTAAAGTGTCATATATCATATTGTTTATATTTTCGATATTTTCGATATTTGGATTATTTACAGATAGAAAAACAAAGGTTAGTTGACATAACTTTACAGTATTTTTGCTGGTATTTATGGAGATAATGAGAATAGATTATACAATGATATAGGCACACTGGTAAGGAGAAATAGATTAATATACATTTTTTGAAGTCATCTGATTTTGGTTTTGATCCAGACATAAGTACATGGGTTACAGATGTGCAAATTGAATCTGTTTCAAAAGCAAGAGTTATAAGTAGAGCTTTGATTCAGAGCATAGTAAAATAGCATAAAGAATCAAGGACTTAGGTAAGCTTTAAATATAGAATCAGTATGAATAAAATTAAAAAATGGTGTATATTTCGATAATAATATAGATCATTTTATAATTAATAGGAAACTTCTGCGAATATTTGATATAATAAAATATAAGCTTTTTTAACTAGTTTATGATTAATCAGTTGATAAGGGGTGGCAAAATGAAATCATTTCATGAACTTGTACAGGAAACAATAGCTATTCGCGACTTAGAAGAATTAGAGTCAGCTGCGGATTTATTTGAATTTGGTATTGAAAAAGGATACTATAATAAAAGGCAGAGTGATGAATTTAATAATACATACTGGAAGGTCAAAAACAGATGTTTAGGTTACGAAGTAGCAGATGTTGTAAAGGGTAACCAGTTGGATATTATAAGCATAGTTGCTAGTGCACCTACAGAGATAAAAGATAGCAAGCCTGCGCTTATTAATTATGTAAATTCAAGATTAAAGGCATTAAGAGGAAAAGTTACAGGAATAAAGTAGATAAATTAAGACCACATACATAACAAGAGTATTGTTGTGTATGTGGTCTTTTATATTATTTTTTTTGCCTAAGACCGCAATATGGACAAAAAGGATCATGATTTTTAATTTCAGTACCACATTTAGAACATATTCGTTTATCTTCTAATGTAAGAATCTTATTCCTTATGTGTTCAATTTCAACTTCCATTTTTTTTATTTCTTTACAGTCTCTAATAATATAATCTTCAACGGGTGAGTTTTCTGCATATTTTTTGTAGATTTTCTTACCTATTTTTATATATAAATCTTCGATTTCCTGCTCTTTGTCCGAAATTTTAAAGTTTAATTTTGATGTAGATATAAATTCTTCTGTTTTTTTAAAGACATCATCTGCACTGTTTTCAATAGAAGCTCTGATTTTTTCAAAGTCCACAAAACACCCTCCTAAATACTGTTATAATAATTTATATGTTAAAATAAAATATATTGTTCTAAAATGTTTAAATTAATATAAAATAAATTAGTAGCTATGTATTAAATGGGGTGTTAATCAGAGATGTTAGAGAACAAGGCATTTATACCATTATATTTAAATAACGATGTAGTTAATAATTTATTTTCGGTAGTAGTCCAGGAATTTGTTGAAGCAAAAAGCACCAGCGTGAAAGATCAAACTACCATTAGCTACAGAGTACCCATTAGTGAGTTTTCAAAGGAGATCTTTGGAAAATGTATACAAGGAGAACTTAATATTCAAATAGTAAATGAATTCTCAAAGCAAAAAACCAGCGCAGCAATTTCAAAGGACATTGAAGTATTTATGGAACTTAGAAAAATACTATTTCAAAACAATTTGCTTAGACTTGTAGAGAGTAATGATAGCGTTGAAGGTATTCATGAAAATGATTTTATTTTAGTGAAATGTAACTTATTTCAAAATCCCATGGTAAGTTACATTGAAAATATAATCAATAAAATAGAAGTATTTAACATACTAGGGAATATAAAAGCTATAAATGGGAGCAAGATTGAAATACTGAACAATTTAAAAGGTTATATGGACACATATAAAAACAATAATTGTATAAGATATGTAACTAATGAAATGTGTACTCCAAGATCAAGGTTTATTATACCTATGGATTGTAAATATAATATGACTAAGTTTGATTATACGGATAACTGTAAGATTAATATAATGGGGAAAGTTATAGGAACTATTCAAGACAAAAACCCTATGAGTTTATATGGAGCTAATCTTCTTAACTTTATAAAAGATAGCAATTTTAATGAATTTGCGTCAAATGTTAGCAATGAGGGTTCCATTGAGAAATTTTGCAGTAGATATGAGGTGAAAGATGGAAAGATGGTAAACGTATTACCAATAGCAGTATTTTTATGAATTATAATAATGTCAAAAAAACGGCAAACTAACATAAATTATTTTAATTTATAAGTGCATTTTAAATAAATATGCTAAAAAAGTTGATTATTTCTTTAAAACACATAGAATATATGTTATAATCTGAACTATAATAACAAAATAAGAAAAAATGTTCGTATAAATTTTATAAAAAATCATATGCTTTTAATAAAAAATAGGTTATCATATAAATTACAAAATTAATGTGATGAAAACCACATTAAACAAAAAACATATGGAGTATACTTGTTTAATCAAAACAAATAAATATAAATATACACAAACTAATATCTGAGGAGTGGATGTGCACATGGTTAACGAATGGAAGAATTTTAAAAATGGAAGTTGGAATGAAGGCATCGATGTAAGAGATTTTATTCAAAAAAATTATAACGGGTATGAAGGGGACAAAAGTTTTTTAAAGGAAACTACAGAGAAGACCAAAAAAGTGTGGAGCATAGCAAGTAATCTTATTCTTAAGGAAATTAAGAAGGGAATATTAGATGTTGATACAGAGACTATTTCTGGAATAAACAGCTTTAAACCAGGGTATATAGATAGAGAAAATGAAGTAATAGTTGGTCTTCAGACAGATGCTCCATTGAAGAGAATAACTAATCCCTTCGGTGGTACAAGAATGGCAGAGCAATCACTTGAAGAGTACGGTTATAAAATGGGCGAGAAAATGCATGAAATATTTACTAAATACAGAAAGACACATAATGAAGGAGTTTTTGACGCTTACACTGAAGAAACAAAAGCTGCAAGAAGTGCAGGTATTTTAACAGGACTTCCAGATGCATACGGTAGAGGAAGAATAATTGGAGATTATAGAAGAATTGCTCTTTATGGTATTGATTACTTAATTCAGCAGAAGAAAAATGATTTGAAATCATTAAAGAGTGATGTTATGCTAGATGAACTTATAAGAACTAGGGAAGAAGTCTCTGAACAAATAAGGGCACTTAGTGAAATTAAAAAGATGGCTCTTTCTTATGGAGTGGATATATCAAAACCAGCAGCTAATGCCAAAGAAGCAGCACAATTCATATATTTCGGGTACCTTGCTGGAGTAAAAGAAAACAATGGTGCAGCAATGTCACTAGGACGTACAAGTACATTTTTAGATATATATATAGAACGAGATTTAGAAAATGGAACATTAACAGAAGAAGGGGCTCAAGAAATTATTGACCAATTTATTATAAAACTCAGAATGGTAAGACATCTTAGAACACCTGAATATAATGACTTGTTTGGAGGAGATCCAACTTGGGTTACTGAATCAATTGGTGGAGTAGGGGAAGACAAAAGGCCAATGGTAACTAAAAATTCATTTAGGTACTTGCATACTTTAACTAACCTTGGTACGTCACCAGAACCAAATCTAACAATATTATGGTCAGAAAATCTTCCAACAAACTTTAAAAAATATTGTTCTGAAATGTCAATTTTAACTGATTCTATTCAATATGAAAATGATGATGTAATGAGACCTATGTATGGTGATGATTATGCAATTGCATGCTGTGTATCTGCAATGCAAGTTGGAAAGCAAATGCAGTTCTTTGGAGCTAGATGTAATCTTGCAAAATGTTTACTTCTTGCTATAAATGGTGGAATTGATGAAAAGAAAGGAACAAAAATAGTACCTAACATAGAACCTATAACTGATGAAGTCTTGGATTATGAAAAAGTTAAGGATAGTTACTTTAAAGTACTTGAGTATATGGGTGGGCTTTATGTTAATACAATGAATGTAATACATTTTATGCATGATAAGTATGCATATGAAGCTTCACAGATGTCATTACATGATACAAACGTAAAAAGACTTATGGCTTTTGGTATAGCTGGATTTTCTGTAGCTATAGATTCACTTAGTGCTATAAAGTATGCAAAAGTAAAGCCAATAAGAGAAAATGGAGTGGCAGTAGATTTTGTTACTGAAGGAGAATTTCCTAAGTATGGTAATGACGATGACAGAGCAGATGATATAGCAGTAGCTTTAGTTGAAAGATTCTTAAATGAATTGAAGAAACACCCAACATATAGAAATGCTAAACATACACTTTCAGTTCTTACAATTACATCAAATGTAATGTATGGTAAGAAAACAGGAACAACACCAGACGGAAGAAAAGGTGGAGAACCACTTGCACCAGGAGCTAATCCAATGCATGGAAGGGATATAGAGGGAGCTTTAGCTTCATTAAATTCTGTTGCAAAGGTACCATATCGTTTTTGTCAAGATGGAGTGTCAAATACATTCTCGATAACGCCTAAGGCATTAGGCAATGATGGAAAAACAAGAATAAATAATTTAGTATCAATAATGGATGGATATTTTGGTCAAGGCGCCCATCATTTAAATGTTAATGTATTAAACAGAGAAACACTTATTGATGCAATGAATAATCCTGATAAATATCCAACGCTTACGATTAGAGTATCAGGTTATGCTGTTAACTTTAATAGACTTTCAAAGGAACAACAACTAGAAGTTATAAGCAGAACTTTCCACGAAAAACTTTAGAAGAGAAGAGAGAAGTAGAGAGGCAGTTGCCAGAATCCAGGTAAAACCACAAACACGTGACAAGTTAAAAAGTGTTGAGGATGTTTATAGATTTGTATATACAAATCTATAAGCATTTTCCATTTATTGATTATTTCTGCGCAGTAAAAATAATATCCCTTAACTTGTCACTAATAGATAGAAGGCTTTGCATTTTAAGCAAATTTCGGGAGGTGAATTATGGTTGAAGGAAGAATACATTCAATAGAAAGCATGGGACTTGTTGATGGTCCAGGAATAAGAACGGTTATATTTTTTAAAGGTTGTAATTTAAGATGTGCATATTGCCATAATCCCGATACTTGGAATTTTTCTGGTGGTACAATGTATAGACCAGAGGAGCTTTTAAAAAAGATACTACGATATAAACCTTATTTTGATAAATCAAATGGTGGAGTAACTTTTTCAGGTGGAGAGGTGCTTTTGCAACCAGAATTTTTAAAAGAAATATTGAAATTGTGTAAGGAGAATAAGATTCATACTACCATTGATACAGCCGGCTATGGTTATGGGGATTATGAAAAAATATTAAAGTATACCGATTTAATTTTGCTTGATATTAAACAGGTTGATGATATCTCCTATAAAAAACTAACAGGCAAAAATAAACAGGGGTTTGATGATTTTGTTAATGCATGTGAAAAAGCAGGAAAAAAGTTATGGATTAGGCACGTAGTTGTACCAGGAATAACAGATTCAAAGGAGCATATAGAAAAATTAGCGGAGATAATTAAAGGTATAAAAAATGTGGAAAAGGTAGAGTTGTTACCTTATCATACACTAGGAGTGAGTAAATATAATGAACTTAGTATAGAGTATAGGTTAAAGGGCATCGAAAGTATGGACGATATAGAATGTCAAAAATTACAAAAATTTTTAAATGACAAATTAAGACATTAGTAATTTATAATATGAATTTTAGATATTTTTGTTAACTTAATGTATAATAGTATTATCAAAAACAGAAAAATACTATTAAGCAGGCGGTGTATCGTTTATGAGATTAGTACCAATACAATGTGTAAAAGAAAATGATAAGTTAGCAAAAGATATATACGATGATAACGGTAGATTGCTGCTAAAATCAGGCATAACTCTTAAAGGTACTGCTATAAAGAAGATAAAATCTCTTAATATATTCTCAATATATGTAATAGATGAATATAGCAAAAATATCATAGAAGAAGTTATTGCACCAGAGATTAGGCTAAAAGCAATAAAAGCAATAAAAGATAAATTTGGTAGCCTAAGTAGTGGCAATAATATAGAAATAGAAATGGCTTATAAAAATAGTGAAGATGAATACCAGTCAATATTATATATCGCAAACCAAATTATTGATGAACTTTTATCAAAAAAAGATGTCATGCTTAATATTGTGGACATCAAGAGTATAAGTAACTATTTATATAAGCATAGTATTAATGTAGCTATAATTTCACTTATGATTGGAATCAAATTAGATTTACACAAATTTGATCTACTGGATTTGTGTGTTGGAGCAATATTACATGATCTTGGAATGGTTTTTGTACCAAAGAGAGTACTTGAAAAAAATGAAGAATTTACGGAAGAAGAATATAAAATAGTAAGGGATCATACTAAAATAGGATACAATTATTTGAGTGAAAGTTGTGAAATATCAATAAGCTCAATACTTGTTGCACTTCAACATCATGAGAGAATTGGTGGACAAGGATATCCTGAGGCTAAGGATGGAGGTAATATCAGTAAATTTGCAAAAATTGTAGCTATAGCTGATACATATGACGCATTAACCTCGGACAGAACTTATAGAGTAGCAAAAAGTCCAAACGAAGCTTTAGAGTATATAATGGGAAATGGAGGTATATTATTTGATTATAAGCTAGTGCAATTATTTTCAAAGATAGTAGTTCCTTATCCTAAAGGTACAATTGTAAAGCTAACAAATGATGAAATTGCTATTGTTGAAGAAACAAGCTTAAATACGCCACTAAGGCCAAAACTAAAGGTTTTATATAGTAAAAATAAGAGTAGAATAAATACAGTTGTTAATCTAGAAAAAGAAATAGATATAGTAATTAAGGGACTTCATTACGAATAAACCGAAACTTGTAATTTATAAAAGCTGCATTCCTAATGATTAAATACATTAAGAATGCAGCTTTTATATTAATTATTATTTTCCAAATTGATCAAATATCTGTTTTACCTTAGGTACCACATAATGGCTACCACCTTTGTCTTTTACATTTTCATACATCTCTAAAACTAGTAGTTTGGGATTATTAGTGTTTGTTGCAATAAACCAACCATTTTCAGATCCGTCTTTATCAGTTTGACTTGCTTTTATTTCGGCGGTACCTGTTTTACCCGCTAGAGGAAGGTTATCCATATATGCTCCATAGCCAGTTCCACCAGGATTTTTAACAACTTGTGTTAAATCACCTAAAATAGTATTAGCTATATTTTTAGAAAATACATTTGTTTTCCACACTTTTCCAGGAGTGTCCTTATCAGCATTTAAGTATGGATTTATTATGTTACCATCATTTACAAAAGCTGTGTAAATTGAAGCAAGATGAATTGGATTCATAAGTACTTGACCTTGACCATAACCCGAATCTGCAAGCTGAATATCATCCTTAAATGTATTGCTCGAAAATAATTGTGAAGATGTAACTCCGTATTCAAAAGGAAGAGTTTCTCCGATTCCAAATTTTTTCGCTTCGCTTGCAAAACTATCTTTACCTATATCTAGTGCAGTCTTAGCAAAATATATATTATCAGAATATACCAGGGCATTTGTAAGATCAGCAGGACCGTTGTAAGCTGCATCTCTTGTAACAGAATAACTGCCCCAACTACTATCCTTTTGCCACTTTAAACCTGATATTTTTTTATCCTTAGTTGGGTCGAGCTTTCCTGTATTTAAACCAATTGAAGCTGTAATGGGTTTAAAGGTTGAGCCAGGGGCAAAAGTTGTTTGGAAGCGATTTAAAAGTGGCTTTGAAGTGCTACTTTCAATGGATTTCCATTTATCTTGGGACATTCCAAGTACAAAGTCATTTGGGTCATAACCGGGGGCACTTACCATCGCAAGCACAGCTCCTGTTTTAGGTTGCAGAGCCACTGATGCACCGGAGTCACTGCCATATTGATCGTATAAAGCACTTTGTATTTTTGTATCTATAGTTAAATTTAAATCTTTTCCATTTTGAGGTTCTTTTTTTGCTATTGTTTTTAGTTTCTTGCCCACCTTATTAACTATGTAAATTTCTGCTCCATCTGTAGATTTAAGCTGCTTCTCATATATTTTTTCAAGTCCAGTTTCGCCAATTACATCATCGCTACTATAACCTTTGCTAATAGATTTTTTTAATTCCTCAGCACTAATTGGCTTAACATAGCCTGTTAATAATGCGGCCTTTTCTTTTAAAGGATAAACTCTTGCGGGTATATCTTTTTTCATAACGCCGGGAATTTGTAATAAAGCAGAAAGTTTACTTGAATCATCTGATGAAAGATTTGCTATTGGGATGAACATATCAGGTAGTACATAAGATGCAGAAAGCTTTTTATCTATAATACTTGGAGCAATATTTAGAATTTGAGCTACCTTGTTCTTTGAGCCTGCAGCGTCTGTACCCAAATTGCCAGGTACGATTCCTATTGATTTAATAGTGCCATTTTGAGCAAGTTCTGAACCACCCACGCCTTTTATTTCACCACGTTTGCCATATTTTTTATCAACTCTTAATTTATCTCCAGTATTTAAATCAGGGTATATCATCTTAGGAGACCAATTTAATGTCCATGTATCAGAATTATTTACACTTACTTTTTTAAAGTAAGCAGTATCATTAAATTTGACTTGTCCTGCTGCAGTAGTCATGGTTACTGCAAAGGGAATAGATATATTACCATTTGAATCCGCTTTAAAAGAGTTTGGATAGTTTGGACTTATTGTAAGTTTATTCAGTTCGATACCGTTATATATGCTTGTATACTTGCTAATAAAGTCCTTTTGGCTAATATCTTTTTTGCTACTTGTATTTAAGACACTATACATTGTTTTATAATCTTTTTTGTTCCAAGCATCCATATATTTTTCAAAGGAAGCTTTTGGGTTATCTTTATTGCCACAGCCAAAAGCAAAAATAACAATAAAAATAGATAAAACAATAAGTAAAATCTTCTTCTTCATATAATATTACCTCAATTCATTTTAATAGTTTCAGAAAAATTATATTATGCTAAATTGTATAACAAATTACATATATTTATATATTGTCATATAAACAATGGTTTGTAAAGAAATATGGTAAAAATATCGAAGGATAATTATATATATAGAACTATTGTCAACCTATTCATACAATAAAGTTGACAATGGTTGTGTGCTATTGTATTATAAGAAATATAATATAGCAGTATATAGGAAGGGGGATGATATTTTGAGAATAAGTACAAGAAAATTAATAATGGTAGCTTTATTTGCAGCACTTACTGCCATTGGATCTATGATAACAATACCAATAGGACCGGTACCAATTACACTTCAGAATATGTTCCCAATGCTTGCGGGATTAATAATAGGACCAGAAGCGGCTGCAATGTCACAATTTGTGTATTTATTACTAGGAATTGTTGGGTTACCAGTATTTGCAGGAGGAACTGGTGGAGTTAACAGTATTTTCACTCCTAGTTTTGGATATATAATAGGTTTTATATTATCTGCTTTTGTCATTGGGAAAATCAGTAGATTAGTAGGCAGGCTTACATTTGTAAAATCAGTTGTAATATGTATTGTAGGTACTTTAATGATTTATTTAATCGGAATTCCATATCTTTATATTGTATTAAATAATGTACTAGGTAAAAAAATAACGATAACTTATGCTATGAAAATTGGTTTTATATTATTCATTCCTGGAGATATACTTAAAATCATAGTTGTATCTTTTATTTCAAATAAGATAGTTCCTTTGCTTAAAAGAGAGAATCTTATAGAAAATAGGTGATAGTATTATTGCTTGGAGATTTCTTATAAATACTTATGTGCAAAGTAAATACGCTTAAATGACTATTAATTTGTAGACGAAGGAAAAAACAGTATTTCATTTTTACTTGTTATAGAAAAAGAATAATGATATCATCAAGTATGATGACAAAAATTTATTAATTAAAGTTAGGAGAAAATAAATGGAAAATAAAATACTTGCTACAGTTAATGGAAAAGAAATTACGAAAAAGGATATTGATGAGTCCATATCAAGATTTCCAGCAGATAGACAGCAATATATATCTAGTGAAGAGGGAAGAAAACAACTATTGGAGCAGATCATTTCATTCGAATTAATCTATAATGAAGCAAAAGATACTGGACTTGAAAATGATCCTGAGTATAAGTACCAAGCAGAGTCAATGAAAAGAGAAATATTAACTCAGTTGGCTATCAAAAAAGTTTTAAGTCAAGTTAAGGTAACTGAAGATGAAGTAAACGACTATTATAAAGCAAATAAAGAAGCATTTACAGCTCCAAAGCAAGTCCATGCAAAACATATATTGGTAGACACAGAAGAGAAAGCTCTACAAATAAAAAAGGAACTAGATGCTGGTAAAGCATTTGAAGAAGCAGCTAAAGAATATTCAAGCTGTCCATCAAAGGAACAGGGAGGAGATCTTGGAAGTTTTTCAAGAGGACAAATGGTTCCTGAATTTGAAGAAGTGGCTTTTTCACAAGAGATTGGAAGTGTAAGTGCTCCTGTAAAAACTCAATTTGGATTTCATCTTATAAAGGTTGAAGATAAAAATGAAGCTAAACCAAAATCTTTTGAAGAAGTAAAGAAAGACATATTCGATAAGCTGATGCAAGAGAGACAAAACATGATGTATATGCAACATACTGAAAACTTAAAGAAAAAATACTCAGTGGAAATCAAATAAAACATTTTTATTTAAGTATATTAAAGAAAGTATACTAGAATATAGACGTGTTATTTTGTTTAATGGTTCAAATATATAGAAGACATACTAATCTAAATTGTAAGATTAGGTGTCTTTTTTCCTTTAAATTGGCAAAACAATTAGAAAAGCAGGTTTTCAATTCACATACTTTACCGCGTGTATCAATTATAATAAAACATTTAATATATGCATGTAAATAGAGTATACAGCACTTGGTTTAAATAATTGGTGTATAGCTTATAAAACGTTAGGCATAATAATGTTACTATAGAACACGTCGCAAGAAACAAACGAGAAAAAACAAACAGAAATAATTGATACTGAAAAAAGTATTGATAAAGGGTTTGTAATTGTGATATTATATAAGAGTTGCAAACAAACAAAAATAATTAATACTAAAAAAAGTATTGACAAACAGTTTGTAATTATGATACTATATAAGAGTTGCAGAAACGCAAC
>LIDZ01014373.1_pt1 | contig 12100 bp, 17 predicted proteins | sample 644651 | NCBI WGS metagenome assembly LIDZ01 (sample SAMN03856242, study PRJNA289617) | food metagenome | isolation source: wine grapes on drying loft during traditional withering process | host: Vitis vinifera cv. Corvina | place: Italy: Gargagnago di S. Ambrogio di Valpolicella | collected 2014-01
TTTTAACCCCCCGCCACTTTTGGTGGGGTGTTTATTTACGTTCAGGAAAGTTTTCCTTACTAGTGATATAGAGTTCATATACATAATGTTCCAGATGTATTATATTTGTATAATATTTTTGTTATGTTATTGTATTGGGGTGTATGCATGCGGAATAAATTATTGAGGTTTTATAAAGAAAACGTAAGTGTTGAAGCATTGGTTAATTCGCATATTAAAGTTGTATATTGTTTTTTTACCATCTCTTTTTGGGCATTAATTGTCTCTGTTGCTTCACTGCTTATTACCTATGTTATTTTTAGCTTAGGTTTCCAACTACCATTTGCAATTTCATTATTCGCAATATTTTTTTCTTTTATCTCTCTCATAATAGCTATAAATATGTATTTGAGGAGAGCAAGGGCTGTTATTAGGGTAGACTTGAAACTTCCTCTAAAAGAAAAAACGGGACATTGGCGCACTGATGATTTTAACGACTATCAGAGAAAAAAGATTTTTGATTTCATAGTGGAAAATAAACTTGATAAAAAGTGGAAAATCGAAAAAATAATCACATCTCTAATTAAAGATAAAGATTCTTTAGCAGTTCCTCCACTAATTGCCCCCACTGTATTTGTATCATTAATGATACCAATAATAAATCAATTACTAACTTTCTTATTATTGAACTATAAAGCGTACTCGATCAATATTTTTATCTATGCAGTTCTCTTTACTTTAGCCATAACGATCTTAGCAAATATATATAAAAAACAAATTTGGACCATGAGGGAAGACTTACTCAAGAACTATTACCACCGTAAGGACTTAATAGATATACTTGAAGATGTTTTGCTCTCGATTGAGGAGTGATTATTTGACAACTACATACAAAGTCCTGAAGAGCGACAAGGATCTCCTTGCAGCATCCATTGCCCAAGTAAGAGTACATGTCGTTCAAATTACAGAGGATGGTTTAGAAAGCATCGTCGATTCTGGTGGACCGATCCAGAAGTTCACAGAAGATACGGTGAGTATCGCTGATACATATTATATGCGGAACGGGTTTGAGTTTAGAGTGAAACTTTCTAAACACCGATAAGCTTTACAATTCTCTTGTAGTTGTTGTAAAATGATTTTGTTAAACAACCAAGAGATCTCCGGCTAGGAGATAGTTTAATGAAAAAAGAAATTTATAAACTGGTTAAGCATTTTTTGTGGTGGATTTGGGCAGTATTGGCAACGATCCTGATGTTCATTTACTTTTTCAAACAGTTGAGCAATTGGAGTTAGATGAATGTAAACTAATCTAGGACTAACATTTGGGAAGTTAAGAAAAAAACAAAATTACATCGGAACTCTTGGTTGGTTTCCCATTAAAAGGGAGCTAGCCAAGGGTATATAATAAACATATATAACTGTTCTACTGTGACGAGAGTCCTTATTGTGCCTAAAAGCATAATAAGGACTCTTTTTTTGCAATTAATTCCATTGCATTAAGAACTAATGTTCGTATATAATACAAACAAATGTTCTTATATTCGGAGGCGATCAAAATGAAAATGAGCATCGGCCAAACCATTGAGATAATGTACCAGGACAAAGCGGGAAATATTACACAGCGAAAGATTAAGATTGAAGGTATCCGAGACGGTCGAATAAGAGCAACTTGTCTGGCTAACGGTGCGCCTCGGGTATTCTTAATCGCGAGTATCCTGGCTTGGCAACCAGTGAAGAAAGGGGCGGTGGCATGATTGAATTAACGAAAAGAGAAAACGATGCTTTGAATGCAATAAACACACTTTATGATCGTTTGAAATTCTCTCCAACTATTCAGGAAATTGCTGACGAAATGGGACTGGCTTCGAAATCCACAGCTTTTGGATATATTGAAAGGTTGGAGAAGAAAGGATACATAGAACGGAAAGAGAGTTCACCAAGAGCTTTACGAGTGATACTTCATGCTTAGTGATACAGCCCGAAAGCTATTGATGATCATGACGCACTCATCCGGCCATCATAGGCATATGCCTATGATGCAGGAGCTGAAGACAAAGAGCGGACGGACACCAGCCAAGATCAGAGAAGGGCTGCAGGAACTTGTTGACCAAAATTATATTGAATGGAAGCTTGGTACTCCAACGGAGAGCGCCGTGATCATAGAGGGTTGGGAAAGAGGAGATCCAACATCGAAAGAACGGCAGGGAGACACACAGCAACCTAAGCCAACGAGCACAACGGGGAATATGGATTACTGGCAGTATTATTAATTGGAGGCCTACGAGATGGGAAAGAAACTTGAGGGGAACGGATTATGGGAAGGTAGTAGAATGGTTTTGCCTGAGCACAAACGGCGCATACTCCATGAGGAACGCAATCAAAGTCGGAGGATCAAACCAGAGTTGGATGAGTTTAGACTCGCTGAGATCGAGGTGGGGCTGCGTGAATCGTTAAATGAGCAGATACCCATCACCATTACTTTATATGACCCATTTGCCGTTCCGCAGTACAAAGGCATTGTGTTGGCCGTGGACCAGCAGTTACGGCAGATAAAACTTCGCTGGTCAGAGGATGATTGGGACTGGATCAAAATAGAAGACATTATAAGCGTCTCTACGTAAAACGGCCCCGTCAGTGACTATACTGGCGGGGTTTCTTGTATTAGTAGATCAGAAATACTGCAATTGAGATAGGTAGTAATTCTCGAAAGCAGTTCGCGCGGGTATCTCTCCATAGTATCGTTGTACAAATCCTGTACAGCGCCCAACCGGTAATCAATATCTCTAGCCACTTGACGAACGGATACACCTTTAGCGTCAATTAGGAATTTTGCATTCGATTTCAATCTCATAGGACAACCCCTCCACAACTAATATAAACTGATACGTAAAACATGTCAATAATGTATTGACACGTTAAACGACTCATGATATATTGTGTACATAAGTGATATGTTAAACGATTCAATGAAGATGCTGGCGAGCATACGTGGGAGGGATAAGTCATATGGGAATACGGGAGAAAGTAATGGTCCGTATAAGCAACCATCTTTCAGAGAATGGAATTAAGCACGAAATAATTGGGGATATCATCCATACAGAGCTTTGCACCATAGAGGTTTCAGGTTATCCACATAAACCGGAATATTGGGTTAACGAAGTACGAATTTCACTGTTAGAAAATATAGCCGATGCAGTAAACGAAAATATAACCGCCTGATGAGCGCATAAGCGCCTTGGACCGGCTGCGGAGCTGGTCGAAACCATATTGCTGAGCCTAACAATATGGTCGCGGTATCCGCCATAAGAGGGCAGCGCGCGTCCTCAAATGATAGGAGTGATCATCTATGTTATATGCACATGAACGAATGGCTGAATTATGGACGGTCAAAAAGAAACGTCCTTTAAGAAACTCCGAAGAACTTGAAATGGAAATTTGTCTCCAAGCGAATGCGGGGTATTGTTGGGATTGGGCAAGGATTAAACAACTATCTTTGATGGCTACAGAGACAAATGACGTGAAGATGCAGCATGAAGTATGTGCACAATTGGAAGAATTGCAGTTGACCGGGAAGGTGAATAAAGGGTAATTGATTATACCGCCTGATGGCTATATTACGTAGTAAATAAGTAGTATACGTTCATATATATGGAGAGATATACTAATCTAGTAAATGAAAATTATGTCAGGCGGTGTACTAATGTCTCATGCTTTAATTTATATAATTTTGGGTATTTTTGATGCAGCAGCAATGATGCTCTTAATTTTAAAATTATTCATGCTACCTGTATTTGATTATCGATATAAAATAGTAGCATTTTCAACATTTATTGCACTTTTTTCATATGTAACGAGAGTAGTCCTTGAAGTACCTGCACTCGATTTACCCTTACAATACATTTTTTTCATTGTATTCTTAAGAATTGGCTTGAAAATAAAAATACACCTCGCTTCATTTATTTCTGGTTCGGGAATATGTGCATATGCTGCATTACAAATGTGTCTTTACTATTTGCTTGAGTGGATAGATTTAGTACACGTCGGGATTTTAAAAGAAAATGTAGGACTTCTATTATTTTTCTTTCAAATAACCTCAATACTCGTTGCATACTTAATAGCTTTCCTGTTATTTAGGTGCAGTCTCGGGTTTTCATTTATTATAAAACCTCCGCACGATTTCTTTTCAAGAGAAGATTATTTCTCTAAAAGAAATATAGTTCTGTTAATAGCTAACATCATTTCAATAATAACAATTTTAGTAACTACGATCTTTCTATACTCTGGAAAGCCATTAGGATTGCTTATAGTGGCTGCCGTTTCATTCATCGTTTCCATTTATTTTTCAGGTTGGAGTGATAAAGATGATATTAGAAAAGCTATCGAGGCATATCGCAATAAAAATCAAACTGGCTGATCCCGAGGGACCTGGAACGATTGAAATATTAGAATATGGAATCGGTCTAAAACTTAATTTGTACATCGGTTTTGTTCTCACTTTGATGTTTGGAATTATATTTAATGATGTGATTGACTCAGTTATTGCTTTAGTGGCATTTATGACATTGAGAAAATATTCTGGTGGAGTTCACCTTCCAATCACAATTTGTTCTGTAGTTACTGCTCTCTTTTCCTCATTAACTCCATTGGTTGAATTGAATTATATTACTATGATCATGTTTACGATGGTTACTCTTGTCATAGTCATACTATTTGCTCCAAATAATTTTGAAGATACAGAAATCGTTAAATTTGAACCATTCTCAAAGGTTATAGCTGCTGTTTTTGTTTTGACTAACTTTTACTTTCAAAGTTCAACTCTCGCTTTAATATTCTTTATTCAAGCGGTGCTAATATTGCCGATATATTCCAAGAAAGGGGGTGAATCTTGATGAAAAAGTCTATAGCACGTTTTTTGGCAATAAATATTACTAGATCCGCAAAAGAATCATCTAAAAACCAAAAATCCATTGTTGGAGCAATGCCAGTACCGAAAGAACTAAAAGAAAGAAAAGGCGAGTAAACTCCGATGCATGGGGAAAAGAAAAACATCATAGGCATCGAAGTGAATACTAATGGAGAACGTAAGTCGAAGTATAATTTTTATGAACACGAAATAATGAGCATTGAAATGTGGAAGCCGAAAAGTAACTACAATATTCCAATATTTTATTCAAAAGCAGGTGCATTTACTGTTTTAACTACGTTGGAAGAATGCACGGATGCTTTTCCGGCTTTCCATTCATTAGATGGGTCAAACCTCGTTAATTTGAAAAATATTGATCACTTAGGTGCTGGGAATTTCGGAGGGGTAGTTAGATTTAAAAACTCCGACGTTATTACCGGCGTAAATAAGAAAAGCATTTTGAATTGGGATATGATTGTCGCTGATGCAAAGGCGTATGAAATTGATGAAAGAATTATATTCGTCAATAAGATAACAAAATCAGGATTATTGGAACAGGGTAGGTTCATTTATGCCAGGGATGTTAATTTTATTGAATCGTGGGAACCGAAAAGGAATTACCATGTTCCTAAATTTCACACTTCCGAAGGTTCTTTCTCTGCAGGTCTCACTTTTCAGTCTTGTAGAGACGCTATTCCCTACTTTTACCCAGCTCACAATGGTAACTTGGTAAATATAGATTTGATCGAACGAATAGAAGAACAGGCTTATGGCTGGACAGTTTACTTCAAAGATTCTGAACACACATCAATAATTACCAATGATAAGGCAAAACAACTGAAAAAGTTAACTAATGTATAAAACCCCCAAATTGAGAAAATTGGGGGTTTTATACATATATATAACACGAAGTCAAGAAGAATCGATACTAGTATAACAGAAAAGGTTTTGATCTTTTTCGACAAATTTCTCATATTAATAGTGGTAAAATTAACAAGTAGAGAATCAAAGCAATGAATAAATGAATATAGGTAGCGATAAAATTTTTTTCGGAACAATTTGTTCTGAAAAGCTCCAAGGGGTGGCGGATATTCCGCCAATGCTTACTCAATTATCCACTCATATAGACGATCCATAGGCACGTTGAGAACTGATGAAGATGCATACATAGCTTCTGGTGGCATCGGCCTAACATCAGCACAATAATAGGATATGGCACGCGCTGATATTCTGGATCGTCGAGCAAACTCGGCTTGGGACATATCGCGTTGATCAAGCCAATATTGAAGTAAGCATCTCCCCCGGGAGACTTTAATCACTTTTCGTTATCTCCTATCGGGTTGGGGGTGAACTTATTTTAATGAGATTATATCATGTTGTTGATAATTTGGCAGTCTTGGAAATCTGATATAAGGGTTCGTCGGCCAGGACAAACCCTTTGAAGTGATGCATATTAAAAACTTCATCTTTACTTTATCACATTTAATGACATTTGATTATAGGTTTTAACCGCTGGAATCCTATTGACAATGTTGAAATACCGTGATAATCAGTTCGGATTCTATGTAGTAGCAGCTAAACAGACAAAAGGATACAACCCCAAAGGAGAGGACATAATGAGTTGTAATACTATATCAAAACAGAAACAGGTATCTGCAGAAAGAGCACTTAAATATTGTGAAGCCAAGGAAGATCATTTACATAAAGAACTTGCACTAATCTTAAACAATCTAGCAAATAATTTTGGAGTAGACAGAAATCTAATATCAGAGATAGAGGATTTGTATATTCAGAAAGGGATTTTGTATTGCGAGTCTGCATATGAGATTGGATATAATGAAGGTAGTAATGTCTCGTCAATGTTAACTGGTTAACTAAATGTTAACGCACTGTCGTTAACTCACGTTATATGAAGTACAATATGTTACACTTTAAAAAAATAAAAACGCTATTAGATTAGCTAAAATCATATATGTTACAGTTCCAAGAGTCATGGGCGGCATGATGTAATAAGGGGTTAAATCCTTATGCATCAAGGATTTCCATAGTGGAAACCCATGCTTGACCACATTGTGTATGAGATGACACCTTAGAGAGGAGTCTTCTTTTATTTACATATTTCTCCTCTTATATGTTACGATTAAATCGAAATGAAAATTTATTCCAATAGATTATTCGTTCTGCAGTAGTTAGCTGATGCCAACAATCAAAAAGTACGAATGTTGCGTTACTTATATAACCTCTAGTTTTTTAGTGATCGTACATTTCTTTTTTGAGACGTGTGACCGATAAAACTATGAGATTTTTTGCTATGGTTAAGAGTGTTATTTATGAAGATTCATTTTTGTCTTAAGATCAAAATTCACCTGATGTTAAAACGTGTGCAACATCTAGGGGGGCATGTTATGCACTAGTTAGTGTAACAAATTCTGGAAAAACTAATTTCATTGTGTTAGTTATTCATCATCCTACAGTTGCACCATCGTAGAATCTGCCTATGTTCCCGAGTTGAGTGCATGTATAAAAATTTATCTCATTCTCGAGTATTGGTAATATTAAAGCCTAAAAAGATGGGACCAAAGGTGCCGCTTACAGGTATAATCCAGAATGGGTTGAATTGTTAGTGGGGAAATAAGACTTTTCATGATTCCCCCCCGATATATCTTCTAGCAAAGAAGGAATCATAGAATACCAAAGATTATAAGTGGGGGAATATTTCTTGGAGCGAGCACACAGCGATCAATTTAAAGAGGCCCTGAAAACTTGTAGAGACACTGCTAAAGAAGCTCATAAAGAGAGTCAACTGTTTGTAAACGGAGTTAAGTATCAGATTGAAGAGCTTACCCAAAATATTCGAGTTCTGACAAATGAAGTTCTTCTGGATAAGGATGCCAAAAACTTTAGTTTCTATCCGGTATTGAATGGAATTGTACATAAAATAGAGAATCAAACATCGGAAAGTATGCAAGACCTCAGTCACTCTATTGAAGTGAAAAAGAAGCATCTTAATGATTTTACCGTAGCGTTATTCGGGCGAACCAAAGCTGGTAAAAGCACCATTCGTGAAGCCTTGACCGGTGGTGATGGTGGAACGATAGGCAAAGGAGCTCAAAGAACAACCAGAGACGTGATGGAGTATCATTGGAACGGGCTTCGCCTTCTTGATGTTCCAGGCTTTGAAGCGTTTAGGGGTGATGATGATACAGCCAAAGCTCATGATATCATCGATCAGTCCGACTTTATCCTATTCTTGGCATCGGACGATTCCATTCAGCCTGGAGAGTTTGATCATATGGCAAGACTGCAGGAGATTAACAAACCCTTTATGATTTTGCTTAACGTAAAATACAATATCAACAATGAAATAGAACTGAAACGATTCCTGCGTGTACCGCATAAGATCTTTGATAAAGAACGTCTGGATGAGCACCAGAAGCACATTCGGGCTTACGTGAAAAAGCACATGAATATTCATCACGTCAAAATAGTGAATATTCATGCAGACTCTGGTTTCAAGAGCACCCAGCCAGAGTATGTAGACCATGCTGTTGATCTATGGAGGCTGAGCAACTTCGATGAAATTCACAATGCGATCAGCGAGGAAGTTAAAAAGCGGGGGAGGCAAAGGAGACTCCTTACGTTCTATGACAGCGCGATCTATTTTGCGGATACCCTGGAGAAGATGATGCTGGCAGAGCAGCGGTCTATCCGGATACAAGTTAAGTTTATGCTTAATAAACGCAAGGAGTTAACGACATTTTTTGATGGATTTACTGCAGACAGCAAACATCAGATTATATCCGCTTGCAAGAAGCATTTCGATCGGATTAAACAATGGATTCCTGATTTCATTGATGCAAATCTGGGTTCTCCAGCTGTCGATAAGCTACTTACAGCAAAATTAATGGCGGAACAAGAAGCCTTGAAATCAGCAATGGAGGGACAACTAAATGGAATTGTTAGTCAACTTCAGGAAAAATTAGCGGAGTTTACGAAGCAATATCAATTTGACCTGGAGCTTTTAGAGGATGATTCATTAGCGATAGGAGAACTTCAAAAAGGGCAAATCGGGCGTGTTGTCAAATGGGGAGGTATTATCACAGGCGGAGTATCGGCAGCAGCGTTTATCATTGCAACGGTCGGGGCTGCAAACATCTGGAACCCAGTCGGCTGGATTGCAATGGGGGTTAGTGCAGCTGCAGGTATTTTCAGTTGGGTACTCGGAGATTGGGAAGAAAAAAAGTGGCGTAAAGCAAAACATGATGCTAAAGAGCAGCTAACCACATTGATTGATGATGCCCATAAAAGGGTTTGTGAAGCTTATTTGCAATGGTTCGACCAGCAGATTATTCGTAAAGGTCAAAGTGGGATGCAAGAACAGGTATCTTTCTATATCAATGGGCTTTTTGGAATTGCCGATAATCTAAAATCATTTGTAACGGAATTAAGATCGAGAAAAAATAACATGAACAAGAAATTATTTGCAAAGCTCCTCAATTTCGAAGGAGTACATTGCACTGAGTCGCAGATGATTGCCCTGTCTAGGGAACAAGGCCGTGCAACGAAAATATTGGTCCCTACTGAGTGGCAACTGGATGCCCGTACGAAAACAAACCTGGATGCCATATGCGGGGAACAAATTCAACTTATCAGTGATGCTATCAATATGAAGGAGCGGATATGTCGTGTGCTTTATCCTGCGGATGTTACACCGGTTATGATAAAGCTGAGCGAAGTATCGGAAGGTAAGCAGCAAGAAGCAGTACTCACCGTTCCCGAGTCAGAAAAAGGAAAATTGATTGGCAAACAGGGGACTAATATTCGATTGGCAAGCGAAGTTACCGGAGTAAGACTTGTGCTTTCTTAGATAATATACACATGCTTAAGGAGTGGTAACGGTGTCTTTTCAATTTCATACATTGTCGGAAGAAATTCTAGGGTTTTATGATCAAGCTGCTGAACTTCTGCAGAACGACGATAAGAATGCAGAAGTTAGACCGCTTCTGCAGCAATTAGAGCAGTTTATGGAAGAGTATTATAAACAGCCACATCTCACACTTGCTTTCGTTGGCCAATACAATGCAGGGAAATCTACAACAATAGCAGCTTTAACTGGCGCATCCTTTAAACGTAAGGAACGTGTTGAAACACAAGATGGTACTAGAAATGTCATGGTGTATGAGGCTGGTGAAAAAGATATCAAGATCGGTGCCCAAATTCTAACGGATCGAACGGAGCAGTATGTGTGGAATGATGTGTTACTTATTGATACGCCAGGAATATACGCGGGAAGAAATGATCACAATGAAGTAACCCTGGATCAAATCTCGAAGTCGGATTTGCTGGTGTTTGTGGTTTCAAATGAACTGTTTAATCCGCAAGGAGGAGCCTTTTTTCGAAAGCTGGCGTTTGATTTACAACGCCAAGGTCAAATGCTTCTCATTGTAAATAAGATGGCCCGTGAATCGGGAAGTAGCGAGACGTTAACGAAATCTCTTCTTGAAGTTATGGAGCCAAGCCATCCGGATGATTTTCATACCTGTTTTATCGATTCTGACTCATATTTGGCGGCGCAGACAGAAGAAGACGAAGAAGAGAAGGTATATCTACTAGATAAGTCGAATTTCAATCAACTCTGGGAGGGGCTGCAGGCATTAACAGAAAAAAACAGATACACAGCTAAATTAGCCACACCACTAAATCGCCTCATCGACATTCTGGATCAGGCGTATAACCTGTCAGCTACCGCAACCCCTTTAAACCGGAATATGTTGGAGTTACTACGTCGCAAGTCTCTAATTTTACGCTCCTCAGAGGTAAGGCTTGCCAATCATTATAAAGCTGAACTTAGTGCCCTTGAGCATGAGGTGCTTATGGAAGGTGAGAAGGTCGCAACACTTGTAGATGGCCATCATAAGTCAGAAGATATCAATAAGGCTATTCAAACCTCTGAACGTACTATCGAGATGAAATCCAAGGAATCACTGGACAAGATATCGAAGATGATTGAGGAGGAATTTAGTCGGCTTCAAGGAGAACTAGAACAGCTTGATAACTCTGAGCTTGGGAATATTGTACGGAGGCAAATTGAGGCTGAATGGGCTAAAAACAAGAAATCGATCCAGGAGCGTGACGTTGATACTAAGAACTCAATTAAATGGTTGAATAAAGGACCGCAAGCATTGGAAAAGTTAGGCGGTATGGCAGCGAAGGTTTCTAAAGATACCGTCTATAACCTTGTGAAAATGTTTGGAGGTAAATTCAAACCATGGGGAGCTACCAAAGCGACTAAATTCATTAATAAGCTTGGTCCGGTGCTGTCTGTCATCGGTGTTGCCCTCGATGTCTTTCTAACACTTAAAGGAGAGAAGGACGAAGAGGATCAAGTTCAAAAGCTTAGGTTGGCACGAACTGATATCAGGCAAGAATACCGGACTATTGCTCAGATAATGACGAATGAATATGAATTTGGTATCACTAAGGAAGTAAAGAGCTTTTACGATACTGAAATTAAAGAGATAGAAACACTGCGTAAAGAAATTACTGACGGTGAAAATAGGATAACCAATTTAACCGTAGGCATAGAGGCCTTGGTAAAGAGGGCAAAGGCAAGATTGAGAATGGTCAAGTAATAGAGATTAAAAAAAGATGGGATTCAGATTGATCATATGTTATCCGACATGATGATCAGAACTTTCGTAATCAACAGTTTTTTATGGGGACAGATTGGGGACGAAAGCTGTCAGTTGCGGTCCAATGTCATCCAAACAGAACCATACTCGAAGGAAGAAAACCCGTATATATAAAGGCTTAAGCGACTTTAGCAAATGCCAACAAAGCGCCCTATGTTCCCGCATACAGCACATATGCTTTAATGACTATTAAATTTCTTGACCACTTTTGACCACATAGTACAAAAATGAGAGACCTTTCAAAAGTTCATTGAACTTTTGGGAGGTCTCTCATTTTTTTAATCAAGCACAGGTGGGTAGGCTTCAATCTAATTCTTGATCTACAAAAGGTTGTAGTAAACGACGTACTTCATCGGTTGACGTGGTGTCCATTAATTGGTTTCTTAGTTCGCCTGCACCTTTAAATCCACGAACATAGATTTTGATAAAGCGAAGAAGGGGTTTGAATAAACGCGGCAGGATTTCTGTTGAATATTTATCGTGAAGGTCCAACTGTAACAGAAGTAAATTAAGAAAATCCTTCGCG
>LIDZ01000866.1_pt1 | contig 12068 bp, 13 predicted proteins | sample 644651 | NCBI WGS metagenome assembly LIDZ01 (sample SAMN03856242, study PRJNA289617) | food metagenome | isolation source: wine grapes on drying loft during traditional withering process | host: Vitis vinifera cv. Corvina | place: Italy: Gargagnago di S. Ambrogio di Valpolicella | collected 2014-01
TTTTTTATCTATTAGTTTTACGCTTACTCAGACCCCGTAACAGTTCGGTCTGTGCATATACACTCATTAGCTATTATACATGATTTTTACTGAAAAACCATGCAGGGCGCCGGAATGCTAAAAAAGAAGGCACTTGGCCTCCTTAATTTTTACTATAATCCCCGAGCATCTATATCTATCACATCAGCTGCATCCATGAATGGTGCTAAATAAGCTGCGCCTGATTCCAAGGCCGCACCAGTTACCATAATCCGCGAGTTGCGGTAATAAGCTGGCGAGAACTCACCCCAGGATTCTAGACTGGCATCCTGTTGACTGAAGACTGAAAAACCAGCATCCTGCAAATAAACATACGTTGGATTGTACTCATTGTAAGGCTGCCAAGTACCAATATCAGAACCTGCCGGAAACATCAACAGCGGTGTTTCTCCAATGATCGGTTCCACTTCGGCCTTGTATTTAACCGTATCCTGTTGAACGATCGCCAAGGTTGAGTGATTAAAATTGATCGGTCCCCAAGAATAAGAGGCCAAGGTCCAGCCAGTTTCCTTCAAGCGATCCGCAACCGCCGTCGCCCGTTCTTTATCTTTTGCTTTTCCTTTAGCAGACACGTCATAACCTAAGACACCATTTGCTCCGCTAACGGCCAAAGTGCCTTTTGAGCCTCGATAAGAAAATTCTGGGTGCTGCCAAACAAACTGATCCACCAGCGGCACCATATCATAGTTGCCTGCCAGTTCATTGTCGCCTTCACGATAACAGCTTTTCACCCGATTATCCCGATCCACCACTAGCTTAGTAGAAAGACCAGCTTCTCCTGTTTCTTCATTATAAGAAACATTTTCCTGGGACAGCAGCAACGGCTTCTTGCCCTCTGGCAGCGAAACCCCAATAAATTCCCATGCACCGGTGTCATTCTTTTTTACGATATCCGATAGCCGCACTAGAACGTAATCCCGTTCATAAAGCTCATTTAACATGCGGCTGAATTCATCCACCGTTAAATTATTCCCTTGATAATTTCCACTTGTATTAAAAGCTCGATCTGCTGAAACCACCAACGGCTGCACAGACAAGTGAGAAAAGAGCGTCGGATCAGACCAGACAATTGCTTCACTTTTTTGCAGCTCATAATCGGTAATCTTCGTTTCTGCTTCTTTTATATCCAAGTCTCTAAGCAGCTTGATGGCGCCATCATAATCATATTGCTTTGCTAGAGCTTCCGCCTGCTTCAGCTGATCTTCTTCTTTTTTAGAAAGTGTGTCAGGTAAAGTTTTTCTGTCCGTTTGGCTTTGTGCCTCACTGCGACTATCCAGCCCCACCTTGATACTAATTCCAGTTGCTAATAAAACCGCGAACACTAATCCGCAAACAATCCACTTTTGCCCTTTTTTCATTAATAAATCCCCCAATAAAAAACTTCACACTAACAATTTTAATGTAAAGCATCTGAAAAATATAGAGGGAATAGTGAAAAACAGGCATTGAAACGACTTTGTTAGCTTTTTGCAACATATTTTTCTAAAATTAAAGCGTATAGAGGTAGGCAATAAAAATGATAATAAGAACGAATACTACCAACGTCACTAGTTTGCTGCGTCGAAGCTCCTTTTCCCAGTCATAGGTTTTGCCCTTCAAGTGGCGGATTCTTAGATCAAAATAGATCATCGGGGCCATGTTAGTTACGAAGGCAATCATAATGGTCGTTTGCAGCCAAGATTCTGTGTTTTCTGGCATTAAGAATATCATGATCAAAAGCAAAATACCGGTTATTATTGTTCCCAAATAGAGAAACTGAGTTTGTCTGACCGCGTACTCCTTCTTCTTTATTTCTTCAACCATATCTGATCCCTCCAATAATAATTCATCCAGCGACAGCTGATAAAGCTTAGCCAGACGAATCAGGCTTTCAATGTCCGGCATGTTTCGCCCATTCTCCCAATTGGAAATCGAACGAGCCGAGACAAAAATCTCCTCCGCCACCTCGGCTGGCGTCAGCTCCGCTTTTAGTCGATTTTGTTTTAGTTGTTCACCAATCTTCATGTCTTGCTCCTTGTCGATTTACTGTCATTATCGTATGGGAAATAGCGTGTTTTGTCTATCTAATCCATGTAGAAAAGTCTTTCCGGTGTTGATCTAACAAGGTTTCTAACGAAAAAAGAACCAAAAAGCTTTTTCACTTTTTGATCCCTTTTAGTTAACTTGATTTAGTTCTTCGATCTGTTCTACTTCTGAAATTGGCCCTAGGTAGGTTACGTTGATTTTGCTGGTGGTGCGTTCTTCTTTTGGACTAAGCAGTTCATGAAGCTTGGAGTCCTCTGGAATTTCGGTTATAAACTTTTGGTTTAGGGAAGGTTCAGATGACTCAACTTGCATGATTGGGTCGGTTATCTCAGCTTGGAATAGTTGAGACACTTTTGGTAAATCTTCATTGGATTCAGACTCAGGTAATTCTTCAGCTTCTATTGTTAGTTCTTCAGTACCCAAGTGATAAGATAACTTTTTAACAGCTGTGTAAGTCAGATAACCCGCAAGGTAGATAGAATTCTCTTCACCTAAAGCATCTCCATAAAGCTGAACTGCGTAGATGCCTTCTTCTTGCAACTTCAATTCTTCCTGCTTGCTGGTTGGAGAATCGGATTCGAAGGTTAGTTGTGGAGAAAGCTGAACCTTTGCAGTTGGCGCTTCTTCCGGCTGACTTTCTGGTTCTGTAGCAACAACACTAGAATCATCCTCCGCTGCTTCAGCAATCGCTCGGCCGGATGGAGGTTGCATATTGTCATATTTCGCATCATTCACACTGATAACGTAGGTTTGGTAATCAGTAATTTTGGACAAAGTATAACTAGACATGGTGATTAGGATTAAAACAAGTGTAGCTAAGATGATCTTATTTCTCTTCAAAACAGTCCCCTCCTAATCAATTTGTGTAAATCTAGGTACTAAATTCATGTATTGATCTGCTTGGTAACCGATTGTTTCACCATTTTCGCCAGTCGCCGGATTATATTCAGCCAACCCAGAGTTTATCAAAGTAACCGAAAAAGTATAGGTCTGTGGTTGTTCGCTAAGGTAAACATCGTAGAAAAGCATTGTTTCATCATTCGGATCTCCTGTTAAGGTTTCGGAAATCCCCGGACCCTTTAATTCCACCTTCTCAATCGTCATCGGGCGGTCTTCTGGCACCTCTTTTTCCATGGCAAGCCGTATAGCGACTTCTGTTTCGAGGGTGATTTCGAAGTCTATTCTTATTTTTTCTGCCACTTCCTCCTCTACTCCGTTACCTGTGTCTACAATATATTGAAAGACTCTGGAAGTTGATTGCCAAGATTGCGGCTTAAGGTCATACGTATGCAGCACTTCTCCAGCACGATTGAGTTTATAAACCGTACTGTCAATCTCATAAGAAAACTGCGCCGTCCTAGCACTATCCGGACTAGCATAAATATCACTTGTATATCTCGCACTGGTCCACCCAATAGTAGCGCAGGTCAGACAAGCCAATAGAAAAAGATATCTGAAAGAATTGTCGCGTATTTTTGAAATTACTTTTTTAATATTACCTTTATTCATTCAGACACTCCTTCCTCTTTTCTCTTTGAATCCAGATAAAACGTCAGTAAGAATAATACGATAATTACCAGCATTCCTAACGGTGTACTCGCAAAATGAATCAAGTAGCCAATCAGTGGAAGAGTAAAGACGACTCGTCCAAAAATCTGATCGGCTACTATTGGTATATCTTCAGCATTGTTGGCATCCCCTTGAGTAACAAATTGCTCACCAGTAGTTGAGATAATTCGATGGGTCGTTGGCCGATTGTCGCCTTCTTGAATAAAGGTGATCATATCATCTTCTTCGTAAGAATCCTCTTGCCGAACAACCACTAAGTCACCCCAAGACAATACCGGCTCCATACTTCCAGAAGCCACCACCGCATAACCGTAGCCAAAAGCCATCGGAAAGCGACTGTCATTCACATTCCGTTGATACAAACTATATAAATTGAAGCTTAAAATCAGCAACAAAAATACAATCGTTAAATTTTTTAGTGCGTTAACTATCCTGCTCATCCTGTCGTCCTCTGCGTCGCCAAATAATAAAAACAAAAAATACAATCAAGAAACCGATCACGATACTCGCTTTAGCTAGCGACTCACCAGTTTGTGGAAGTGTCCGCCATCTTCTTTCCGAAAAGAAAGAGGAAGCTCTGCTGATATAAGAGTCTCCATCACCAGGTGAATCTCCTTGCGTGTTGGGAACTTCACCTGAACCACCTGGGTCGGGATCGTCGCCAGAGGGTGCAGTTCCTTCATCTGTTTCAACAATTACATTTAGTGACAATTCGTAAATTAAATCTCTTGTTTGGGCCAAAACACCATAATCAGTGTCTTCAGGATCGCGATTCCGTTCAAAGGGCCATTGCCATTGCAGGTTAATCGTTTCACTCATTCCCGATTCGAGGGTACGTTTGTAATCCAAAGGAAACGTATCTGACCACAAATTCCAACTGTCGTCTCCTTGAGTAATCCAGGGGCCATTAGCCACCCGCAACTTAAAATCTAACGGAAGCTCATCAACATTTTGATCTCTGCCGATAACCGTATATTCGATCGGATACTCATAAGTGTTGTGGATGGTAAACGAATAATTTCCACTTGTTCCTGGTGCAATTACTTTTTCGCCGTTCAAAGCAGGATTCGCCACCGTATCTTCAATAACTGTCGCAAATATGTTGGTATTGGTCATCTCGCCTGGCCGCCAACGCTCGCCATATTGATCTATCACATACACAAAATCTTCAACTACCGCGTACGTCTTTTGCGTTTGTACAACAAAACAGAGGAATAAAGCCGCAAAAAATAAGATCAGTCGACTTATTTTGCCTACTGGATAATTGATGTGCTTATCCATGATTTTTCCTCCTCTTTTTCAATTTCTCAAAAGGCTGCCTAGTGTTAGACAACCTTTTGAGAAGCTGAAAACAGCTTCTCAAAACATATTGTTAAATTAGTCGACTTGAACCGCAGTTCCGCTTAAACTAATGTTGAAATTCAAATCATCGTCTGTTGTTGGTGTCAAAAGTGCTGCTGCTGAACGCTCACCTAGCGTAGTATCCCATAAGTCAACGTTCTTAGCTTGCGCAGCTCCTATCTCAGCTGCTTCGTCATCAGTTGCTCCACCAGCCTTAGCTGCTGCTATTGCTGCATCTACTAGATCTTGTCTCTCAAATTCCCATCTCCAATTAATTGTCACCCTTAATTTATTTAACTTATTCGTAACAGTACTAGAATCGTCATTCGGATAAATAGGATCGGTTTCTAAAGTTGCAAGAGCGCGTATTAGTTCGTCTAATTGAACATCCCCATCTGGTCTAGGAGTTGCATAACCATTGTAAAGATCACCGGGCGTTCCGCCATAACTTGTGACCTGAAATTGCAACGGGTAATAAGGATACTTATCTAGAGAAGTACTACTTTGAATTACCTCGGCAAAATTGTCAGTGTATCCTGTTAGCGCTTGATCGATCCGCATTACAATTTTATATGCCGTTTCTGAATCAACAGTTCCTAAGTCAATGTTAGGATCGATTGTGGCTGCACCAGATGTTCCAGGTGCGAAAACATTATTGTCATCGCTTGACACAACACTATTATTCGATGCTCCGAGTGAACCGTCGTACTCCTTCTTAAACAAACTAAATGTATTTGTTCCCGCTTCGACTTCCCATTTAGCAACACGTGCAGTATCACTTGCAGTACCCAACGTACCCACATACTTCGCCAATGTCCCGCCTAACAAACTAGTTGTCAGTAAAACCGCACCAAACAACAAAACAGCGGTTTTTACAGACTTGTTGCTTTTACGCTGTGTAATTTCTTTCTTTTCATTACTCATTTCTTTTCTTCCCTTCCCTTTCTTAAAAAAATTTCCCCTTAATTTATGATTTAACTTCTTTGCGGCGTGTGACACGCTTAGCTACAAAGTCATATCCCAAAAATAGTAGTATTGGAATTCCAATACAGATCAACATACCCAGCGGTGTGCGTGAGAACAAAATAAAATCTCCCACCTTTGGTACACGTTGCATAAACTTACCTATAATCCGATCTTTTGCTACTGGATCTAAATCCTCGGTATTATTGGCATCTCCTTTTGTGGTGAATGTGTCAGTCTCTTGGTCATAAGCGACAATTCGGTGAATAACCGCTGTCTGACCGCTTTGGAACATAATGATATCGCCGACCTCTAATGTATCTGGGTCAGTCTGTCTAGTGACAACCATGTCTCCTGCCCGGATCGCATCCGGTTCACCGGTATTCATGGAATTTGTGACAACAGCCATCGGGGCAAAACCCATTACGGTAGGTATCTCATCCGGGTTCAAACTGCCTTTCACGATGATCACAAGGTTCGCAATCAGGATGGGCAACAACAGTAAACAAATAACAATTGCTATCCAACCGGTAATTTTTTGCGGCAATGATTTATGGGATTTCTTCTCAACTTCCTGCTCTTCGATTACCTCACCTTCCTCGCCCTCGCGAATTTCCATTTCACTCTTTCCCATCACAAATGAGCACCTCCCCTTTTTGCAAAAAAAGCATTAATTATCTGCCCTGTTTTCGTCTTCCGGTGTAATTAAAGAGCAAAAAACAGCCAACAGCCTCTCTATAATTATAATAATATAACAATTATAAAAAAACAAGATATTTTTCGACAATTAAAGCAAATGAATTGTTCGGAAAAATTACTGCTGTTGCAAAACAGATCAGAAAAAATTTATGGCAGGATGATTATATGTATTATTACCCTGCACACGAAATAAAGAAAAGAATTATTGAATAAGAAGTTGATTTCGTCAACAAATTATCTCATCAAAAATCCAAATTCTTCTATTTTAATTCTCATTAAAAAAACGATTGCGAAAAATCCCTGTACTACACCTGTATCATACTATTATTAAATGATTTATCTGCGATTGTATTTTATAATTGTCCCGCACTGACAACATATAAACCACACCAAAAAAGACGCTCCTCCTTAGAAGAACGCCTTTCATTACGCTTAAATTTTACAGTAATTCCATTTCAACCATTTTTTCAGCGATTTGGACTGAGTTCCATGCCGCACCTTTTAATAGGTTGTCTGAAACAACCCACATATGCACGCCGGTATCAACATCTAAGTCTTTACGAATACGACCAACAAAGGTTTCTTTACTGCCAACACTGTTAAGCGCCTGCGGATAACTTTGTTGGCTAGGATCATCTTCTAAGACAGCCCCTGGAGCTTTGGCAATTACGTCTTGGATTTCTTTCACTGTCGCTGGTTTTTCAGTTTCCACATAGATGGATTCAGAGTGACCAGATAAGACTGGAATGCGGACACAAGTTGCTGAAACTTGAATGCTGTCATCTGACATGATTTTCTTGGTTTCGTTGACCATTTTCCACTCTTCGTAAGTATAACCTTCTTCAGCGAAAACATCGATTTGCGGTAAGGCATTAAAGGCTAATGGGTAATGCTTTTTATCGCCGCCGCTTGGCAGGATATTTGCTTCCATCGGTTCGCCATTCAAGAAGGCTTGCGTTTGGGTTTTCAATTCTTCCATCGCTTGGTTACCGGCACCAGAAACGGCTTGGTAAGTTGAAACGATGACACGTTTTAGACCGAATGCTTGGCGCACAGGCTCTAAAGCAACCATCATTTGAATGGTAGAACAGTTCGGGTTGGCAATGATCCCTTTATGCTCCCGCAATGCTTCAGGGTTCACTTCTGGCACAACCAACGGTACTTCTTTATCCATGCGGTAATGACTGGTGTTGTCGACTACCACCGCACCGCGTTTCACGGCTTCTGGAGCGAACTTCGCTGAAATGCCGCCGCCGGCTGAAAATAGAGCCAGGTCAACGCCTTCGAAGGATTCAGGTACTAATTCTTCAATGATCTTGGTTTCACCATTGAAGGTTAATTCTTTGCCAGCAGAACGGAAGGAAGCTAAAAATTTTACGTCCCCCAAAGGCATGGATGTTTCTTCTAACATCTTGATCATTTGTGTGCCTACTGCACCAGAAGCACCTACCACAGCTACGTTGACTTTTCTCATTTCAATCACTCTCTCACTTCATAGTATTTTTACCATTCTATCATATACCGATTAAATGACAACCATTGTTTTTACTGTAGAACCAGCATTTTTTGATTTTTTCTAAATTTTCGGATTCTTTCTTCAATAAGACTACCCATCTGATGAAAAAAGTTCATAATAAGCACGAATGATAGAAGAAATGAGGAAATTTTATGAAAGCTGTCAAACGCGGATTGCTGATCCTGCTGGGTGCGATTGTCCTAGTAGAGGGTTACTTCGCATTCTCCTTTATTAACGGCTATGAATCAACAAAAAATACCACAACCGAAGCTTCGATTGAGTTTAACGGTGAGGAAGCGCCCGACGTGAACGACTTGAATGTCCTGATTATTGGGTCAGATTCCCGCGGAGAGGATCGCGGCCGCTCGGATTCCTTGATGGTGGCACATTATGACCAATCGAAAAAGACCCCGAAGCTTATTTCCATCATGCGAGACAGCTATGTGGATATTCCAGGCTATGGCATGGACAAGATTAACGCGGCTTATTCCTACGGCGGGATCGAACTGGTGCGGAAGACCTTGGAGGAGAACTTTAATCTGCCGATTCAATATTATGTTGTCATCGACTTTGATCATTTCAAAGATGCAGTGGATACCCTATTTCCAAAAGGTGTCACCATCACCGCTGAAAAAGATTTGGACTTAGATGGCGTCTTTATTGATAAAGGCAAACAGAAAATGGACGGCAACACACTTCTGCAATATTCCCGCTTCCGTGAAGACGAGGAAGGCGACTTTGGTCGTATACGTCGCCAGCAGCAGGTGATGCAGGCAATCGCTGAACAGATCACTAACGTAACTACTTTAACCAAACTGCCGAAAACAACTGGTAAGCTATTAGGTTATGTAGAAACCAACGTACCGGAAAACACCATGCTCAGCGTCGGCAAAGACTTTGCTTTAGGCAAAACTGAAAGTATCGAATCCTTGTCTGTCCCTGTAGATGGTTCGTGGCAGTTCAACGACTATACCGAAAGCGGCAGTGTCATCGAGCTGGATACCCAGCAGAACACTGAAGCAATTGAACAGTTTTTAACTGAGTAATAAGAAAGACTTCACCCGTTTGCGAAGTCAAACATCAATAAGAACCGGCCCTCCTAGTGAGGGTCGTTTTTGTTGAACAAAAAAACTGACAACCCCATCAGGAATCGTCAGTCGTAAGTTTAGTCTTCTTTTTTCTTATTGAATTTATCCTTCAGCTTTTGGCCTTCGTTTTTAATGTCGTCGCCTAGGTGACGAGCATCGTTTCTCAAGTCGGCTCCGAAAGATTGACCTTTGCCTTTTAGTTCTTGGCTCTTATCATCTCTTACTTTGCCGGCTGTTTCGTTGGCTTTGCCTTTTGTTTTGTCCTTCATATCTTTTAACTCTTTGTTTGCGTCTGTCATAATAATGACCTCCTCTTTATTACAGAGTAGGCCTTATTTAGTTTTAGCACAAATTTCCCGCCTACAGTTTTTCCAGCCAATTGCGGGCAGATTGCAGCTCTTCCATATTGATCTGATGGCCAGCGCTGGTTTCTTCCACCATTATATCGGCATTGCGTTTTTGGAAGGCGGTAACTAATTCATCAAAGGATTCTTGGCTGACAATCGGATCACGATCGCCGCCGTAAGACAACCAAATACGTTTATCAGACAAATCGAATTTCTTTGTGTGCACTTCTAAGGACATGGGATGGAAAAAGACACCTTGACGCAACGGTGTTTCCCGCTCCAGCAATAGATGCGCAGCAATATTGGCCCCATTAGAGTAACCTACCAGTACCCAATCTTCCATTGCGACACCTTTGTCTTGGCTTTCTTTCTCAATCGCAGCCAGCAGCTTGTCACTTTCTTCTTCTAAGCTTTCAAAGTCGAACTGATTCAAGCCATTGCGCTTAAAGAAACGGTTCATGCCGTCTTCTTGAATTTCACCACGGAAAGACAAAATGCGGCAGCTGCCGTCCATAAAACGGGCAATATCCACTAATGACGTCTCATCGCCGCCGGTACCATGCAACAGCAATAAATTCTTACCATCAGATTTCCCAGCATCATATAATGTTTTCATCGCTACTCCTCCATCACTTACTTTTTATAAGTTAAAGGTAGCATGTTCCACCATAGATGGCAAAGAATCTGTTTACAGCTTAGTTAGAAGGTCACCACTTTATCGGCCCATTCCACCATCTCCACACAATCGAACATGGTGGAAATCGGACAGCTGGTTTTGTCTTCTAATTGACGAGACTTCAAGCAAGTTCCACAGGCTAAAAGTTCGCCGCCGGCTTCTTCAAGTTTCTTCATTTGATCTGGTACATCGTAGGTTTCATCCTCGATCGACTCTACCTCTACGGCTTCTCCCATCAAAAAGAATTTGACCTCATGCTGTTTCTTCAAGCTGGCTACGCCAAAGCGAAAGGCATTCCACGCTTTTTCCGGTTCTTTAGTTTCTAGGATAATTGCTAGTTTCATTTGTGTTTCACTCCTTATCGCGGGTATTTTCCACCCTAATCATATGCGTTATTACTACCTATATTATAGTAGGTTTTTGATTTAAACAAGAGCCATTACTAGTAGTTTACACTTTGAAATAGCCCCTGATTATCCAACCACAAACAAACGGCTAAGCGTTTCTTATCGCTTAGCCGTTTCTTTTTAGTCGTGTTTTCGTTTACGCAGGAAGTATACTGCTGCAATTACCAGCAGGCCTCCTAAAATGTACATCCAGCTTTGCTGCTGTTCCCCGGTTTTCGGGAAGCTTTTGCTTGTTGCAGCTGTGGTGGTACGAACAATTTGTTCAGGAGCACGTGTTGTTGGTGTCTGCTTCGGCGCAGTCACAGGTGTGTTTCCATCAGAAGAACCCGTCTCTTTTTTGACCTCGTCTTCTTTTTTACCCTCATCCTTTTTAACAACTCGAATTTTAGCCGTAGCGGTGACTGTGGCTTCTGGAGCCAGCACCCGCTGCAATAAATTGTCGGTGAATGTTCCGTTTTCAGCAATTGTATACTCTACTTCATACTCGTCGACCTTGCTGGTATCGACGGTGCCTTTTGTGCGCACCTCTTTAAATTCGATCGCCTTGCCATCCTTATCGACGGCCGAAACAAAATTATCAGCTGGTGTCCAGTTGTCACCAACATAAATCGTGGAGTCAACGACAGAGAGACTTGCCTGATTCTCTTTTACAGTAACTGTCGCTACTGCAGTAGCACCTTGATAAGAATAGGTTATTTGGTACTTGCCGGCCTTTTCAGTATCCACAATTCCCGAAACAGTCACATCTTTAAAATCGACTGTTTTTCCTGATTTGTCCGTTGCTGAGATAAAGTTATCAGCTGCAGTCCATTCATCTCCTACGTAAAGCGAAGAATCTTTGGCCGCAATAGTTGTTTGGTCAGCAACTACATGAATCACTGCAACGGCACTCTTGCCTTCATTTCTATACACGACTTCATAATCGCCAGCCTTAGCGGTATTCACATCGCCTTCAACCTTCAGTTGATCTAAGCTCAGCGCTCCACCAGCTTTATCAGTAGCTGAAACAAAGTTATCAGCTGCTTCCCACTTATCACCTACACGGATGGTTGAATCTTTAGCCATCACGCTGGTTTGGTCCGCCAATACGGTCACTACTGCTACAGCACTAGCACCTCCATAGGAATAAGTCACTTCATAGCTTCCTGGTGTATTCGTATCAACGTCACCGGAAGTAGCTACAGCTTCGAAATCTACCGCATTTCCCGCTTTATCAGTTGCTGATACGAAATTCTCTTCAGCATTCCAGCCATCACCAACATAAATCGCACTGTCTTTCGCTTGAACGGCTTCTTGATTGGCTAACACATGAACTGTGGCGGTAGCTGTTTTGCTTCCATTTTGATAAGCAACTTGATAATCACCGGCTTGGGTAGTATCCACCTCGCCAGTTACTAC
>LIDZ01011521.1_pt16 | contig 12043 bp, 11 predicted proteins | sample 644651 | NCBI WGS metagenome assembly LIDZ01 (sample SAMN03856242, study PRJNA289617) | food metagenome | isolation source: wine grapes on drying loft during traditional withering process | host: Vitis vinifera cv. Corvina | place: Italy: Gargagnago di S. Ambrogio di Valpolicella | collected 2014-01
CACGCAGATCGAGCCGCATGACTATATCGCCGAGCTGTTTGACTGCATGGCGCGCTTCAACACCATCCTGATCGATTTCGACCGTGATGTCTGGGGTTATATCGCCCTGAACCATTTCAAGCAGAAAACTATCGCCGGCGAAATCGGTTCTTCCACCATGCCGCATAAAGTTAACCCGATTGATTTCGAAAACTCCGAAGGCAACCTGGGTCTGGCCAATGCCATGATGCAGCACCTGGCCAGCAAACTGCCGGTTTCACGCTGGCAGCGCGATCTGACTGACTCCACCGTGCTGCGTAACCTTGGCGTGGGTGTCGGCTACGCGGTGATCGCTTATCAGTCAACGCTGAAAGGCATCTCTAAGCTGGAAGTGAACCGTGATCGTCTGCTGGACGAGCTGGATCACAACTGGGAAGTGCTGGCCGAGCCAATTCAGACCGTGATGCGCCGTTACGGCATTGAAAAGCCGTACGAAAAGCTGAAAGAGCTGACCCGTGGCAAGCGTGTGGATGCCGCCGGCATGAAAGACTTTATCGACAGTCTGGCACTGCCGGAAGAAGAGAAAACCCGCCTGAAACTGATGACCCCGGCTAACTACATCGGCCGTGCGATTCAGATGGTCGACGACCTGAAGTAATACTGCCTTTCGGGCCGGCGCTAGTCGGCCCGCGTTAACCTGCTGTTTATCTGCTTTCACCTATACTCTGCAAAGACTTACAACAAGGCTCTGGGGCCAACTCACTGTCAGACAGAAAGGATAAATTATGCGCGTACTGGTTGTGGAAGATAATCAACTGCTTCGTCACCATCTCGCCGTACAACTGCGGGATATGGGCCATCAGGTTGATGCCGCTGAAGATGCGAAAGAAGCCGACTATTTCCTCAACGAACACACGCCCGATATCACTCTGGTTGACTTAGGGCTGCCCGATGAAGATGGCATGGCGCTGATCCGCCGCTGGCGCAGCGAAGATGTTAAGCAACCGATTCTGGTGCTGACCGCGCGTGAAGGCTGGCAGGCAAAGGTTGAAGCGCTGGAAGCCGGTGCCGACGATTACGTCACCAAACCGTTCCATATTGAAGAAGTGGTTGCCCGCATGCAGGCGCTGATGCGCCGTAACAGCGGTCTGGCCTCACAAATTATTTCGTTAGCGCCGTTCCAGGTCGACCTCTCACGCCGTGAGCTGACTATTAACGACACCCAAATTAAGCTGACCGCGTTTGAATACACCATCATTGAAACGCTGATCCGCAATGCCGGCAAAGTGGTCAGCAAAGACTCGCTGATGCTGCAACTCTATCCGGATGCAGAACTGCGCGAAAGCCATACCATCGATGTGCTGATGGGCCGTCTGCGTAAGAAAATGCAGGCTGAGCATCCGCTGGATGTGATCACTACCGTTCGCGGTCAGGGCTACAGGTTCGATTTATAACGCATGCCTGACTTTCGCCCGAAAACGCCCTTCTCGCTCCGCGCCCGCTTCCTGGTGGCCACCGCTGCCGTGGTGCTGATCCTGTCACTGTCTTACGGGATGGTGGCGGTGGTCGGCTATGTGATGAGCTTCGATAAGAACACTTATCGGGTGATGCGCGGTGAAAGTAATCTGTTCTTCACCCTTGCGCAGTGGCAGGACGGAAAATTAACCATCGCCCAGCCAGAGCGGGTTTCGTTGAATTTCCCGACGCTGGTGTATATCTACAACGAGAAAGGCAAGTTGCTGTGGCAACTGCGCGACGTGCCGGAGATCCGTAATAAGATTAAGCGGGAGTGGCTGAAGCGCTCGGATTTTTACGAGATCGATACCGACAACAGCACCAGCCGCGAAGCGTTAGGGGATAACACCGAAGCGCAAAATAAACTGACCGCCTACGACGACGATAACAATGACACCTTCACCCACTCGGTGGCGGTTAACCGTTACGATGCGACGCCGAACCTGCCAGCGCTGACCATCGTGGTGGTTGATACCATCCCGCAGGAGTTGCAGCATTCAGATGTGGTCTGGTCATGGTTCAGTTATGTGCTGTTAGTGAACCTGCTGCTGGTGATCCCGCTGTTATGGCTGGCCGCGCACTGGAGTCTTCGCCCGATTGGCACGCTGGCGGCACAGGTTCGCGAGCTGGAAGGCGGCACGCGCGACACGCTGGATCCCCGCCCACCGCAGGAATTAAAAAGCCTGGTGCGTAACCTCAACCTGCTGTTGGATAACGAGCGTCAGCGTTACACCCGCTATCGCACCACGCTCAGTGATTTGACCCACAGCCTGAAAACCCCGTTAGCGGTGCTGCAAACCACCCTGCGCTCGCTGCGTGGCGGTCAGAATCTGTCGATTGAGCAGGCTGAGCCGATCATGCTTGAGCAGATCAGTCGTATTTCACAGCAGATTGGTTATTATCTGCACCGTGCCAGTATGCAGGCCGATCACAACGTGCTGAAACGCGAACTGCATTCGGTTCCGGCGCTGTTGGACAGCCTTTGTTCGGCGCTGAATAAGGTTTATCAGCGCAAAGGCGTGGTGCTGACGCTGGATATCTCCCCCGAACTGACCTTTGTTGGCGAACATAACGATCTGATGGAAGTGATGGGCAACGTGCTGGATAACGCCTGCAAGTATTGTCTGGAATTTGTCGAAATCAGCGTGCGCCAGACCGACGAAGAGCTGCATTTAATTGTTGAGGATGATGGTCCGGGCATTCCAGAAAGTAAACGGGATATGGTCTTTATCCGCGGTCAGCGGGCAGATACCCTGCGTCCAGGCCAGGGGTTGGGTTTAGCGGTAGCGAGAGATATTCTTGAGCAATACGCCGGCGACATTGTCGCCTCCACCAGCGAGCTGGGTGGCGCACGGATGGAAGTGATTTTCCGGCGTCAGGAAGTTTTACACACCGACGAATAGTGACGACCGCCGCTTCCCTGAGCAGTGCCGGGCAAATGGGTTACCCCGACCCCGCCCGGCACTGTTATAATCGATTAAATTCAGCGTTTCAGGAACTCCCTTCATGGATTATCAACTCGATCTCAACTGCGCAGATTTTATTCAGCGTTACTGGCAGAAACGTCCGGTAGTGCTTAAGCGTGGCTTTAAAAACTTCGTTGACCCAATCTCCCCGGACGAACTGGCCGGGCTGGCGATGGAAAACGAAGTCGACAGCCGTCTGGTCAGCCATCAGGACGGAAAATGGCAGGTCAGCCACGGCCCCTTTGAGAGTTTTGATCACCTTGGTGAGAACAACTGGTCGCTGTTGGTGCAGGCTGTCGATCACTGGCACGAGCCTTCAGCCGCGCTGATGCGCCCATTTAGTTTCCTGCCTGACTGGCGTACCGACGATCTGATGATCTCCTTCTCGGTCCCTGGCGGCGGCGTGGGTCCCCACTTCGATCAGTACGACGTCTTTATTATTCAGGGCACCGGCCGCCGTCGCTGGCGCGTGGGCGATAAGGTGCCGTTAAAGCAGCATTGCCCGCACCCTGACCTGCTGCAGGTTGAGCCGTTCGACGCGATCATTGATGAAGAAATGGAGCCCGGCGACATTCTGTATATTCCGCCAGGATTCCCGCATGAAGGCTACTCGCTGGAAAACGCCATCAACTACTCTGTTGGCTTCCGTGCGCCGAGCGGACGTGAACTGATCAGCGGCTTCGCTGACTATGCTATCGCCCGTGAATTGGGAAGCCACCGCTTCAGCGATCCGGATGTGCCGGCACGTGAACACAAAGCTGAAATCCTGCCCGCAGAACTGGAAGGCATCCGCGCGATGATGATCGACGTGATCAACCAGCCAGAGCAATTCAACCAGTGGTTCGGCGAGTTTATTTCGCAATCGCGCCATGAGCTGGATGTGGCTCCGCCAGAACCGCCGTATCAGCCAGATGAAATTTACGATGCGCTGCAACAGGGTGATAAGTTATCGCGCCTTGGCGGTCTGCGCGTGCTGACCATCGGCTCTACAGTGTTTGTGAACGGCGAGCAGATGGAATCTCCTCATCATGCAGCCCTCACCGCCATTGCTAACCTGCATCAGCTTGGCGCAGAGGACCTGGCCGAAGCGCTGGACGATCCATCGTTCCTCGCCCAGCTGGCGGCGCTGGTCAACAGCGGTTACTGGTACTTCAGCGACGAAGAATAGTAGACAGCCCTGAATGTCAGGGCTTCTTGAAGACAAAAAGGCCGATCTCGCATCGGCCTTTTTTGTTATTTATTTCGCTTTTTCTGCCGTTAGCGCCGCGATGCGCATAATGACCGTCACCGCTTTTTCCATATTATCCAGCGAGGCAAACTCATGCTTGCCGTGATAGTTATAGCCGCCGGTAAACAGGTTCGGGCACGGTAATCCCATAAAGGATAACGCCGCGCCATCGGTGCCGCCACGGATCGGCTTCACCTCCGGTTCGATATCGCACTCACGCATCGCCTGCAGCGCCAGCTCGACAATATGGGGATGCGCCTCGACCTTCTCGCGCATATTGAAATAGCTGTCATCAATCTGAACGTCGATGCGGCAACCCGCCTGCAGATTTTTGCTATGCTTTGCCGCAAGATCCCTTATTAACTGCTTACGGGCGGTGAAGCTTTCAAAATCAAAATCACGGATAATGTAGTGCAGTTCGGCTTTATCCACGCTGCCCTTGATGTTGTGCAGATGGTAAAAACCTTCATAGCCTGACGTGTGTTCCGGCACTTCTTTTTCCGGCATCGCCGCATGGAAACGCATCGCCAAATCCAGCGCGTTCACCATCACGTTTTTAGCGGTGCCGGGATGAACGTTATTACCGGTAATTTTTACCGTGGCAGAAGCCGCGTTGAAATTCTCAAACTCGAACTCGCCCATTCCGCCGCCATCCACGGTGTAACCCCACTCCGCGCCAAAAGCAGCCACATCAAAACAGCTGGTGCCTTTACCGATCTCTTCGTCTGGCGTAAAGGCCACGCGGATTTCACCGTGCGGAATATTCTCCGCTTTCAGCCGCGCCAGCGCAGTCATAATTTCAGCAACGCCGGCTTTGTCATCGGCACCTAACAGGGTTTTACCGTCGGTGGTGATAAGCGTATGGCCAATCAGGCTGTGCAATACCGGGAACATCACGGGCGAAAGAATTTCATCGCCGATGCCCAGGGCAATATCGCCGCCGCGATAATTTTCGACGATTTGCGGATTAACGTGTTTCGCGGTGAAGTCCGGCGAGGTGTCCATGTGCGAGATAAAGCCAATCGTCGGCACGTCCCAGTCGACATTGGCGGGCAAGGTCGCCATCACGATACCGTGATCGCTGAGCGTAATGTTACTCAGCCCCAGGCTTGTCAGCTCCGCCTGTAGCACGCGCGCCAGCTGCCACTGTCCTTCGGTGCTCGGCACCTGACGTGCGGCGCCTTTCGATTGCGTGTCATAAGAAACATAGTTTAAGAAGCGATCGAGTAAGTTATTCATCTGCCGTCCCTCTGAATGCGAATGCGTAGTATGTGAAACCTCACCCATCAGAATATTGCTCCAGGTCACTCCAGCGGCAAGTTGCCAGGCTGTCGATGCCATCTGCAGTAACTTTAGCGGGTTTTGGGATAGTGGATCAGGCTTTGGAAGTGAACCACCCGATCGGTTTCATTGCGATAGCTGTGCGGACAGTCGGCCTGGAAACGTAACCCTTCCCCGGTCTGCAAACTGTGCCAGCGATCGTTAACCTGTAGCGATAACCTGCCGCTGAGCACGATCACATGTTCAATTACCCCGTGGTCATGAGCCGAAGAGTTGCTGGACGCGCCCGCCGCCAGCTCGACGGCCAACATATCAAATCCCAACTGCGGATCGAAAGGAAACACCGGCGTGACCTGCATATTGCCGCTGTGTTGCTGCCAGCTGGCAATGGAGCCACTGCGTTGCACCTCTGCTGAAGATGGCGGCGTAGTCGCGGTGATAAACAGTGAAAACGGGACGTTAAAGCCGGTGGCGATTTTCCACAGCGTGGCCACCGTCGGGCTGGATTCGCCGCGCTCGATTTGTCCGAGCATCGCTTTGCTGACACCCGTTTGCTCCGCCGCCACTGCCAGGCTCCATTCACGCGACGTACGCAGTGATTTCAACGTGTGTCCAAGGTCGGGTTCCATCAATCCTCCAGTCAGTCTGGGGCTCAGTATAGCGCTTGTACGTTATAACGCACAGTGGTAGCGTGTGCGTTATAACGTACAAACAGGATCCTGATATGCGCCCGCCGTTTTCCTTTAAGCATCTGACCTTCCCGGCTGTTGTGGCCGGTTTTGTTGCCGTGTTGGTGGGTTATACCAGTTCAGCAGCGATCATTTTTCAGGCTGCGGGTGCCGCGGGTGCCTCTGAGCTACAAATCGGCGGCTGGCTGAGTATGCTCGGCCTGGCGATGGGCGTGACATCGCTGGGACTGTCGCTTTACTACCGCGCGCCGATTCTGACCGCCTGGTCAACGCCCGGCGCGGCGCTGCTGGTGACCAGCCTGCCAGGCACGCCGATTGCGCAAGCGATTGGTATTTTTATCTTTGCCTCAGGGCTGATTTTCCTCTGTGGCGTGACGGGCCTGTTTGCGCGGCTGATGAACTATATCCCGCAGGCGATTTCTGCCGCGATGCTTGCCGGGATCCTGCTGCGGTTTGGTCTGGATGCCTTTGGCGCGCTGAAGCTTAATTTTCCGCTGACCGCCAGCATGTGTCTGGCATACCTGCTGGCAAAGCGCTATCTGCCCCGCTATGCCATCGTACTGACGCTGGTCGCCGGGCTGCTGATCGCCGGTTTCAGCGGTGAGATCCACTTCTCCCATCAGCCGTTGCGCTTTGCCCTGCCGCAATTTATCGCCCCTGAATTTAGCCTCTCAACGTTGCTGGGCATTGGCATCCCGTTTTTTGTGGTGACCATGGCGTCACAGAATGCGCCGGGCATTGCTACCCTTAAAGCCGCCGGTTACCAGGTACCCATTTCCCCGCTGATGAGTTGGACCGGCCTGGCCTCGCTGCTTCTGGCACCGTTTGGCGGATTCTCGGTGTGTATTGCCGCGATCACCGCCGCGATTTGTATGGGGCCTGATGTGCATCCCGATCCGCAACGGCGTTATTGGGGTGCGGCCTGCGCCGGCTTTTTCTACCTGCTGGCAGGATTATTTGGCGGCGCGATTGGCCAGTTGTTCAGCGCCTTACCCCCCGCGCTGATCCACACCATTGCTGGCCTTGCCCTGCTGGGGACCATCGCTGGCAGTCTGCAACGCGCCCTTGCCGATGAGAAACAGCGGGAAGCGGCGGTGATAACTTTCCTGATCACCGCGTCGGGACTGAGTTTGCTGGGTGTCGGAGCCGCGTTCTGGGGACTGGTCGGTGGGGTTATCACCCATCTGATCCTTTCCCTGCCGAAGAAAAAGCCCGTTGAGGTATAGTAGTGACCCCAAGCGAGTGGTGGCAGGACAATGAAAAAGAAAGACTTTGTGACTCAGGATCTGCTGAGCAAAATCTATCAACAGCACGATCCGGCGCAGCGTAAGCTGCCGCCAGAACGGCAGCTGGCGGAGGAGTATGCCGTATCGCGCTTTACCATCCGCCAGGCGCTGGAGAAGCTGGTGAGCATTGGCGTGGTCAATGTGGTGCAGGGATCGGGCATCTACATCAGCGCGCGCGCCCGCACCAATCCCCTGGTCTATAACTCGATCACCGAAAAACGCTTCGACCAGATTGACTTTAAGCTGATCAGCCTGCATAAAAAACTGCCGGATAAAGACGAACGCCTGGTGTTTGGCCTGGCGGCAGATGCGTGGATTTGGCAGTTTTGCCGGGTACGTTACGTGGATAATGTGCGCACGCAGATTGAGGTTTCGAAGCTGCCGGTGGCCGATTTTCCGGATCTCAACCAGCACATTATTGAGAGCTCACTGCAAAAATACGTCTTGAGTCGCGGGTTCCGCATTTCGCATCTGCTCACCAGTTATCAGGCGATTGCGGTCAGTAAAGAGCAGGCAGTTTTGCTCGCCTGCAAAAAAGGCATCCCGGCGATGCAGATCAACAGCCGGGGGATTCTGGAAGGTGGCCGCGTATTTGAGATCAGCGAGGTGGTGGATATCCATTACCACTGCACCTACGTCATCCCGTTCAATCACGACAGCCTGACCTTCCGCCAGTCTTAGGGTTAAGGCGTATGGATGGCGCCATTAGGTAAGCGGCTCTGCGTCCACTCATGCGGACGATACTCAACCGGAAACGCTTCTGCGGCCTGTTGTTCAAAGCCTACCCCAATGCCCGGTCGGTCAATCGGATAGAGATAGCCCTGCTCCGCCTGGGCAGCCTGTGGGAATACCTTCAACGTATTGGCACCATAGGGGTTAAATTCCTGAATCGCGGCATTATGCAGGTGGATATTCAGATGGGTATTCACCGCCGCGCCAATCGGCGTCATATCCGGCGGCCCATGCCAGGCGAGCCGCACGCCAAATGCCTGACAGAGCACCGCCAGTTTCAGCGCAGGAGTAATTCCACCCAGTTGAGAGACGTGGCAGCGGATAAAATCAATCCGGCGGTTAACCACCAGGTCGTGCCATTCGGCAGGATTATTAAACAGTTCGCCCAGCGCCAGCGGCACGCAGGAATGGGCACGCACCTGCTCCAGCCAGCCTGATTGCTGAGGCGAGACAATATCTTCGATAAAGTACGGCTGATAAGGTTCAACGGCTTTGGCAAACTGGATCGCCTGCTGTGGAAACAGGCGTTCATGGACGTCGTGCAGGATATGGAAACGATTGCCGTACTTTTCCCGCAGCGCTTTAAACATCGCCACGGTGTTGGCCATATACTGATCCTGATCGTAGTAAGCGCCCGGCGTAGGTTGTCGCGTGCTGTGCATCCCTTCTGGCGTGCCGCCGTAAAAGCCGAGCTGGCAGCGGATGTGGCGATGGCCGTCGGCAAGTAAAGTATCGATCTGTGGATAGAGGCCTTCCAGCGAATCAGCCGACGCATGGCTGTAAACAGCGATGGCATCTTTCGATTTACCCCCAAACAGCTGATAAAGTGGCATGCCGGCCAGCTGTCCTTTGATATCCCACAGCGCCATATCCACGCCAGAGACCGCATTGTTGATCACCGGACCATTCCGCCAGTAGGCATTCACCATCATCATCTGCCACAAATCTTCAATGGCATTAGCATCACGGCCAATCAGCAGCGGCTTCAGGTATTCATCCACCATGGCTTTCACCGCCAGTGGGCGTTGCTGGAAGGTCGCGCAGCCATAACCAATGATATTTTTATCGGTGGTCACACGGACCACAATCAAATTATGGCGGTCGGGTTTAGTGATAAAACATTCAATATTTTTAATCAGCGTGGGTGACATTAAAATAGGCTCCGGTCTGGATCAGGTGGTCACTGAAGAGGTTTACCCCGGTTAATGTGCAGTACTATGAAGCTATTTATCGGCTGGCGTAAACCCTTTTTTTATCTGTTTTTATTGGTCTGAAATGTGGGATTATTATCAATAAAAACCAGACCAATTATTGATTAACCTGCCTTTTAAAGCCCTTATGATAGCAAAATGTGAGCTGAGTCAACATTTATTGGTTTGTTTTAGGTTGGGGGTTTCTCTACTATTTCGCCTGGAATATCAGACCGTTTCAGGAGCAGGCTTCATGGGAATTACCGCGACAAGTCAAAAGATAATAGAGCTGGTAGGGGGTGCCGGAAATATAAATAAAGTCTGGCATTGCATGACCCGTCTGCGTTTTGACCTGGTTGATAAGAGCATAATACGTCAGGCCGATATTAAGGCATTACCGGGTGTATTAGGTGCACAGATTCAAAGCGATCAGTTTCAGATTATTATCGGGCCGAAGGTCAATGAGTGGTATCAGGCGATTTTGCCTCAGGTGTCGCCGGATGCTGACCAGCCATCCGCCGCGGGAAAAGCCAGAAAAGGGCTGATTTCGCTATTTATGGATACGGTCTCCGGGGTATTTGGTCCGATTGTACCGGCCATCGCGGGAGCCGGGATGATCAAAGGGTTGCTGGCAGGATTGATTGCCCTGAAGGTGATTTCGGCCAGCAGCGATACGGTGGTGGTGATTGATTTGATTGCCAGCGGCGTGTTCTATTTCCTGCCGTTTTTCCTGGCAATTTCAGCCGCGAAGATGTTCAAAACCAACGAGTATCTGGCTGCGGCGGTGGCGGCCTGTCTGATGTATCCGTCGCTGATTGACGCGGCGAAAGCGTTGGCCAGCCATGCGCCTGGCGCGGTCGACACCATTTACTTCCTCAACGTGGTGCCGGTATCGGTGTTTAATTACGCCTCCAGCGTGATCCCGATTATTTTCTCTGTGCTGGCGTTGAGTTACATCCATCGTTGGGTGGATCGGTTTATGCCGGACGTGCTCAAAACGGTTTTCACCCCGACGTTGACGCTGTTTATTGCCGCATTAGTCGCACTGGTGGTGATTGGACCAATGGGGATTTGGCTGGGCAAGCTGTTGGCCTGGTTTATCGAAGGGTTGTTTGGCATTTCGGCCAGCTTTGCGGGTCTGGTGGTCGGTGCCATCCGTCCGGTAGCGATTCTGACGGGAATGCATCACGCCATGACGCCGATTGCGTTGCAGAACTTTACCGATCGCGGCTATGACATGTTGATGCCAATGATGTTTATGGCAAACATGGCGATAGCCGGCGCGACATTCGCTATCTGGTTGCATTGCAAGACGCGTCAGGAGAAGTCGGTGGTGCTTTCTGCAGCGATTTCGGCGTTATTGGGGATTACCGAGCCGGCGCTGTTTGGGGTGTTAACCCGTTATAAGAAAGCGTTTATCGCTGCGACCATTGCCAGTTCATTAGCCTCGGCCTTTATCGCTTTCTTCGGCGTGCGGTTATACGGTTATATCCTGTCGAGCGTCTTCAGTTTGCCCGCCTATATCGGTCCCTATTTCGTCTTTGCGTTAATGGGCGTAGCGATAGCGTTGGTGTTGTCGTTTACGCTGACGATGTTGTTGGTAAGGAATAAACCGGCGGAGAGTGCTGAGCAGGTGGTTGAGAGCGAGGCGTGAAGGGGGTTTTGGGGTTGAGGTCAGGGATGAGTGCGGTGGCACGGCGTCAGCGTAGGTCAAAACCGGGTTCGGGGTAAGGCGTCAGCATAGCGTGCCTTATCCGAGACGCCGTGAATCCATCCCTGGAGGCTTGGCTGCGGCATCCCTGCCGCAGACACTCGGCTAACGCGCTCTATGCCGCCACCCAATAGCATTGGTGTGGATGAGTGGCTTGGTGGACGCACACGTCAAAGGCAGGTTGTTGGGTGGGTTTTGAAGTGTGTTGCCCGATAAGAACAGGCGATGCTGAGTGGGTTTTGAAGTGTGTGCCCGATAAGAACAGGCGGCGCTGAGTGGGTTTTGAAGTGTGTTGCCCGATAAGAACAGGCAACGCTGATGCTTTGGGGAAGGGAGAGAAGGTTGATAGCAAAGCATCGGCGACAGGGATGTCGCCGCTGAGCCCCCAGGGATGGGTTTACGGCGACTTTGCGTTCAACCTTCTCTCCCTGAGCTTGCCACAAGTTTCAACAGACGACTTGCTATCTCCCTGCGACAAACTCAGCTGAACCTGTCGCCAGAACATCCAGACGACTTACGCAATAACAGCAATCAGAACAGCGAAACGCGGAAGCCCGGATTCAGGAAAGACTCGCGCGGCGTGTAGTCGAGGGTTTTGCCCTGCCAGTCATGCACATACGCGCCGGCAGCGATGGCGACTGCGTGACCTGCGCCAGTGTCCCAGATATTGGTGGGTCCAAAACGTGGATAAAGCTGCGCTTTACCTTCTGCCACCAGGCAAAACTTCAGCGAGGAGCCGATGGCCGTGGTTTGGTGCTCACCCAACTGGCTCAAATAGTCTTCCAGCTCGGTATCTGAATGAGACCGGCTGACCACCACCAGCGGCGGATGGGCTTCACGTACCTGAATCTGCTCGTGATGACCGCCCTCGTCTTTCCATGCCTTACCGTCGGCCGCGGAATACATCACCTGCAGCACCGGCGCATACACCACACCCAGCACCGGCTTGCCGTTTTCGATTAGCGC
>LIDZ01013703.1_pt5 | contig 12041 bp, 13 predicted proteins | sample 644651 | NCBI WGS metagenome assembly LIDZ01 (sample SAMN03856242, study PRJNA289617) | food metagenome | isolation source: wine grapes on drying loft during traditional withering process | host: Vitis vinifera cv. Corvina | place: Italy: Gargagnago di S. Ambrogio di Valpolicella | collected 2014-01
TGCTGAACAATCTGCGCGACCGGGTTGTATTGGAAACAGACGGCAAGATGCTGAGTGGCCGCGATTTGGCGGTAGCAGTATTATTGGGTGCAGAAGAGTATGGCTTCGCGACAGCACCACTGGTATCAGTTGGATGTATTATGATGCGTGTATGTCACATGGACACTTGTCCGGTTGGCGTAGCTACTCAGAATCCAGAGCTTCGCAAGAACTTTACCGGAGACCCACAGCATGTGGTTAACTTTATGACTTTTATCGCCGAGGATTTGCGGGAAATTATGGCTAGTCTTGGCTTCCGCACTATTCAAGAAATGGTAGGTCGTACGGATTGTCTGGATGCTGTGCAGGCATCGCATCACTGGAAGAAAAAAGGCGTGGATCTTAGCAGCTTGCTGCACACCCCAAAATTAGCAGAAGGAAGCACGCGTTACCGCAGCCAATCTCAGAACCATGGCCTTGAAGAGACGCTGGACGTCTCCACTCTGCTGAAGCTGGCAGAACCTGCCTTGGAGAACGGAACGATTGTAGAGGCTTCTCTGCCGATTAGGAACGTTAACCGTGCGGTTGGGACCATACTGGGTAGCGAGCTAACACGCAAATACGGTGCAGCAGGCTTGCCTGACGATACGATTCGTCTGAATTTCACCGGTTCTGCAGGACAAAGTTTGGGTGCATTCATGCCGAAGGGAATTACGATTACGGTTGAAGGCGACTCCAATGACTATGTCGGCAAAGGTCTGTCCGGTGGGAAGATCATCATCAAACCTTCACCTTTGGCTACTTTTGCAGCTGAAGATAATATTATTATTGGGAATACGGCGCTTTACGGAGCAACAGGCGGCGAAGCTTATATCAGCGGTATCGCCGGCGAACGATTTGGTGTCCGCAACTCTGGGGCAAATGTTGTTGTAGAAGGCGTAGGCGACCACGGTTGTGAATACATGACCGGCGGACGTGTGGTAGTGCTTGGCGAGACTGGCCGCAACTTTGCGGCAGGCATGTCGGGCGGTATTGCTTACGTGTACGACCCTGACAATACTTTTGTCAGCCGCTGCAACCTGGAAATGGTATTGCTGGAGCGGGTGGAAGAGCCAGAGGAAATTGCAGAGCTGCATGGCCTGATTGTCCGTCATACGGAGCTTACGGGCAGTGCGCTTGGATCACGGGTACTTGAACAGTGGGCAGATAACCTGCCGAAGTTCGCTCGTGTAATTCCGAAGGATTATAAACGTATGATGCAGCAGATTCGTAAGGTAGAAGAAAGCGGACTGACGGGTGAGGCTGCTTTGATGGCTGCTTTTGAAGCGAACATGCGCGAGCTTGCACGTGTAGGTGGCTAATTCATGGCTATTGAAATACAGCCATTTATACAATCGATAGGGTCGAACTGAATCACAGGCATCACTAACAAAGGGACTTGACGTGCTTCCGCTTGCGGAAGGGGTCAGGTCCCTTTTTGTAACCCTAATATTTCTTCATGAGGCTTGCGTAGTTCACTGAGAACAATAAAAAATATAAATACAATATACAGTTGCAATGTATAGTTTAACTGTATATAATACGACTATATAGTTCAACTGTATATAAAGGTGGGAGCGTAGTGAATAGAAATTCTTTGTTACCTCTAACAGAGACAACGTATTACATAATGTTAGTGTTACAAGAACCTGCGCATGGCTATCTAATTATGCAAAAGGTAGAAGAATTGAGTCTGGGAGACGTACGGATTGCAGCTGGGACGTTATATGGTGCAATTGAAAATTTACTGAAGCTTCAATTAATTGAACGAATTGCAGATGGTGACAATCGGAGAAAGGTCTATGTACTAACGGCAAAAGGACGTGAACTTTTAGGGCAGGATGCTAAACGAATGAATCATATGACAAGCCTTTTAAAGGAGATGGATTATGATGTGGAAATTTAAGCTGTTCGTTAGTTTTAGGAAAGAAGAAGAATGGTTAAATATGTGGCTTCAGAAGGGTTATGAGTTAATAAAGGTAAACAGAATGGGAATTTATACTTTTAAGACAACCGAACAACGAAATCAAGTCATTAAGATTGACTTTCAAGTATTGAAAACCAAAGGTCACTTAGAGAATTACGAAGCTCTGTATGAAGAATTCGGCTGGAGGCATATTGCTGGAAACAAAGGATATTCTCATCATTATTTAATCAAAGAGAAGGATGGTCAGAATGTACTTTTTTCCGACAATCCTTCTGAAGCTGCTCTTTACAAACGTCTGGCGACGTATTACGGGACTGCGGCGATTATACCGTTTATATTTCTTTTTAATCATAACGCAGTGACATTTTTTTTAAATCCGAAAGCAGCTTATTTAACCCGGGGATTATGGCAAATGGAGAATTCGGATTTCTGGTCCGCATTCCTATTTGAAACTCCGTTTGCATTTATGAGAATAAGTTCGGTTTGGATTTTTTTCATAATTACATTGATATTTTTATATAACTTTTTTAATTATCAGATCACTGCAAAGAAAATCAAGAATAAATTGTAGCTGTTAGGGAAATGGATCAATGATTAGTAGAACTGTGACTCCCATTAATTAATTTCAATTTTCAAAAAAAAGGATATATGTGGTAAAATGTGTTTTAGATGAAAGGAAGTGAGACTATGCCGAACACGGCAGAAAAAGTGGAACCTGTAGCCCGCCTGCAGGGTGTGAGCAAGAAAATGGGCTCTAAGACGCTAATTAGCGATCTAACGCTGGACATACCAGCGGGTCAAATCTTTGGTTTCCTAGGGCCAAATGGAGCAGGGAAGACAACTACGATCCGGATGATGGTGGGATTGATCTCCATTACCAGCGGTGACATTCTGATCTGTGGCCGCAGTATTAAAGATCATTTTGAAGAGGCGGTTGCCAATATTGGCGCCATCGTAGAGAATCCTGAAATGTACAAGTTCCTAAGCGGATATCAGAATCTGCGCCAATATGCGCGTATGGTGTCTGGTGTGAGCAAACAACGGATTGATGAGGTAGTAGAGCTGGTGGGACTTGGAGCGAGGATTCATGACAAGGTGAAGACCTATTCATTGGGCATGCGCCAACGGCTTGGTGTTGCTCAGGCGCTGCTGCACCGGCCGAAGCTGCTGATTCTGGATGAGCCGACGAACGGGCTCGATCCGCAGGGCATTCGTGAGCTTCGTGACTATTTGCGCCGCCTTTGCCAGGAGGAGGGAACGACTGTTTTCGTATCCAGTCACTTGCTGTCCGAGATGGAGCTGATGTGCGATAGTGTAGCCATCATTCAGAATGGACGGCTGGTAGACGTGAAACAGCTGAAGACGGTAGGGGATGTCATTATGCCGATTGGTGAAACCTTGTTTGAGGTGGATGCGCCGGAAGCAGCGGTGGCACTGATCGGTCGCGGAGTCTTAAAGAACGGAGGCATTGTCCTCGCAGCAACACGGGAAGAAATTGCCGAACTGAATGCAAAGCTGGTGACAGGCGGAATTAAAGTGTATAGCATCAAGACACTTGCCCGCTCGCTGGAAGATCAATTCTTGGAGATCACAGGAGGTGAAGGTATTGGGTAATTTCGCTGCTCTCATACATAATGAGAATATCAAAATATATAGTCGTGTCCGCACATGGATTATGCTGATTATTCTGGCAGTCATGAGTGCGCTGATTCCGGTGCTAGTCTATTTCACGGGCAATGGGGATGCTGATTCCGGAGGTATGGGGGTTTGGGATAATTTCCAGGTGAGTATAGCGATTGCATTTTTCCTGAACACGATCTTTACGGTTGTTATAGCCTCGGACTCCGTAGCGGGCGAATTTTCCTGGGGGACAATCAAGCTGCTGTTGATTCGCCCGTGGAGCCGCTCCAAGATATTGCTCTCTAAATACATTGCATTGGTATTATTCAGTCTGCTCACTACGGGTGTACTGATTGCCTTCGGTTTGGGAGCATCACTCATTTTCTCGTCAGGTTCCAGTGAGGGAGTGGCGGGTATGAATTCAAGCTGGAGTCCGGCACAATATTCTTTCCTGGTTATCCTCTGTCAATATATTCAGCTGTTCCTGACTGCCGGGATTGCCTTCATGGTGTCCAGTGTATTCCGTGCTAGTGGTCTGGCTATAGGGCTGTCGCTGTTTATTATATTTGCGAGCGGCATCTTCAGCCTTCTCTTTAATCCGGAACGGTTTGAATGGGCGCGATATTTAATCTTCAATCACATGGATCTGTCGGTTTATATAAACTCAGATACCGGAGCGGGTGGATCTACACTTGGTTTCTCAATCGCGGTGCTGGCAGTCTATTACGCCTTATTCATGTTGGTTTCCTGGATCGTATTCCGCAAAAGAGATGTTGCCGCTTAACCGACCTCCAGAGTACCTTGTGTTTTGGAAGGGCGTTTAGCAGCTGTCTTGTCCATATGAATTTGATTCTCTGGCTCGCCCGCTACCTCAGGGGCGGGCTGTTCTTTCATGGCCACAGCTCCATTAAGCAGACTGCCCTCCATAATGCTAAGTGTTCCAGCCAGGATATTGCCATAGAGCTGCCCGGTGTCTGTCATAATCAGCCTGTGTTCAGCACTCACGTTACCGAATACCTTGCCGGCAATGACAATTTCCTCTGCTCTAATACTGGAACGGACTATTCCTTGTTCCCCTACCGTAACTGTACCGCTGCAATGAATTTCACCGCTAAATGTACCCTCTATCCGCAGATTGGTGTCGCAATGTACTTTGCCCTCCAGTGTTCCTCCGTGTCCGATCAGGGAGTCTGTAGCTTTGATTGAAGTGCGCTGCTGTCTCTTCCACATGATTAATCCTCCATTCTATTCTTGAATTTAAAGGCCTTTACGGTTTGACATATGTTAAGGGGTTCACCGGCTTGTTCTGCTTCACTACTTGAAAATGAAGATGAGGTCCTGTGCTGCGCCCGGTATTTCCCAATAAACCGATCTTTTGCCCTTTGGCCACCTTGTCTCCGACAGAGACAACCATACCGTTCAAATGCATGTACCATGTCTCAAGACCGTTCGGATGTTTGATAATGATATATTTACCGCGGGCTCCCATTTGTTCTGCAGCCGTAATCTCGCCATCCATGGCTGCATACACAGGATCACCTATACTTCCGGCGATATCGATACCGGCATGGTAGGCTGATACGCCCTTAAAGGGATCGGAGCGGTAACCAAAGTTCGAGGAGATCACCTTGGATTGGGTAGGCCAGAATACAGCCGGCTTCAATTTGGCTTTTTCCGCTAATGCCTTTTTGGCCTGGAGATTCGCCTGTACGGTATTGGCTTCCTTTGCCTGAGTAATCGTGTTGGATATACTGTCAACCATCTCATCAAGCAGGCTGCTGATTTCGGCAAAGTCATCCTTAGTTTGATCCACCAGCTCAAAGGGATCGTTCTGGTGTACAGCGATATATTCGCCGCCTACCTGAGGGGTGACTGTACTGCCAAGTGCAGCATTGATCGCTCCAAGCCGAAAGCGGACTGCACTCAGAGAAGAGAAGGGAGTGGCAGGCAGAATCCCAAAAGTAGCTCCGGAGGGTGCAGATGAGGTCGTCTCGTTGGATAATTCCTTTGTTCCGGAGGTTGTGCCAGAGGTAGAAGCCTTGCTTTTGTTAATCAGTGACTGCAGCTGTTCTTCCAGCTCACTCACACCTTTAAGCTTGCCTTTGATATTCTCCGCCTCCTCAGAGAGCTCGGTCACTTGGCTGCGCAGCTGCAGCAATGTCTGATCCTTGTCGGCGACCTTCATTTCCATACGGAGATTGGTCAGTGTGAGTGCTGCTGCTTCTGCTTCCAGCTGGGAGATGGATTGTGAGGCATGATAATGCATGGAGGTGACCAGACTAGAGATGGACAGCACGGCCGCAGCTGGCAGGGCTAACGCCAGCGGTCTAGATAGCTGAAGCTGTCTGACTGGACGCCCTGCATCCTGGACAACGAGCAGCGTAATCCGGTTATGATCTGGCTGACTCTTCATGGCTTCTCCTTCCTGCGGCCTGTCAGCCGCTCTGTAGCTTAAGATCTTCCATCAGGCTCATCCGAATTGTCCTACTACTCTATGTATTCCATGTCTTTCGTGAACATGACAACGGTTTGTTTGAATAAAGAAAGAGAGTTACGGCAAAACCTGTACTAGAAGAGGGGTGACTAGTATGAAGATACTCGCGATAATTCTCGGTCTTTTTATTATTCAAATTGCTGTAATTGTGTTTCTTGAGTTCCGACGTCCGCAAAGGGCGCTGGCCTGGGTGTTTATTACCCTCTGTTGTCCGCCTCTTGGGCTAGCTTTCTATTACTTCCTGGGTCGTGATTACCGGCAAAGTCGCAGAATTAACCGAAGATGTATTTCGCTGTTTCGTGAAATTCGCAACCATGTCTCTGGTAAAAGCTTTGCAGTAAGAAGTACTGCGGAGTGCGGGAATTCACAGTTTGAGCACCATGAGGAATTGTTGATCCTGCTCTCCAGATTGTCAGAAAGCCCGATAACAGGTCACAACAGGAGCAGGGTGTTGAATAACGCGCGGGAAGCCTACGACTCCATGCTGGAAGCGATGGAGGGCGCTCGTGAGCATATTCATATGGAATTTTATATTTTTCGGGATGATGAGATTGGAGAACAGTTTCAGGATCTTCTGATCCGCAAGGCGCGTCAGGGAGTTAAGGTGCGTCTGCTATGCGATGGTCTGGGCAGTCACATGCTGAAGGGTAGATTCATACGGACTTTAAGAAAGGCCGGCGTTGAGTTTCATTTTTTTCTGCCACCGTTCACTTCCTTGTTGGATCGCCGCTTTAATTATCGCAATCACCGCAAAATTCTGGTTGTAGACGGACTCATTGGCTTTACTGGTGGAATGAATATAGGTGATGATTATCTGGGGAAGAATCCCAAAATGGGCTTCTGGCGTGACACGCATCTGCGTCTTGAAGGGGATTCTGTCTATTATATCCAGTATATTTTCTTGAAGGACTGGAGACTGGCCACCAATGATGGAATGAGCCATCCCCGTTTGTTTCCGAAACATTCCTGTGAGGAGCAGGAGGCAGTACAGATTGTAGGGAGCGGACCTGATGGAGATATGGATGCTTCCCAAGAGATGTATTTTGCAGCGATGTGCTCGGCTAAACAGCGAATCTGGATTACCTCACCCTATTTCATACCAGATCCGGCCATTTGCCGTGCGCTAAAGAGTGCTGTTCTTCGTGGAGTGGACGTCAGGATTATAATTCCAGCCAAGCCCGATAACAGACTTGTTTATTATGCCACTTTATCCTATCTGGAGAATTTACAGGATGCAGGAGTGAAGTTTTATCGCTACACCAAAGGTTTCATGCATGCCAAAGTCATGGTTGTGGATGAACTGTTAGCCTCGGTAGGGAGCGCTAATCTGGACATGCGCAGCTTCTATTCTAACTTTGAACTATCTGCGGTGCTGTTGAGCCCTGAGGTAATATCCTCACTGGCTTCCGGCTTTGAACAGGATCTAAAGCACAGTGATTATATAGATCCACTTCAGTTTAGGAGCAGGGGTTATTTTGTCAAGCGTGTTGAGGGCTTATGTCAGCTGTTATCACCGCTATTATGACAGGATAAGTGATGAAATAGCGTCTTTTCGAAGGTTATTCACCTCTACATTCATTTTTGGGGTTCGTTTATGATATAATAGATTGTATAAAATGAAATTTGCTTAAGTATGGCTGATAATTATACTTCTGGAAGTTTCTAAACTACTTGTTACTCTAGGGGGAGTTCTATGACTGTAAGCCAAAAAGTCTTTGCGAATGGGGATCGTCAGAAGCCGCATAAGTCGGGAGCCTTTAAAACGGCGAAGCTAGCACAGCGAATTGTTATGATTACCATTGGCGCGTCTATGATGTCCGTTGCACTTGAGATATTCCTCGTTCCCAACAGTTTGATTGATGGTGGAATTACCGGTATCTCTATTATGCTGTCTCACATTTTCAACATTCCTCTCGGTATTTTGTTAACACTGCTTAACCTTCCGTTCCTCGTTATTGGTTATAAGCAAATCGGCAAAACCTTTGCCTTATCCACATTATATGCTGTAATTCTTATGTCTATTGGTACTCAACTGCTTCATCCTGTAATGCCTATTACCGTTGAACCGTTGCTTGCTGCAGTGTTTGGTGGTGTAATTCTTGGTGTAGGCGTAGGGTTAGTTGTAAGGTACGGAGGATCACTGGATGGGACGGAAATCGTAGCCATTCTGGTAGCCAAAAAGCTTCCGTTCTCAGTCGGTGAAGTTGTGATGTTCTTTAACCTGTTTATTCTTTCTGGAGCAGGTTTTGTGTTTGGCTGGAATAATGCCATGTTTTCACTTATTGCGTATTACATTGCTTTTAAGATGATTGACGTTACGCTTGAGGGTCTCGATCAATCGAAGTCGGTATGGATTATCAGCGATAAATTCCGGGATATCGGAGAAGCGTTGACAGAGCGTCTTGGACGCGGTGTTACTTATCTGGAAGGAGAAGGCGGATTCTCCGGTGATAACAAGAAAGTGATTTTTGTGGTCATCACGCGTTTGGAAGAAGCAAAACTCAAAGCTATAGTTGAGGATTGGGATTCTGATGCATTCGTCGCGATTGGTAATATTCATGATGTTAAGGGTGGGCGTTTCAAGAAAAAAGCCATTCATTAGCGTAGTTATTTCTGAGCTTTTATAAAAGAAGGTATATATTTACGAACGATAGAGCAATAAATACGGCGAAGGGATTTCGCTGTGCCGTATTCTCACATATAATACCTTCTGTCCATTAAGTGGGTTGCCTGATAAGCCCGCAGCATGAATCTAATGCTGCGGGCTTATTGCGTGTATTGATCCCTGCCCCAGGCCGCTTCAAGACAGCTGCGAGATAATATCCTCCACCGGCTGCGCAGGCACTTTTTGAATAAGATCACCTTTGCTGCCAAGGCGTTCTTCGATGTTCAGCAAATGGAAGTCAGTTGGTGATACATTCTGTTCAACCTCTCTCCACAACAAAGGCGTGGATACCGTAGCAAGCGGCCGTGCGCGAGGTGTGTACGGAGCGGCTAAGGTCTTACCGCCATAGTGCTGTAGGTAGTCAAAATAGATTCTGTCCCCACGATTCTTCTTCAAGCGTTCTAGAGTAAACAGCTCAGGATGTTTCTCGGTCACGAAGCGGCCAACAAAGTGACCTATTCGGCGCAAGCCGTCAAAGGTGACTCCCGGATGAATGGGTACAATAATCTGGACCCCAGTGGCACCGGAGGTCTTGGGGACGGAGTTCAGTCCAAGAGTTCTTAGTACGTCGCCAACAATGGCGGTAGCCTCCATGATGCGCGGTTCAACCTCGCGGGAGGGATCTAGATCAATCATCCATTCACAGGGCAGCTCACTTCCTGCATAATGCAGCGAAGGATGAAACTCCAAGGCGGCGAGATTGCCCAGCCAGAGCAACTCGGGTAAACCTTGCAGCATAATATAGGTAATATTCTCGTGGGTTGCCGTCTTTACAAACGAAGGGAGCGGCTCCGGGGCATTTTTCTGATAAAAGGACATACCAGGCACGCCATGCGGATAGCGGATAACCGTGAGCAGGCGGTTCTGACAATAGCGCAGGAGGTAAGGCGAGAGTGCAGCGAGCTTTTGCAGATAGATTTCTTTCGAAATACCCATTTCTGGCCATAAGAGCTTATCCGGGTTCGTAATGGCGATCGCTTGTCCATTCACGGTAATGGAACCTTTAATGGTTGCTGGCATAATGTGCTCCTCCTTTCATTGGTGTTCATTGCGGAATTGCTCTGAGGCGTTGCTCTAAACGACAATCCCGTGCAGGGATATCGACCATAGCTTGAATGACTGGCTGACGGAGGGTTCCTGAGTGGTTCCATTCCAGAAAATGAATTTTGAACACGAGCTGGGGGTTGATCCAGTAAGCGCCTTTGCTCCGCTGCGGAAGAGTGGCAAAGGGCATCTGCTCGCTAGCCAAGCGGATTGCCTGCGCGGTCAGGCTCCGCCAATCCTCTACGGTCAGACGGCCTGCACCGGCATGCCCGATATAATGCAGCTTGCCAGCATCATCATATAAGCCAAGCAGTAGGGCGTTTACCATACCGTCTCGAAAAGTAACGCCTCCGGCTACCGCCGTAATATCGGAAATGATCTTACGTTTCTGCCAGCGTTTGTCTTTACCCCCTGGTGCATAAGTACTCATGATATCCTTGCACACGATTCCTTCCAGACCTTTACTCTGTGCAGCAGCAAATAGCTCGGCAGGATCAGTATAGCTTGGGACCAGTTGAACATGGGGATGCGGCAGCAGCATCTCGCTTAGACGCTGCTGCCGCTGAGATAAAGATTGATCAAGCAGCCATTGGCCATTGCAATACAAAATATCAAACACCATATAAACGACAGGAACCTGATGCTTGGTGGCCTGAATAGCCGCCTCATTCTTCAAGCTGTCCCGCCGCATCACCTCATGAAATGAGGGCTTGCCATTAAGAAGCGCAATCACTTCGCCATCGAGAATGATCGAATCGGCTTTGCTGTAGGCGCGAGCATCATTAAGCTCGGGGTATTGCCCTGTACGGCGGTTTCCGCGCCGATTGATCAGCTCCGTCCCGTCCCCGTCATAATAGGAGAGCATACGCACACCATCCCATTTGATCTGGGCGATCCACTGATTGCCAACCGGCAACTGACCAGCCAAGACGGGTTCAAAGGGGGTAACTGGCGAAAACTTCATGAAGCCAACCTCCTAGGACACCGTTTCTTTGCTTTTGGCACTGCGGCGTTTCGGCTTGGGTGCAATAACCGGAATCGGGCCGGTGGCATTGTTAAGCTTTGCAGCGGTTTCCGTGGTAGGTTCCACCACAACTTTCGCTTTAGCCGATTTCTTTTTGCCGGTGGCTGTTTGTGGTTTGGCACTTGTATTGCCGGATATTGAGGGTCCAGGTTCGGAAGGGATGTGCTGAACGGCCTCAATACTGGCCTGAAGGGCAGCCATTAGGTCGATGACATTATTTTCCTGACGCGCTGGAGCAATATGGAACTCCTCACCTGCAACTTTATGGGCGATTAGATCAAGCATCCGCTGGCGGTAATCATCGGTGTATTTCGCCGCATCAAAAGGAGTGGATAACTGGGAGATGAGCATTTTTGCCATCTCAAGCTCTTTATCGTTCACTACTCCTGCTTCAGGCAGATTAGGAACCTGTGAAGCCGGTCGGACTTCGTCCGGATAATAGATCGTTTCGATTGCCAGACAATTCTCCAGCACACGAATGGCCGCGAGGCTGCTCTTGGAACGAATCGAAATTTTGGCGATGCCAATTTTGCCTGTCTGCCGCATGGCCTCCATCAAGAGACGGTAGGCATTAGCCCCTGCTTGGTCGGGAGCCAAATAATATGTTTTTTGAAAATAAATGGGGTCGATCTCCGTCAAATCCACAAAATCGAGAATCGAAATACTCTTGCTGCTTTCCTCCGTAAGCTGATCCAGCTCCTCTTTATCAAACAATACAAACTTGCCCTTCTCATACTCATAACCCTTGCCGATTTCTTCCCAAGCCACTTCCTTGTCACAGACGGGACATTTTCGCACATAGGATAGTGGACTCCCGCATTCCTTATGAATGTAACGCAAGGAAATATCTTTATCCTCCGTAGCGGAGAACATTTTGACCGGAACATGTACAAGCCCGAAGCTGATAGCCCCTTTCCAAACGGTATGCATGAGATCTCCTCCAGATTATAAGAATGGCTACTATGGCTTAGTATGAGGTGGAGAACGTTTTTCTAGCCTGATGCATTTTTTGAGAAGCATGGGAAAAAATAAACTTGGGCTTATAAGTTAAGTACCCATACTAATTGGGCAAGCAACGGAGGGATAACATGGAACAACGGTTGAACATTTGGAGCGATGTGTTGAAGGAACAGGATATACCCGCTGAAGCTGTAGATTGGGAGAGCATCATAGCTGTCCCGGAGGACGAAGTAGATGACGATTCAGAAAAATTAGATGCAGAGGGTACCATAGGGGAGCCGCCGTATAC
>LIDZ01006408.1_pt7 | contig 12025 bp, 5 predicted proteins | sample 644651 | NCBI WGS metagenome assembly LIDZ01 (sample SAMN03856242, study PRJNA289617) | food metagenome | isolation source: wine grapes on drying loft during traditional withering process | host: Vitis vinifera cv. Corvina | place: Italy: Gargagnago di S. Ambrogio di Valpolicella | collected 2014-01
TCAATGGACCAACCATCAGCTGCGATATGATGAAGGGTCAATAAAAATACATGATGAAGATCACCAAGTTTAAGAAGGGTCGCTCTAATCATTAGGTCGTAACCAAGATCGAAGGGACGAATAGCTTCTTTTTGTGCCGACTGCTTAGCTAAATAATCCCTATCAGGCGACGTGCTCAAATCCAAATACACTAATTCCAACCTAGCATCTTTTTGGATTTGCTGATAGGGCTTGCCATCAATTATGACAAAACGAGTACGTAATATCTCATGGCGTTGAACGATTTCATTTAATGCTACTGACAGAGCAAGTTGATCCATTGGGCCGTTCAAACTGAAGGCCAGCGGTATATTATAATGAGCGCTTCCTTGTTCGAGCGTGTCGATAAACCACAGGCCCTCTTGAGCAAAGGACAAGGGTATCAGATGATCGCGATTGGCCGACAAAAAAATGCTTGTTTTATTTATCGACTGGACTTTGCCGTTCCGTTTCAACTGTTGTAAAAGAACAGCGCGTCTAAGTTGCTCAATATCTCGTTCGCTCATAAAATATCACTCCATTGCTAGTTTATTTCGTCGTCGGATAGCAAAGCAAACAGCTCACTCTCAGATAAGCTTTCAAGTTTGGTGTGAAAACTAACGCTATCGCTGGTAGAAAACTGAGACAACTGAAGCTCGGTAACCAACGATGATATACACGATAAAGTTGCTCTTTCGAAAAGCTCCCTCAACGAAATATCAACTCCTAATTGTTCGCGTATCATGACAGAGAGCTTTACAGCGTGTAAGGAATGCCCCCCTATACGGAAAAAATTATCGTTTCTATGTATAACTTTCCGATTTAGCAGGACTTGCCAAATCCTCACCATTTCCAACTCTATACTGCCAACAGGCAAGTCACTTTCTTCAAGCAAATATTTAGGAGCAGCGTATTCATCTAAACCATAGTCTTCGCCGCAATATTGCGCGACCTCCACTATTTCTGTCAGCATTTTTTTATGACTATCAAACGTTCCGCCAATCGATTGACAAAGCTTACTAAGCGAAGCTTTTAAAAGCAACGATGTCTCTTGGAGTGCTTCAAATCTAACGACACTATTATCGCCAACAAATTTAATTAAGAGATGTTCATTTTCTTTGACTACATTAATAGATATATCAAACTTATTCTCTGGCATATCCATTTTTACAGGATTCAGAATAATACTATCGGAATCCGAGTTCGAAGGCTGAAACGGAGAATCCATAACCATAAGGATCGGAAACGATCTCGGCCGTCCTTCTATCTCATGACAGTCCGCCCATTCGATAGCACTATCATACATCAAGTCTTCATGCTCCTGCTCTTCCCAGAGTGCGTCCCGCACGTTGCTCAAAACCTGAGCAACACAATCATCATCTCCGAACGTCATGCGGTGTACCAATGTCGATGCAAAAAAACCGATGATGTCATGAGTTTTCGCCAGCATACGATTTGCGCTGTAATAAGCGATAGGCACGTCATTCCGACGCGTTTGGGTAGCGAGAGCAAACCCCAAACATGTAAACAGCACCGGCTGAAGTGACATCTGGTACTGAACGCAAAGGGCGAGTAAAGGTTTTAGTATCGATTCGTCAATGACGGCAGTGAGTGTTTCAACCATTGCTGGCCCTACAATCTGCTTTGTTTCTCGATGCTTATTAAATAATTGAAGCTCAGGAAAAAATGTTCTCGCTCCATTAAGCCTTGGCTGCCAAAAGTCTTTCAACTGCTCGGCTCGACCCTCGATCAGCCCAGATCTTGCAATGCGCGCATAATCAGGAAAGTCCCAATCTTTAGCCTTAGCCCCATTGATATCTCCGGTCAAGGCATTACCATAAAACTGGCGAAGATCAGATAGCATGATAGACAAGGACCAACCGTCTATAATTATGTGGTGAGCGTTAATTAGCAGATAGCTTTCATTATTACTAACTATGTGATAAACCCGTAATAATGGAGCTTCATCGAGTTTGAATGGTTCGCTTGCGTACTCTATTAATTTTTTAGATATTGGCGTATCTCCGACATCGATATTTTGGATTGTCACATTAAGGTTAGGACTTACAGTTTGCCAGAGTGTAGATTCGCGCCATACGAAGCTGGTGCGGAAAGACGCATGTCTCCCCACTAGTGAGTTGGTGGCTGCGGTCAAGGCATCAACATCAATAGCATTTTCTACATGAAAGCAAAGAGGTACGTTGTACTCCGCAGTATTTGGCTGAAATTGATGTAATAGCCAAAGCCTCAGCTGTGCTGGTGTTGCCTGAATACTTTCCGAACTATTCATTGCATCGGCCTCCCTTTAAAACTTTATGATCAGTTCTTTATGATTTTCGGTATCAAGTATCTTTTATACCTATCAAGGACGTGGCGAGCCTTAAGATTTGACGTTTTTTAAATGCGGAGGCCATAGTTTTAGTCGCGCCTGAGGGTGCCTAGGTAGAAAACTTGTCGGGGCTCTTGTAGAGTCACTCCATAATTTTTTTGGCCACTCGAACATTAAACCGCGAGTATAAAGCTCTGCTAAAAGCTTGAATACACCATCAAGAAGCCCATTTGCCGTCACCAATGTGACAATGCTACAATCTTTACAGTCAAAGACATTTGCGAGAAAAGGGCTAGCACCTAGCTCAATAACTATTTTAGGGCCGCATAGTTCCAACTGATTTATACACTTCGGTAAATTTATACAGTCCGTTAGGTGACTGAGCCAAAAGTCTGACTTCGACAGCATATCTATTGTGGTTAGGCCACATGTGGCGCTGATGAAAGTCACATTATTATCTGAAACCAGGCAACCCGTTGCTATCTTTGCAAGGCTGTCGGCAATATTTTTTATTAAGGGATTATCGAATCCGTTGGACTCATCTACATAGAGGGTCTGAAGCTGCGAAGCTTCGAGAGCTGAATATATTTCCTCTACAGCATCCGACGAGCATGCGATAACGTGGGAATGGACCCCGTTCTTCGCAATGAAAGAGTACTTACCATAGAAAGTACTCAAGACCGAATCGATCGAGACCTGTTCAGCAAATACAGAGAGCGTGCAGCTCTTCTCTGTCATTGACGCAAGCAGACGTTCGCGGGCAATCAGAAGGTCAACTGCACCTTGTAATGTAAGCATTCCCGCACAATGGGCAGCAGTTATGTCTCCACGACCATGCCCAATAATCTTCCCTGTGTCGAGCCCCAACGCGCACAATAAACGGTATTGTGCGACCTCTATTGCGAAAGCGTTGAGATAGGGAGTTAGAGTAACTTCGATATCTTCACCTATCGAAATGGCGATTGCATCCAACACGCTAGTATGACTAGCTTTAAATTCACTAAATCTCTCGCTCAAAAGCATAACATCAACATGCCGTCTGAATGGTGTAGATTTAAATATAACAACTGGCTTAGAAAGATCGCCATTTGCAGTAGCGCTAAGCACAACGGAGCTGTTATTGCTATCCGTAGTAGGCTGCTTAGAAAAAGAGTCCAACGAAGCTGCGAGACTTTCGTTGTCTTCACCCCACGTCGCCGCTCGGTGCTTCCAATGAGATCGGCGAGTCGCCGCAGTGAAAAATAATGCGTCAGTATCTATTTTTCCAGCACGCAAAATACGAGCGTACTCAGCAGCTAACAATTGCAAAGCAGCAGGACTCTTAGCCGAGAAAATCAGACAACTCATTCGGGAAGTTTTATACATTGGCTTTGGACTTACGGATAATCGCGATTGAACCGTCCGATATGCTTCTAATATGATATGTGCATTGGTACCGCTAATTCCGAAGGAGCTCACCCCAGCCCGGGCTGCTCGCCCAGTCACTGGCCAATGTTGTATCTTATCTACGATTTTTAATCCTATATGGTCCCAGTCTATGTGCTTATTGGGTGTCTGGAAGTGAAGCTGCGCAGGTATCTCTCCTCGCGAAAGCGCTAGAGCGACCTTCAGAAACGACAATGCACCTGCTGCAGGCTCAAGGTGACCAAAATTTGTTTTTACGGACCCTACGAGCAGAGACGTTTTTCTTAACTCATCTATGCCAAACACGCGATCAAGAGCTTCGAGCTCTATCGGATCCCCGAGCCTTGTCGCTGTTCCATGAGCTTCAATATAATCGATGTCGCTAGGAACTAACCGTGCGGATGACAAAGTTGCACGTAACAGACGTTCTTGAGCTTGCCCGTTAGGAGCTTGGAGGCCGTTACCACCACCATTTTGATTTACTGAACTACCTTTAACGACCGCAAGTATTTCATCGCCGTCTCTTTCGGCATCGACTAGTCTCTTGAGAGCAACGATGACACAGCCTTCACCCTGCACGAACCCGTCTGCGGTATCATCAAAGGCTCTACATTCACCCTGTCTTGACAGAATCCCCAACGAACAACGCCCGTAAATCCCGACCGGAGATAGAACTAGATTTACTCCTCCAGCAAGAGCGAGATCGACTTCACCTAATCGCAAGGATTGTATTGCCTGATGTATTGCCACCAGTGAAGACGAGCAAGTTGTGTCTACAGCTATAGCAGGTCCGTTGAAACCAAACAAATAGGAAATTCGACCGACACCTACTCCACGATTTCCGCCTAACAAAGAGTAATTATTCGTATTAAGAAAGTTATTTTCATTATTAGACATATGTGTGAAGTCGTCGGTTCCTACACCAACATAAAGACCTGTTTGAGCACGCTGAGCTGCTGCGAGAGAGATACCTGCGTCTTCAAGGGCTTCAAATACAACCTCTGTGAGGAGGCGGTATTGAGGATCTATCTCTTGTGCCTCTCTTGGCGTAATACCAAAGAATGCAGGATCGAATCCGAGTACATCTTCGAAGAATGATCCTTGCTTTTCGAAGGGTTCAGCATCTGTGGGTGTCGAAAAGAAAGCGCTCATGTTAATTCGCTCACGCGAGAGCGCACATACCGGTGAAAAGTTATCACTGAGCGCTGACCACAGAGCGTCTGAGGAATCGACTCCTCCTGGAAGCCTACAACCTGCACCTACCACCGCAATTGCTGGAAATCCATCTGTAGGTATTGCAGAATCGGAAGCCGTTGATGTCGATTCGTCCACACTTTTCTGTATGCCTCGTTTTTCAATCTCGCAGGTAAGCATATCTATAGTTGGGTGGCCGTAAGCAAGCACTGGAGAGAGTGCAGTTCCCAACATCGACGAGAGCAGTGCCATAAGTCTTACAACGCCTAATGAGTCAATACCAAGCTCGGAAAAAGACTCGTCATTGGCAATCATGTGCTGGGGTTTCCCGATGATTGCGCTGACCACCTCGCATACAGTAGATTGAATCGATGGTCGTCGTTCATTTGTAAGTTTTGAACTATTCCTAACCGCATTGATCGGACCATTTTTAATGGTCAAGTCATTAAACCAAAACTCACGGCCTATAGCAGTTACGGAGCGCTCAAGACTTATTGGAGCGCTCGCTCCCGACATATTGGGAGCCATTATTATCATACCAGCCCATGCGGCTGCTCCTTCAAACGTATGAGAAAGTAGGCGACTTAGAGTAGTTCTAGGCTGTAGTGTAGGATAAGACTCATGGCGGAATCTATTTTTTCTTTCGGCCATACCCACGTCTGAAAACCCACTCCACTGCAACAGAGCAAGTGTGCAAGAAGAACCTGAGTCAATTGTGCGACGGGCGATGGCTTCCATAGTAGCGTTGGCAGCAGCGTAGTTGCTTTGTCCTGGAGCACCAAATGCCGCTGCTACTGAGGAAAAACAGACAAGTTTTTCAAGACGGATAATTGCGGTTAACGCTGAAACTACATTACTTAAACCTACGGTCTTCGGTTGGAACACTGCTTCAAATGCGGTTGGCGTTAGAGAACTAATGGTTCCATCGAAAAGCGATCCAGCTAAATGCCAGCATGTAACCGATCTCAACGATGGCATTTCTCGTACAGTTGATGAAATTTTAATTGAAAGTTCAGCAGCATCCAATAGATCGGACACAATGACTTCTACTAAAATATTCTCAGAACGCCATTTTTTAATTAGGATGGAAGCAGAATCACCCGGAACTGTCCTTCCAATAAGAACAAACGCCTTCGCGCCAACATTTATTAATTGCTCAACCAGCTCTAGCCCGAGCCCTCCAAATGCGCCAGTTATCACCATACCCACTTCAGAGCTTACTGGGCCAGAGAGCTTTTTTGATGCCGCTGGCCGTTCAAGCATACGTTCTAAGATAACTCCGTTATCTTCTAAGGCACTAGTCAAGGGAAGAGTCTCTAATGCTTTTCGGCATAGCGCTCGTCTAGGCACGTTATTATTGTGAGAAATAGCAAGCAGCTTGATATTGCATTCCGGCTCTTCAAGTCGAACTGAGTCAATGAACGCGCGAGCCGCAGCAAATGCTGGCATCTCGAAGTATTCCTCAAGATTTCGCGTCAAACCTCCGAAACATATAGCTGTGAGCTCAACTTTTTTATTGGAATTAAGAAAATCAAGAAGAACCTTCACTATAGTATGAAGGTAAATAACTTGGCTGCAAGCAGCCGCATTGCCGTCCAGAAGAAAAACTATGTGCACTTCATCATCGCTTAATAAAGAACTTGCGACACTTTCGGAAAAGGCCGCTGCCAACAACTTCATATCTAAAAATGAGTCGCACCTAATCGGTTTGTCATGGCAGGGAAATGCACTTATTACTCTTTGTTCTTCGGATAGCGTGGCAGCTTTTACAATTATATTTTTACGGACATTTTCTACATCAACCTCGAACGCTTTAAGAACACGAAATGTCCTACGCCATGGCAGTGAGTAAATTTGAAAATAGTCGTGCCGATCCAGATTGGAGATAGAATTACTCCTCACCTGGTCATCTTCAGAGAGCAAAGAAGCGGGTGCGGCGGATATCGGTTCAAGCCAATGTTTTGTTCGAACGAACTCGAAAGACGGGATTTTTACTGATGCATGGCGCGTTTTAAAATTTTTTGTATCTATATGACTTTTTTCGACGGAGGCATGTGCACGAATTGCATCAAAAAAATGCGACTCTGACTGTTTGCTGCCCCGGTAGCAAACCGCAGCATTTGAATGAGTCAACAGAATTTGCCGTGAAAGCACACTCCGAGGTGCTATCTCAATGAACCTAGACAGTCCCTGCTTTGCCAAAGTAGAAATACCTTCATCAAAAATGACTGGATGTCTAATCTGTTTTATCCAGTATTCCGGTTCAGCCATATGGAATCCCTCTAACGAACCGTCGAGGTTTGAGGCAATAGTTAATTTGGGGGGTGAGTAAGAGACTTTAGAAGCTGAAGCACGGAACGGTTCAAGTATTGAATCCATCGCACTTGAGTGAAAGGCGTGCGACACGCTTACGGAGATACAGTAAATTCCTTTGATGTCGCACCAGTCTTTAAATGCAGAGAGTTGCTTTATTGAACCAGCTACTACAACGGACTCAGGGCCGTTGAACGCTGCAATTTCTACATGGCCGTTAAACTCGGCAACAAGCCTAAACGCAGCTTCACGAGAAATTGCTAGCGCAAGCATACCACCACCATCAGGAAGGCTTCCCATCAACTCAGCGCGTCGAATCACTAGATTAAATGCATCCTCAAAATCCATTATACCTGCAGTTACAGCGGCCATATACTCACCAATACTATGCCCGATAACCGCACTTGGAATGATTCCTTCATTCTTGAGAGATTTCGTCATAGCGAATTGATATGCAAATAGTGCAGGCTGCGTAACGTATGTTTTATTTATTTCGGAATGTGTTTTTTTGAACATTAGATCAATCAAACTCTGACCTTTAGCTTTGGAAAAAATCGACTCGCAGAGAAGAATTGCTTCCCGAAACGAAGGGTTTTCCTTAAATAACTCATTACCAAGTCCTTCAATCTGCGATCCTTGTCCAGAATAGACGAAGACAAGGCCAGGCTTTTTTCCACGATAAGGTGTATTAAGTGCACAAACCTCAGTAGCGCCTGTCAGAAAACTCTTAAGCCGCTCAGTTAAGTCCTTTACAGTGTTAGCAGGGAAGGAAGCCCGATAAGGAAGCCGCTCACGTCGACGATCCATCTCTTGCGTCCACTCCAGTAGACTAATATTTTCTTTTGTTAAGAAATTTAAGCACGCCTGCACTTGTGCCCGCAGTCCTTCATGAGATTTTGCTGACACTGTCAATATCGGAAGGAGCGACACAGTATTTTCAATTTGGGTACATATTTTTTCCCTAGGCTCTTGGGAGATCTCTGGGTTCGCCCATTCAGATAAAACAGCATGTGCGTTTGTGCCGCCTGCACCTAGAGCGGCTACCATTGCTAGTCTAGGCCCCCCTGACGAAGGGCTGGACCAAGGCACTGAAACTTGAGGTATAAAAAATGGAGATTTCAAAAAATCAATATGGGGGTTGAGCGTTTCGCATCCACGCTGACGAAAGTGGCGACCTTGCTCCAAGGAGAGCACTGCTTTAATAAGAGAGGCCATTCCCGCAGCGGTGTCTAAATGTCCAATATTGGCTTTTACTGAACCCAAAGCACAGTAGCCAGTTCGCGAGCTAGCTTGGGCAAAAGCTTGCGTGAAAGCTTGAATCTCGACAGGGTCTCCCAGCAAAGTGCCAGTGCCATGTGCTTCCACAAGTCCTATATCTGCTGCGCTTATACCTGCCGCCTGTAGCGCCTGAATAATAGTCTCTTTCTGACCTTTAACACTGGGCGCTGTAAACGATGCTTTTCTAGCGCCATCGTTGTTTACTGCTGTACCTTTAACAATAGCCCTTATTGGACTTCCAAGCGAGATTGCGTGATCTATACGACTCAATGCTATAACACCAACGCCGCTACCGCCTACGATACCTTGAGCTGCGTCTGAAAAGGGACGACAATCCCCGTCCGGTGAAAAAATACTACCGTCAGTATGAAGGTATCCCGCCAGATGCGGCGCGTGAATCGCTGAAGCCGCGACCAAAGCAACCTCACAGTCCCCATTACGTAGACTTTGCGATGCAAGATGTAAAGCCACCAGCGAAGACGAACAAGCTGATTGAACAGCAAAGCTGGGGCCCGTTAGATCCAGTCGATAGGAAATCTGAGTCGGTAACCAATCCTTCTCATGCATCATCATCAACTGCAGCGGATCTACGGTATCAACCGCATCTGCGTGCGCGAAAACATTATGACGGAAATAGGTCCGCAGATCTCTGCCAAGGTAGAGCGCCATACCTGATGTCGCAAAAACCCCGACTTTGCGATTGCCCGCTGTTGTCAAAACGCGACTCTGCCCAAGCGCTTCGTAGCTACACTCTAATAGCTTTCGATACTGAGGATCGAGCAGCTCTGCTTCACGTGGGGAAAATCCGAAATGCGCAGCATCAAATTCCTCCACACCATCAAGCAGCCCGGTAACGGGTACGTAGTTTGGGGAGTCAATGACTTTTTGCGAGAGTCCAGCAGCCAGCAACTTTTCACGGGGCAAACGCTGAATAGCACAATGCCCCTGCTCAAGCAGTTCTAAATATGCATCGACATCTGGCGCTCCAGGAAATCTGCAAGACATTCCAATGATTGCCAGATCGTTATTCGTCGAGTCATTCATACGGCTTGATCTCGCTGCAGATTTATTTTCCAGTTACCAGCTTTCCAACGGATAAAATTAAACAGACACCTTGCAGCCTCGTCACAAGCGAGCCCCAGCAACACACCAACAAATCCGAAGTGATGACTTAATATGTAGGCGAGCAGAAAGCCGACGACCCAATGTGAAATTACAGCGAACGTAGTGGGAAGTCTCACGTCGGATGAACCACGCAAGGATGGGCCTATTATAAAGTTCAGTGCTTTAGCAGTCTCGCTAAAAATCATGATCGCAAAAATACTGCTAGCCGCTTTCAGTACGGCTTCGTCACTTGTGAAAATGCTTATGATCCCGCCCGAAAACTGTGAGAGAAGCGCTACTATGACGAGCGTAAGAAGAAGCACAGGGATAAAGCGATTAATACTTCGTTGCATTACTCGATCTGCACCAGAAAAATCGTTAGAACCTTGTGCACGTGAAACAAGTACCTGGGTAGCCAACCCAACTGCTCCCGAAGTTGCAGTAACCAAAATCAACATCACGTTACGGCAATAGGACAGCGCAGCCAAAGTAAAAGCGCCGAATGGGGAAATGAGCGACACGGCACATAAAATTAGTAAGTTCGCCGATACTGGCTCAGCGCATGCTGGCAGTCCATCCCTGACGATTGATCGTGCATACTTTAAAGTTCCAGCATCAAATCGTAAATCTCGCTGCAGATGCATACCACCCGACTTATACAACTGTATGGCAAGCATAATCAGTGGTGGCAACTGTGCTATCAAAGTACTCAGAGCAATAGTCAAAGGCTCTAAAGTCAACCCAGGAATAATACCATATAGAAGCACAAAATTAATGATAGTACTGCACAAAAGTAATATCGCAGAAGGTAACAAGCTTTTCTTTGCGATTCCGCGCACGTACAAAAATGACGTGAAGGTGAGAAATAGTCCATCTAATAAGCACATAGGTGAGATGCCGTAAATATACAATTTTGCAGCTTCAGATGCGGCAGAATTTAGGCCCAACCAACTCCCAAGATAAGGAGCCACGGAGATCTGCGCGATCATTAAAATAAGACCACATGCCAAACAGACGCAAAGACCAGCACTGAAAGCACGTTTAACCTTTTCCTCATTACTCTCGCCAATAGCTCGTCCGAGCCTGCTTGTCGTCATAGATGCAAAAGCACCAATAAGCGTAACGCAGCCATATATAAGAGGAAGAGCGCTGCTAACACCTACAACTGCGTCATTGGAAACCTTGCTTAAAAAAAATGTTTCTGAGACTAAAACCAGAAGCAAGATAAGCTTATTAACAAAAACAGGTAAAGCGATAGAACGGAAGCTGACCAATAATGGCTGCATAAGTTTTCCCCTGTTAGCTATAGCAAAAATTTAGGCTATTCGAGTATTTCGCGCGTCAATCATTAGAGCGAGATCACAAATGTGAGGATTTTCAAAAAAGTCTGCAACGCTTATCTTAATATCTGTCCGCTGCTCAAATAGGCTAATAACACTATGCAGAGCCAGTGACGTTCCTCCAATATCGAATACGTTGTCCGATGCTTCTACGTCCGAGCGACCAAGAGCCTGGTTCCACACCGCAACCAGTTCAGATTCAAACCCTGAATCGTCAGTGTTGAGTTTGGAAACACTTTGCCGAACAAATTTGCTCTTGACGGTGGCGGGGGCGCAAGACCATTCAACTAAACCTTTCATGCGAGAGGATGTAATACTCACCCCTACGATTTGAGGTTGTGGCAAACCGCGCATCAAAGAATCCAGAGTATTAACCGCGTCGTTTGGGTTTAATACACAATATCCCGCCAGTTCGACCAATTGTTCAGATTCACTACCTGCACTCATACCTACGCCCCGCCACATTGACCATGCAATAGTACGTATTTTAGTTTGGTGCTTATTTAGCGCAGCATGAACGCTTAGCACTTCTTGAAAACGGTTTGCTGCAGAATAAAGAGCTACTCCGGCCCCACCAAACAGACCATTAACGGAGGTAAAAAATATTAATTCAGATATTTTATGCCGTTCCGCCTCCCGCAGCAGATTAATGCTCCCCTCAACTTTAGATGACAACTGGTACCTTATAGAGCTCGCGGAAGCGTCATATGCGCTTCCTTGTTGCAATACTCCCGCGAGATGAAACACTCGAGACGGTAGCTTACTTTCGCTGGCGAGTGAAGCGAACAGTTCGCTTGCAGCAGATGCGTCAGCGATATCGTTTGCTATATAATCAATTGCGCCAGGATAAAGTAATGATAGCTCATCAACGGCAAGACGACTTGAGTGGTCAAGTTTTCTCAATGATTTTCGACCAAGTATAATTACCCTTTCCCCACCTTGGGCAAGTATATGCCGTGCTAGCATAATCCCAATACCGCCCCCCCCCCCAACAATTAGAGTGCACTGATAATTCGTTGACTGGGCCACATCAACGAATTATCAG
>LIDZ01012533.1_pt1 | contig 11990 bp, 13 predicted proteins | sample 644651 | NCBI WGS metagenome assembly LIDZ01 (sample SAMN03856242, study PRJNA289617) | food metagenome | isolation source: wine grapes on drying loft during traditional withering process | host: Vitis vinifera cv. Corvina | place: Italy: Gargagnago di S. Ambrogio di Valpolicella | collected 2014-01
CGGGGTCACCACGGACGGATGTGCCACAGGGGCAGGCGCTTCAGGTGCGACGGGCTCGGATGGCTTGGCCTGCGGGTTGAGGATACTGCGGGCCTCTTTTTCCAGCGACAGAATATGCTCGTTGTGCAGTTGCCTACGGATTTCGTCGGCGCCGATTTCGCGCTCGACCTCGTTCTTGATGGCATTGAAGCTGCGCTTGAGCCGACCGATCCACAGGCCGGCAGTGCGGGCCGCACCGGGCAGGCGCTCTGGACCCAAGACCAGCAGGGCCACGAGACCGACAAGCAGGAGTTCCGTGAAGCTGATGCCGAACATAGATCAGTCTTTCCTGATGATGGGCTCTTCGACTTTTTGGTGTTGGCCGTCGATGGTGTGTGGCTGGTTCAGCGGCGAGGTCGCCTGTGGATGCACCGGTTGTGGCTCGACAGGTGGCTCCTGGGGTTTTTCGTCATCGTTCATCGCTTTGCGAAAGCCTTTGATCGATTCGCCAACGTCGGTGCCCAGGTTTTTCAGTTTTTTGGTACCGAAGATCAGCACGACGACCACCAGAATGACGATCCAGTGTTTCCAGTCAAAAATACCCATGGTGCAGCTCCTCGTAAAATTCGTTAGGCAGATGGCGTGCGTGCGGCTTTTTCGGCATGGCCCGAAAGGCCGAAGCGACGATCAAGCTCGTCAAGTACCGCCTGGGGATGCTGGCCGAGGGCGGCAAGCATGACCAGGCTATGAAACCACAGATCGGCGGTCTCGTAGATGACATCACTGCAATCGCCACTGACGGCAGCGTCCTTGGCGGCAATGATGGTCTCGACGGATTCTTCACCGAGTTTTTCGAGAATCTTGTTCAAGCCCTTGTGATACAGGCTGGCAACATAAGACGAGTCGGCGGCAGCGCCTTTGCGCTCTTCGAGCACCTGCGCCAGGCGTGTCAGGGTGTCAGTCATGGGCGGGTCCTGCCTGATAGATGGCGTGCGGGTCCTTGAGGACTGCATCGACAGTGGTCCACTGCCCGTCGCGGTGAACGCGGTAAAAGCAGCTTTCGCGGCCGGTGTGGCAGGCGATATGGCCGATCTGCTCGACCATCAGGATAATCACGTCAGCGTCGCAGTCCAGGCGCATCTCATGCAGCACCTGTACGTGGCCAGACTCCTCGCCTTTGCGCCACAGTTTGCCCCGCGAGCGGGACCAGTAGATTGCGCGGTTTTCGGCGGCGGTCAAACTCAATGCTTCGCGGTTCATCCAGGCCATCATCAGCACGCGCCCGGTTTGGTGATCCTGGGCGATGGCCGGTACCAGGCCATCATCATTCCAACGGATCTCGTCCAGCCAATCTTTCATCTTCGACTCCGGCATCAATGCCTCTAGTGTGCCAGTGCTGGCCGCCACTGGCTATCGGCGAACGACCAGATACAAACCACAACCCAGCATCATCCAGCACGGCCAGGCCTGGATCGAGTCGATCGCCGGGCCGCTGGCTGCCAGGGTGGCGCCGCCAACCAGCAGCAACGCGCCCGATACCCGCAGCAGCCAGCCGTCCGTAAGGCGTTGCCAGCTACGGTGTTTATTCTTGCGGTGGGGTTGGGCGTTGCGTTCGAGCAGATCGCGGGTCATGCCGATCAGATGCGGAATCTGCTCGAGCTGCGCCTGCGCGTTGACGAACAGCGTCTTGGGGCTCATGCGCTCGCGCATCCAGCGCTCCAGGAACGGCTGTGCGGTGCTCCACAGGTCGAGGTCCGGGTAGAGTTGGCGGCCCAGTCCTTCGATGTTGAGCAGCGTCTTCTGCAACAGCACGAGCTGTGGCTGCACTTCCATGTTGAAACGCCGCGCGGTCTGAAACAGGCGCATCAGCACCTGCCCGAAAGAAATATCCTTGAGTGGCTTCTCGAAAATTGGCTCGCACACCGTACGGATTGCCGCTTCGAACTCGTTGAGCCTGGTCTCGGCCGGTACCCAGCCCGAATCGATGTGCAGCTGGGCCACGCGTCGGTAGTCACGCTTGAAGAACGCAAACAGGTTGCGCGCCAGATAGTCCTGGTCTTCGGGGGTGAGGCTGCCGACGATCCCGCAGTCGATGGCGATGTATTTCGGATCCCATGGCGTGACGGTGCTGATGAAGATATTGCCCGGGTGCATGTCGGCATGGAAAAAACTGTCGCGAAACACCTGGGTAAAAAAGATTTCCACGCCGCGCTCGGCCAGCAGTTTCATGTCGGTACCCTGATCGGCCAGTGCGGCCAGATCAGTCACTTGCAAGCCGTAGATACGCTCCATTACCAGGACTTTGGGGCGGCACCAATCCCAATACACCTGGGGTACATAGAGCATGGGCGAGCCGTCGAAATTACGCTTGAGCTGGCTGGAGTTGGCCGCCTCGCGCAGTAGATCGAGCTCGTCATAGATGGTTTTTTCGTAGTCGCTGACAACGTCCACCGGGTGCAGCAGGCGGGCGTCGGCAGACAACCGCTCGGCCCAGCCGGCGAGGATGAACAGCCACGCCAGGTCTTGACCAATGATGGGCTTGAGGCCCGGGCGCACGACCTTGACCACCACCTCGTCACCATTCTTGAGGCGCGCACTGTGCACCTGTGCCACCGAGGCCGAGGCCAGCGGTTCGACGTCGAAACGGCTGAACACCGAGGTGATCTTCTGCCCCAGTTGCGCCTCGATCAGCGCCATGGCGGTTTGCGGGTCGAAGGGCGGCACGCGGTCTTGCAGCAGCATCAGCTCATCGGCGATGTCTTCGGGCAGCAGGTCGCGACGAGTGGAGAGAATCTGCCCGAACTTGATGAAGATCGGCCCCAGATCCTGCAAGGCCAGACGCAGACGCGCGCCGCGTGTGAGCTCGAGCTTTTTGCGCGGAAACCAGCGCCACGGCATGGCGAAACGCGTGATGCGCACAAACCACGGCAAGGGCAGGGTAAAGATCAGGTCATCGAGACGGTAGCGGATCACGACGCGCTGGATGCGCAACAGTCGGCGGATGGCAAGCAGCTTCATGCGTTATCGCTGGAGTCGAGGGATCGGATGAGACGCTCAATACGCGCCTCGAGACGTTCGGTGTCGATCTTGAGCTGGTCGAGCTCGGCGAAGCGGGCTTCGGCTTCGTGCTTGCCAACCAGCGTACGGGATTCTTCAGCCAGGTATTCGGCCAAGTTGTTGCTCAAGCTCTCGAACCCCTGGCGGGCCCAGCGTGCGCGGCTGTGCAAGTGGCTGCTGAGCAGCGGCGTGGCGACTGGGCCAAGCCATTGCGAGAGTTCGTACTCCCAGTCGAGCTCCAGGTCTTGCAGTACCTTGACCAGGTCGATGAGCACAGCACTGTCGCCGCTCAAATCGACCTCGGGGCTATGCAACACGGCGGTCTTGTTTTTGCTCAGGCCCAGTTTGATCAAGCTGGAGGCCGGGGCGCGCAACACGCAGTCGGGCTCGGCAGCCCACTGGCTGGCCAACAGCAGGCCCTCGTCGCTGGGCAGGATGAACAGCTGCAGGGCAGGGTTGCGGCAGTCGATCTGGATCACCTTGCCCTGCAGGCGCGCCAGCCGTGGCAGCGCCGTGCTGTCCATGCGCAGCACACGGTTGAGGCCGCGCTCGACGCTGGCGATCAGGCCGCGCAGCAGCATCAGGGTTTGATACCGCGGTGCAGGGCAACGATGCCGGAGGTCATGTTGTGGTAGGTGACGCGGTCGAAACCGGCCTGCACCATCATGGCCTTGAGGGTTTCCTGGTCGGGATGCATGCGGATCGATTCGGCCAGATAGCGGTAGCTTTCTGAGTCGTTGGTGATCAGCTTGCCCATCAACGGCATGAAGGCGAACGAGTAGGCGTCGTAGGCCTTGGACATCAGCTTGTTGGTGGGCTTGGAGAACTCCAGCACCAGCAGGCGGCCGCCCGGCTTGAGCACGCGCAGCATCGAGGCGATGGCGTCTTCCTTGTGGGTGACATTGCGCAGGCCAAAGGCAATGGTCACGCAGTCGAAGTGGTTGTCCGGGAACGGCAGTTTTTCAGCATCGGCCTGCACGAACTGGACATTGCCTGCCACGCCCAGATCCAGCAGGCGGTCGCGACCTACCTTGAGCATGGAGGCGTTGATGTCAGCCAGTACGACTTCGCCGGTGGGGCCGACCAGGTGGGAAAACTTGCGTGCGAGGTCACCGGTACCGCCGGCGATATCGAGCACACGATTGCCGACGCGTACGCCCGACAATTCGATCGCGAAGCGCTTCCACAGCCGATGCATGCCGCCCGACAGCACGTCGTTCATGATGTCGTACTTGGCGGCAACCGAGTGGAACACTTCGGCTACTTTGTCTGCCTTTTGGCTTTCGGGCACATTCTTGTAGCCGAAGTGCGTGGTGGGTTCGGCATCGCTGCCTTTGCGCTGATCAGTCATATCGCTGCACCGGAAAAAATTGCTGCCATTCTAATCCCCGTCGGCCGCCTTTGTCTTGGCAAGCCTCAGGCGGATCGCGCTTTGCTTGATCCGAGCTACTATACGCACCGTTATCCATGTAGGTCGCAGGGGGTTGAATGAGTCAGATCAGCGTAGAGCGCAAACACAGTCTGGGCCGCGAGGTTGCCAAGCAGAAAGCTCAAGTGCTGGTGGACAAGCTGGTCAGCAAATACGACGTCAAGGCTCAGTGGCAGGGCGATAACGTGGAGGTCAAGCGCAGCGGTGCCAATGGCCTGATCAGTATCGATGACGACACCATTCTCGTGGAGCTCAAGCTGGGCATGATGCTGTCGATGATGAGCGGCACCATCGAATCGGAGATCGAGCGGGTCTTGGATAAAGCCCTGCAGGCTTGAGCCTGAGTGCCCCAAAAGCCAGTCAAAGCATCAGCTTGACGACTGATTCTGCAGGGTCGCGGGATTTGCCGGCGGCGCGCAGTTCATCCAGGTAGTCGGCCCAGAGGCCTTCCTGACGGACGGCCAATTGGTAGAGGTAGTCCCAGGTGAACAAGCCGCTGTCGTGACCGTCGTCAAAGGTCAATTTGAGCGCATATTGGCCCGCTGGCTCGATTTTGCTCAGGCCTACATTGATCTTGCCCCACTGCAGAATCGGCTTGCCGTGGCCCTGGACTTCGGCCGAGGGAGAATGCACGCGCAACAGCTCGGCGGGCAAGGTATAGGACTCACCCGTGCCGTACTCGAGGGTGAGGGTCTTCGAGGCTTTGTGCAGTTGGATCGCGGTGGGGAGTTTGGTCATGAACGTGCCCAGAAATGGCAAACCACCTTGCGCCTGCATGAGCGAGCTCTGCCTGCGAAGCCTTTGACAGGTTCGAGGGCAGCGCCCGCTACTGCAGGGGGGAGGCGATCCGTTAGAGGATATACCGCGACAGATCTTCGTTTTCCGCCAGCTCGCCCAAGTGGCTGTTGACGTAGTCGGCATCAATGCGGATCGGCGTTTCGCTTTGGGCGGTGGCCAAGTCGCCAGCGCTGAACGACACTTCCTCCAGCAGCCGCTCGAGCAGCGTGTGCAAGCGACGAGCACCGATGTTTTCGGTCTTCTCGTTGACCTGCCAGGCGATTTCGGCCAAACGCTTGATGCCTTCAGGGGCGAACTCGATGTGCAGGCCTTCGGTCTTCAGCAAGGCCACATACTGCTCGGTCAACGAGGCATGAGGTTCGCTGAGGATACGCTCGAAGTCCTGCGGGCTCAGGGCCTTGAGCTCTACGCGGATCGGCAGGCGACCCTGCAGCTCAGGCACCAGATCGCTGGGCTTGCTCAAATGGAACGCGCCCGAGGCGATGAACAGAATGTGGTCGGTCTTGACCATACCCAGTTTGGTATTGACGGTGCAGCCCTCGATCAGCGGCAGCAGGTCGCGCTGCACGCCTTCACGGGACACATCGGCACCGCCGACATTGCCGCGCTTGGCGACCTTGTCGATTTCATCGATGAACACGATGCCGTGCTGTTCGACCGCTTCAAGCGCGGCAGCCTTGAGTTCTTCTTCGTTGACCAGGCGCCCGGCTTCTTCTTCGCGCACCAGCTTGAACGCTTCCTTGACCTTGAGCTTGCGGCTCTTGCGCTTACCTTTGCCCATGTTGGCAAACAGGCTTTGCAGCTGGTTGGTCATTTCTTCCATGCCGGGCGGCGCCGAAATATCGACACCGGCCATTTCGGCCAATTCTATTTCAATTTCCTTGTCGTCCAGCTGACCTTCACGCAGACGCTTGCGGAACAGCTGGCGAGTGTTGGAATCGCTGGCCGGCGCCTCTTCGCTGAAGCTGCCCCTGGCGGCCGGCAGCAGGGCGTCAAGGATGCGCTCTTCGGCAGCATCCTCGGCACGGTGGCGGACTTTTACGATCTCCTGCTCGCGAAGCAGTTTTAGGGCCGCGTCGGCCAGATCGCGGATGATCGACTCGACGTCCCGGCCTACATAGCCGACTTCGGTGAACTTGGTGGCTTCGACCTTGATGAACGGTGCATTGGCCAGTTTGGCCAAGCGCCGGGCAATCTCAGTCTTGCCGACGCCGGTCGGGCCGATCATGAGGATATTCTTGGGCGTGACTTCAACGCGCAGTTCTTCGGGCAGCTGCATGCGGCGCCAGCGGTTGCGCAGGGCAATAGCGACGGCGCGCTTGGCATCGTCCTGGCCAATGATATGGCGATTGAGTTCGTGGACGATTTCGCGGGGGGTCATGGACATGGTATGTGTCGGCCTCGGTGAGGTTCAGTGCTCGTTAGCTTCTCCTGGGGGAGCGAGCTGCGCCCGCGAGGCGTTCAAGGGCTTCGCGGGCAGAGGCAGGTCCCATAGGGGTCAAGAGCGACTGATCACTCGGCGAGATCCTGCTCCTCGATGGTCAGGTTATGGTTGGTGAACACGCAGATGTCACCCGCGATGCCCAAGGCGGTTTCGGCGATTTCGCGCGCGCCCAGATCAGTTTTCATCAGCAATGCACGGGCTGCAGCCTGGGCAAACGCGCCGCCCGAACCCATGGCAATCAGGCCGTCTTCCGGTTCGACGACATCGCCGTTACCGGTAATGATCAGCGACGCATCCTTGTTGGCCACGGCGAGCATGGCTTCGAGCCGGCTCAGGGAGCGATCGGTGCGCCATTCCTTGGCCAGCTCGACAGCGGCCCGGACCAAGTGACCTTGATGTTTTTCCAGCTGGCTTTCAAAACGCTCGAACAGGGTAAAGGCGTCGGCGGTGGCGCCCGCGAATCCGGCAATGACCTGACCGTGATAGAGGCGGCGAACCTTTTTGGCGTTGCCCTTCATGACGGTGTTGCCCAGGGAAACCTGGCCGTCGCCGCCCATGACGACTTTGCCATGACGGCGGACTGAAACGATGGTGGTCAAGGGAGAGTCTCCACGCAGCGGGGCGAAAATGCCCTGATGAGAACTCATATGGGGGTGGTGGAGGGGATTTCAAGCTTTGGGGAGTGTCGGGTTTGACAGGGTGAAGTCTAGGGCCCATACGCTGCACGAGCACAGCTTGCCGGCGAAGGGGCCCAATAGAGCCCCATGAAAACCGGCCTTACTGGCGAGTCTGACGCTGTTGCAGCAACAGATTGTTGAAGCCGCTGCCCGCCAGTTGTTTTTGCGCGGTGGTGAGCTGCTCGCGGTTGCTGAACGGCCCGACCAGTACGCGGTACCAGGTGTCATCCTTGACCGTGCCGGACTCGACATTCACCCCTTGGCCCAGCAAGAGGATCTGCGCGCGCACTTTGTCGGCGTCGCTCTTGTTGCGGAACGAGCCGGCCTGCAGGAAGAACTGCGTGGTCGCCGCTGGCTTGAGCACCGGGGGCGGCGGCGGAGGCGTCTGGCCACTGAGCGCCGCCTGGGCGCGGGCAGTATCGATTTTTGCGGCCTCGGCCTGGGTCACTGGTTGGGCTGGCACAGGCGGAGTTTTTTCCGGCACGGCATCTGGCGGCACGATGACTTCGGATTCCGGCAGCAGCGTATAGAAATCGTACTTGGGCTTGACCGGTACCTGCGGGCTGGGCGGTGTCTTGTTGGCTTCGACGATTTTGGCCGCCTTGGCCTCTTCGCGGGCGCGCTTGACGTCCTCTTTGCCCGGCTCGAGCTTCATCAGAAACACCACGAAGGCGCCCACGGTGAGGCCGATCGCCATCCACAGCCATCCCGGGATCGGTTTTTTTGCTGGGGCGGAGTTGCGGCTGGCGCCACGCTTGGGAGCAGGTTTTTTCTTGGCGGCCAACTTACATGCGCTCCAGAGTATCCAGGCCCAGCAGTTGCAGGCCTTGTTTAAGGGTGCGGCCGGCAAGAGCGGCCAGCAGCAGACGGCTGTTTTGCTGCTCCGGGCTATCGGCGGCCAGGATCGGGCAATTCTCGTAGAAGCTCGAGAACAGCCCGGCGATGTCATACAAGTAGGCGCACAGCACGTGTGGCGTACCTTTTTCGGCAACGTTGTTCAGCACTTCGGCAAACTGCGCCAGGCGTGCGGCCAGCTCCACTTCCTGCGGCGCCTGCAGGCTGATCTGCCCGGTGATGTGCTCGGCACCTTTGCCCAACTTGCGAAACACCCCGGCAACGCGGGTGTAGGCATACAGCAGGTAAGGCGCTGTATTGCCTTCGAAGTTGAGCATCTGGTCGAAGTTGAAGCTGTAGTCGCTGGTGCGATGCTTGGACAGATCGGCGTATTTGACCGCTCCGATGCCCACTACCTTGGCAATGGCGCGCAGATCGTGCTCGGCGGCCTCGGGGTTCTTTTCCTTGACCAGGGCGTAGGCACGCTCTTCTGCCTCATCGAGCAGGTCGACGAGTTTCACGGTGCCACCGTCGCGAGTCTTGAAGGGGCGGCCATCGGCGCCGTTCATGGTGCCAAAACCCATGTGTTCGGTGTGCATGCCGTTACTGATGAAGCCGGCGCGACGCGCCACTTCAAACACTTGCTGGAAGTGCAGAGCCTGGCGCTGGTCGACAAAATACAACGCGCGGTCGGCCTTGAGCACGTTGCTGCGATAGCGGATGGCAGCGAGGTCTGTGGTGGCATACAGGTAGCCGCCGCCAGCCTTTTGCACGATCACCGGCAGCGGAGTGCCTTCGGCGGTCTTGAACTCATCAAGGAACACGCACTGCGCACCGTTGCTTTCAACCAGCAGGCCGGCGGCCTTGAGGTCGGCGACAACGCTGGCGAGGTCGGCGTTGTAGGCACTTTCGCCCATCACGTCGGCGGGCGTCAGGTTGACGTTGAGGCGCTCGTAGGTTTTCTGGCAGTGCGACAGCGAGATCTCGTTGAAGCGCTTCCAGAGGGTCAGGCATTCGGCATCGCCGGCTTGCAACTTGACCACCAGCCCCCGGGCGCGTTCGGCAAACTCTTCGGACTCGTCAAAGCGATGCTTGGCGGCGCGGTAGAAATTCTCGAGGTCGGACAGCTCGTCGCTGGTCGTGGGTTTTTCCTGGAGATAGGCCAGCAGCATGCCGAACTGAGTGCCCCAGTCGCCGACATGGTTTTGGCGGATCACGGTGTCACCGAGGAATTCCAGTACGTTGGCCACAGCGTCGCCAATGATGGTGGAACGCAAGTGGCCGACGTGCATTTCCTTGGCCAGGTTAGGCGCCGACAGGTCGACCACCACACGTTGCCCCGCACCGGGTTTGCTGACGCCCAGTTTGGGGTCGGCCAGTGCAGCATCAAGGCGGGTGGCGAGGGCTTGAGTATTCTGGAAAAAGTTGAGAAAGCCCGGGCCGGCGATTTCCGCCTTGCTGATCTGCGGGTCGGAGGGCAGGGCCTGGATGATCTTTTCGGCCAGGTCGCGGGGCTTCATGCCGGCCGGCTTGGCCAGCATCATGGCGATGTTGCTGGCGAAGTCGCCGTTGCTCTTGTCGCGGGTGTTCTCCACCTGGATCACCGGCGTCAGCCCTTCAGGCAAGACACCTTCTGCGACGAGATGGGTCAGGGCTTGTTGGATCAGCTGGCGGATGGTGTCTTTCATGATTCTCTCAATCGACCGCGGCACGGTCGCGCTCAAAAAGCGCAGGTGGAAAAATCGGCCATTATCCGTTGCTGGGGCGAGCTTGCCAACCTTTGGGTTGCTGCAATCCCCGATGCGCCGCCTTACCCCTGTCGGAGCAGGCGCTGGCCGAGAATACCGTTGCGTGGTGCGGCGTGGCTTTAAGGGGTGGTCGCCTGGGCCGGGCGCTTCCCGTCCAGCGCCCGGTCCACCAAGAGGCGGGCGGTGGTCAATACAGATCGACCGGGTCGACATCCAATGACCAGCGTACCTGCCGGCCGCTGGGCATTTGCTCGAGCTGCAACATCCATGCGTTGAGCAGGCGGTGCAGTTGTGCTCGGGCGCCAGCCTGCACCAACAATTGTGCGCGATAGCGCCCGGCGCGACGTTCCATGGGGGCGGGTACCGGGCCGAGCAGTTCGATGCTGTGCTGGCCCATCTGTGCCAGCAGCTGCTCGGCGGCGCTGCAGGCCTCGTCCAGAAAACCCTCGGCTTGCCCAGGCTTGTGCGCTTCGGCCCGCAGCAGCGCCAGATGGGAAAACGGCGGCAAGCCGGCGGCGCGACGCTCGCTGATCGCCTGCTCGGCAAAGGCGAAGTAGCCTTGTTCGGTCAGTTGCACCAATAAAGGATGCTCGGCCAAATGCGTCTGGATGATTACCTTGCCAGGCTCCTCGGCGCGACCAGCGCGGCCGGCTACCTGCACGATCAACTGGGCCATGCGCTCGGCGGCGCGAAAGTCTCCTGAAAACAGCCCGCCGTCGGCATCCAGAATAGACACCAGCGTCACCCGCGGGAAATGGTGCCCTTTGGCGAGCATTTGCGTACCGACCAGGATGCACGGCTGGCCGCGCTGGATGGTGGCGAACAGCTGGTTCATCGCATCCTTGCGCGAGGTGCTGTCGCGATCGACGCGCAGCACCGGATAGTCGGGAAACAGCGTGATCAGGCGCTCTTCTGCCCGTTCGGTACCGGCGCCAACCGGGCGCAGGTCCTTGGTGCCGCACTTGGGGCACTGGCGGGGCACGCGCTCGACATGGCCGCAGTGGTGGCAGCGCAGTTCACCCGAGCGCTGGTGCACCGTGGTGCGGGCGTCACAGCGTGGGCATTCGGACAGCCAGCCGCAGTCATGGCACAGCAATGTCGGTGCAAAGCCGCGGCGATTGAGAAACACCAGCACCTGCTGGCCGCGCTCCAGGGTCTGCCCGATCGCCTGCTGCATAGGGCCGCTGATGCCGCTGTCCAAGGGCCGGCTCTTGACATCCAGGCGCATGAATTTGGGTTGCGATGCCCCGCCTGCGCGGTGCTCGATGCGCAGCAGGCCGTAGCGGCCGGTATAGGCGTTGTGCAGGCTTTCAAGCGAAGGCGTTGCCGAGCCCAGCAAAATGGGGATGTTCTCTTGGCGCGCACGCACAAGCGCCAGGTCGCGGGCGTGGTAGCGCAGGCCTTCTTGCTGTTTATAGGAGCCGTCGTGCTCTTCGTCGATGATTATCAGGCCCGGGTTCTTCATGGGCGTGAACAAGGCCGAGCGGGTGCCGATGATGATATCGGCCTCGCCATCGCGCGCCGCCAGCCAGGCGTCCAGGCGGTCGCGATCATTCACGGCCGAGTGCACCAAGGCGATCCGTGCATTGAAGCGCTGCTCGAACCGCGCCAGGGTCTGCGGCCCAAGGTTGATCTCAGGGATCAGCACCAGCGCCTGCTTGCCGGCCTCAAGGGTTTCGCGGATCAGTTGCAGGTACACCTCTGTCTTGCCGCTGCCGGTTACCCCTGCCAGCAAGAAGGCATGAAAGCTGTCGAATCCCGCGCGCACTGCCTCGAAAGCCGCGCGTTGCTCGGTGTTTAGCGGCAACTCTGGCTGCGCCAGCCAGCGATCATGGCGCCCGACCGGGGCATGGCGGCGTACTTCGACGCTGACCAGCTCCTTGGCCAGTAGCAGGTCAAGGCTGTCCTTGCTCAACTGCAGCTTGCTCAGAAGCTGGTGGGCAACACCGTGCGGGTGCTGGGCCAAGGTGCCGAGGGCTTCGCGCTGGCGTGGCGCGCGGGCAATGCGCGGGTCATCGAGGCGC
>LIDZ01008160.1_pt2 | contig 11984 bp, 8 predicted proteins | sample 644651 | NCBI WGS metagenome assembly LIDZ01 (sample SAMN03856242, study PRJNA289617) | food metagenome | isolation source: wine grapes on drying loft during traditional withering process | host: Vitis vinifera cv. Corvina | place: Italy: Gargagnago di S. Ambrogio di Valpolicella | collected 2014-01
ACAGGCGGTGAAGCTGTTAGGCGAAACCAGCGATCCGCAAACCCAGGCGGTGCTTGAACGCCTGTCGCAGCCGCAAAACGAGCCGGACGCCACCGTGCGCGCCGCCGCCGCTGATGGCCTGAAGCAGATTAAACACCGGCTGGTGCTCGGCGATCTGCTGGGCCAGGCCTTTACCGGTCTGTCACTGGGCTCGGTGCTGCTGCTGGCCGCGCTGGGACTGGCGATCACCTACGGCCTGTTGGGGGTGATCAATATGGCCCATGGCGAGATGCTGATGCTTGGCGCCTACGCCACCTGGATGGTGCAGACGCTGTTTCAGCGCTTTGCGCCGGAGTGGCTGGCGTTCTATCCGCTGCTGGCGCTGCCGGTGGCCTTCTTTGTCACCGCCGCGATTGGCATGGCACTGGAACGCACCATTATTCGCCATCTGTACGGGCGTCCGCTGGAAACCCTGCTGGCGACGTGGGGCATCAGCCTGATGCTGATCCAGCTGGTGCGCATGCTGTTTGGCGCACAAAACCTGGAAGTGGCGAACCCGCCGTGGCTGTCCGGTGGATTACAGGTGCTGCCGAACCTGGTGCTGCCGTATAACCGCATGGCGGTAATTGTCTTTGTCTTCGGCGTGCTGTTCCTCACCTGGCTGCTGCTGAACAAAACCCGTCTGGGGATGAACGTGCGTGCGGTGACGCAAAACCGGGCGATGGCCGACTGCTGCGGCGTGCCCACCGGTCGCGTGGATATGCTGGCGTTCGGCCTCGGTTCCGGCATTGCCGGTTTGGGCGGCGTGGCGCTGTCGCAGCTCGGCAACGTCGGCCCGGAGCTGGGCCAGGGCTACATCATTGACTCGTTCCTGGTGGTGGTCACCGGCGGCGTTGGGCAACTGGCCGGCACGGTGGTCGCGGCCTTTGGGCTGGGGATCCTCAACAAGGTGCTGGAGCCGCAGATTGGCGCGGTGCTCGGCAAAATTCTGATCCTGGTGCTGATCGTGCTGTTTATTCAGAAACGACCGCAGGGGCTGTTTGCCTTTAAAGGAAGGGTGATTGACTGATGACGCAACCGATGACGCTGACCCTGACGCAGAAAGCGCCGCGCCTGACAATCGGTATTGGCCTGCTGGCTTTACTGGTGCTGCTGGTGCTGCCTTTCCTCGCGCTGCTGCCGGCGGATAATCCGCTGGCCCTTTCCACCTATACCCTGACGCTGATTGGCAAGATCCTCTGCTACGCCATCGTCGCCGTGGCGCTGGACCTGGTCTGGGGCTACGCCGGGCTGCTGTCGCTGGGGCACGGGCTGTTCTTTGCCCTCGGCGGCTACGCGATGGGCATGTACCTGATGCGCCAGGCCTCCGGCGACGGGCTGCCGGCCTTTATGTCATTCCTTTCCTGGAACGAGCTGCCGTGGTTCTGGACCGGCACCCAGCACTTTGCCTGGGCGCTGTGCCTGATCGTGCTGGTGCCCGGCATCCTCGCGCTGATCTTCGGCTTCTTCGCCTTCCGCTCGAAGATCAAAGGCGTCTACTTCTCGATCATGACCCAGGCGCTGACCTATGCCGGCATGCTGCTGTTCTTCCGTAATGAAACCGGCTTTGGCGGCAATAACGGCTTTACCGGCTTCACCACCCTGCTCGGCTTCCAGGTGACCGCCACCAGCACCCGTATCGGGCTGTTTGTCGCCACCGTGCTGCTGCTGGTGGCCAGCCTCGGCATCGGATTCGCGCTTGCCCGCAGCAAGTTTGGCCGGGTGCTGACCGCGGTACGCGATGCGGAAAACCGCCTGATGTTCTGCGGCTACGATCCGAAAGGCTTCAAGCTGTTTGTCTGGACGCTCTCGGCGGTGCTGTGCGGGCTGGCCGGCGCGCTGTATGTGCCGCAGGTCGGCATTATCAACCCCAGCGAAATGTCGCCAACCAACTCGATTGAGGCGGCGATCTGGGTCGCGCTCGGCGGCCGTGGCACGCTGATTGGCCCGCTGCTGGGTGCCGGGATCGTTAACGGCGCGAAGAGCTGGTTTACCGTGGCCTTCCCGGAATACTGGCTGTTTTTCCTTGGCCTGATGTTTATCCTGGTGACCCTGTTCCTGCCGCGTGGCGTGATTGGGCTGATCCGCCGGAGGAAGCATGACTGATCAACTCTTTACCCAACCCCATCCGGCGGATCGCCACCGCGACCAGACCGATCCGGTGCTGCTGCTGGAAAATATTAACGTCTCGTTTGACGGCTTTAAGGCACTGAGCAACCTCTCGTTGCAGATTGGCGTCGGCGAGTTGCGCTGCATTATCGGCCCGAATGGCGCCGGCAAAACCACGCTGATGGATGTGATCACCGGCAAAACCCGGCCGGACAATGGCCGGGTGATGTACGACCAGAGCACCGATCTCACCACCCTGTCACCGGTGCACATTGCCCGTATCGGCATTGGCCGCAAGTTCCAGAAACCGACGGTATTTGAAGCGCTGACGGTGTTTGAAAATCTGGAAATTGCGCTGAAAACCGACAAATCGGTGTGGGCCTGCCTGCGCAGCCGCCTGAGTGGCGAGCAGCAGGACCGCATTGACGAAGTGCTGAAGCTGCTGCGGCTGGGTGCCGAACGCTACCGACTGGCCGGCTTACTCTCGCATGGCCAGAAGCAGTTTCTGGAGATTGGTATGCTGCTGGTGCAGGACCCGCATCTGCTGCTGCTGGATGAACCTGCGGCGGGGATGACCGATGCGGAAACCGAGTACACCGCCGAGCTGTTTCGCAGCCTGGCCGGGCAGCATTCGCTGATGGTGGTCGAGCACGATATGGGCTTTGTCGAGACCATCGCCGACCATGTGACGGTACTGCATCAGGGCCAGGTTCTGGCCGAGGGCTCGCTGCGCGATGTGCAGGCCAACGAGCAGGTTATCGAAGTCTATCTGGGGCGCTGACATGCTAAAAGTGTCTGAACTGAATCAATATTACGGTGGCAGTCATATCCTGCGCGGCCTCTCTTTTGAGGTAAAAACCGGGGAAATCACCTGCCTGCTGGGGCGTAACGGCGTCGGTAAAACCACGCTGCTGAAGTGCCTGATGGGCATCATCCCGGCGAAATCCGGCACCATCAACTGGCAGGATAAAACCCTTAACGGCCGCAAGCCGCATCAGCGCGTGCAGGCCGGCATTGCTTACGTGCCGCAGGGCAGAGAGATCTTTCCCCGGCTGACGGTGGAAGAGAACCTGCTGATGGGGCTGGCGCGTTTTTCCGGCGCGGAAGCCAAACAGGTGCCGGAGGAGATCTACCAACTGTTCCCGGTGCTGAAAGAGATGAAGCAACGGCGCGGCGGCGATCTTTCCGGCGGTCAGCAACAGCAGCTGGCGATTGGACGGGCGCTGGCCTGTCGGCCACAGCTGCTGATCCTCGATGAGCCGACCGAAGGCATTCAGCCCTCGGTGATTAAAGAGATTGGTGCGGTGATCCGCCAGCTGGCGCAACGCGGGGATATGGCGATCCTGCTGGTGGAGCAGTTTTACGACTTTGCCGCCGAGCTGGCGGACAGCTATCTGGTGATGTCGCGGGGCGAGATTGTCCAGCGCGGCCGGGGCGACAGTATGGAAACCGATGGCGTGCGCAATCTGGTGGCAATTTAACGCAGCAAAAGAAGTGCGGGTAAACGGGGATAAGGGTCGGCATTATCCCCGTCTTTTATTTATATTCTCGCTTATTTACCCGACTTAATTAAAGCTAATTATAAACCGCCATCTCTAAATAGGATGTTTATCTCCGTTAATAGTTATTTCACTTAAGTCATTATTCAGACGGTCATCTCTCAATAAATAATTCCGTTCTGCAAAGGGTGTGAATTATTCTCATAACAAAATAAATATAATTCCGTATCATATTATTGAAATCTTCCTATACAATCCTTGCTGAGAATGCTTTCCCTATTTTGACTTTCCTTAACCGGAGGTATGCGCTTGTCTATTTATCCGTTAACGTCCTCACAGCAAGCCGTCTGGCTGGACCAGGCACTGACGCCCGATACGCCCTGCTACAACGTGGGCGGGCTGTGGCGCATCGACAGTCCGCTGGACGCCTCCCTGCTGCACCGGGCAATTAATCTGGTATTACAGCAGCATGACGCGTTAAAAATAAAACTGACGGAAGGTGAAGAGGGAATTAATCAGACGACCGTCCACAAAAGAGAATTCATTCTCGAATGCCACGATGTCAGCAGGGAATTACAGCCGGTACACACCGCACGGGAATTATTAAACGCCCGTCTTATTCAGCCTTTCAAATTGTACGGTGAATTACTCTGGCGATCGTCTTTAGTGAAAGTGAATGCCACCACCTCTTTATGGTTAGTTAATGCTCACCATATTATTGCCGACGGTACTTCGGTGTCGTTATTAGGCCGGATGATTATCGATCGTTATAAATCGCTATTGCTGGGACAGGCACCCGGCGTCCCGGACGCCTGCGCGGGATATACCGATTTTATTGGCCAGGATCGCGACTATCTGGCCTCCAGCCGTTACCCACGGGACCGCGCGTACTGGCTGTCGCGCTTTGCCGATGCACCGGCGTCGCTGCTGGAAAGGCGCAATGGATTTGCCGCCAGCGAAGCCTGGCCGAGCACGCAAATCCTGCGCACGCTGCCACAGGCGCGCTATCAGCAGCTGACGGCGTTTGCCGGACGCTATGGCGCGTCGCCGATGCATTTCTTTAGCGCGCTGATGGCGTGCTGGTTTGCCCGGCAGTGGCAGACGGAAGACTTTACCCTCGGCGTGCCGGTGCACAATCGCAGCGGGGCGCGGCATAAGAAGACGCTGGGGATGTTCTCGGCGATGCTGCCCGTTCGCTTGCAGATTGACACCGCACAGCCGTTTTCTTCGCTGATCCAGCAGGTCTCTACCGAGCTGCGCCGCAGCTATCGCCATCAGCGATTCCCGGTGGCCGAGCTGAACCGCCATCTTCGCCTCAGCCAGCAGGGACGCCGCCAGCTGTACGATATGAGCTTCTCGCTGGAAACCTTCCCGACCGATATTGAGCTGAACGGCACGCCGCTAAAAGTGGAAGCCCTGCATCACGGCTTTGAGCAGATGCCGGTGGCGGTGTACCTGCGCCATTATCATCCCGGCGACGATCCGGTGCTGGAGTGTAACGTCAATCAGGCCTGGTTCAACGAGCAGGAAGCCGGAAAGATTGCCGATCGCCTGCTGCACCTGCTGAACGCGATCCTCGATGCGCCGCCCGAACAGCCGATGGCGTTACTGCCGCTGCTGCTGCCCGACGAACAGCACGCGATCCTCAACCTGTGGAACGATACCGCCGCCGACTGGCCACTGCCGGAAGGGATCCACCGCTGGTTTGAGCTGCAGGTCAGCAAAACGCCAGACGCGGTGGCGCTGAGTGGCGTGGCGGAGATGACTTACGCCACGCTGAACGCCGAGGCGAACCGGCTGGCGCACTGGCTGCGCGCGGGCGGGATCCAACCGGACGATCGCATTGCGCTGTGCGTCAGCCGCAGCGCCGAAATGGTGATCGCCCTGCTGGCGATCCTCAAGGCCGGTGCCGCCTACGTGCCGCTGGATCCGGATTACCCGCAGGATCGCCTGCAACATATGCTGACCGACTGCGGCGCGAAGCAGGTGCTGGTGGATGATGTTGGCGCCCATGCGCTGCAACCGATCGCCAGCCTGCCGCTGGTGCATCTGCTGAATGACCAACCGCGCTGGCAGGCGGGATCGACCGACAATCTGCCGGCGCTGGCTGACGATCCGCAACGATCGCTGGCCTATGTGATCTACACCTCCGGCTCGACCGGCAAACCCAAAGGGGTGATGAACGAGCATCTGGCGGTGATGAACCGGCTGAAGTGGATGCAGGACGCCTACCCGCTGACCGCGCAGGATCGCGTGCTGCAAAAAACGCCGTTCAGTTTTGACGTCTCGGTCTGGGAGTTCTTCTGGCCGCTGATGGTCGGCGCGCGGCTGGCGATGGCCAAACCGGGCGGCCATCAGGATCCCGGCTACCTGAGCGACTTTATTCAGCAGCAGCAGATCACCACGCTGCATTTTGTCCCGTCGATGCTGCAACTGTTTTTGCGCCACGGCGAGATGGCGCACTGCCGCAGCCTGCGTCGGCTGTTCTGTAGCGGTGAAGTCCTGCCGCTGACCGCCGTCGAGCGCTGCCACCAGCAGCTGCCTGCCGTGGAGCTGCACAATCTGTATGGCCCGACCGAAGCGGCGGTCGACGTCTCTTACTGGCACTGCAAACCGGGCGAGATCGGCAGCAGCGTGCCGATTGGCCGGCCGGTAGCGAATACCCAGCTGTATATCCTCGATGCCAACCTGCAGCTTCTGCCGCCGGGCATCAGCGGCGAGCTGCACATTGGCGGCGTGCAGGTGGCGCGCGGCTACCTGAACCGCGAAGAACTCAGCCAGCAGCGCTTTATCGCCGATCCGCTGAGCGCTCAGCCGGATGCGCGGCTGTATAAAACCGGCGATCTGGCGCGCTGGCTGGAAGATGGCAACATTGAGTACCTGGGCCGCAATGACTTCCAGGTCAAAATCCACGGCCTGCGCATCGAGCTGGGCGAAATCGAGCAGCAGATTGTCGCCTGCCCGCAGGTGGAGGATTGCGTGGTGCTGGCCTGCGAGGATGACGACGGCGATAAAGGGCTGATTGCCTGGGTGGTCGCGCGGCCCGATCCGCAGCTGACGGACAGCCTGCGCCAGCAGATCGGGCAATCGCTGCCGGAGTTTATGATCCCCGCCAGCTTCGTCAGGGTGGATGCCCTGCCGCTGTCGCCGAACGGTAAGCTGGACCGAAAAGCGCTGCCGATGCCTGCCGCCGACGCGCAACTCGCCTTTACGCCGCCGGCCACCGAGCAGGAACGGCTGCTAGCGGCCTGCTGGGCGGATCTGCTGCGCGTCTCGCCTGTCGGACGCGATGACGACTTTTTTGCCCTCGGCGGTCACTCGCTGCACGCCATTCAGCTGATGATGCGGCTGAGAAAGCGGGGTATCGAGGTGGAAATGAAGACGCTGTTTGCCCACCCCAAACTGCGTCAGCAGGCTGAAGCCCTCAGCCAGCCCGCGACGGAACAGCGCCCGCAGTGGGTCGACACGCCTGCGCCGCTGGCCAATCTGCTTAAGCAGCTGAATCGCCCGCAGCAAACCTTTGATCTGATCCAGCCGTTAAATGCCGCCACGCAAGGTGACGATCTGTGGATGATCCATCCGGCGGTGGTCGGCTGCGAGATCTATCAGGATCTGGCGGACAGCCTGAGCGGAAAATTCAACGTGCTGGGGATCAACAACTACAACCTGCACAACCGTCCGCACATTCCGACGCTGGCGGCGTTAGCCAGCTACTATCTGCAGCATATGCTGCAATGGGGCATGCCGGCGGACCGGCCGGTGCGGCTGCTGGGCTGGTCGCTCGGCGGGGTGATCGCGCTGGAAATTGCCGCGCAGCTTGAACAGCGGGGCTATACCCAGCTGCAGGTTTGCCTGCTTGACTCGCTGTATCAAACCGAGGTGCAGCAACGGGTTGCGCCCGGCATGTTGGCGTCGCTGCTGAAGGCGATTGGGCTGGAAGGCGATGCGGCAAAACGCGCGATTCAGGCGGAAGAGACCGAGTTGAGCATCAATAATCAGGCGGTCAGTTCGCCATTGCGTCACACCCAGGTGACCTTGCTGAAAGCGATGCAGTTTTTCGATTTAAGCGACAGCGGCACCGCGGAAGGCAATGAGCTGCTGGCAATTAAGGATAACGGCGTCGGCGCGCTCTGTTCCTCGCTGAAAATTTTGCCGCTGGCAGCCAATCACCATTCGATTATCCTCTGTCATCAGGAGATTGCCGCCGCGTTATCCGCTGTCGGCGTCAGCCGCGAAACTCATCCACACTGATACCGTGCTTCTTCAGCTTGTTGTATAACCCGGCGCGGGAGACCCCCATCTTCTGCGCCGTTTTACGCAGATTGCCGTTGAGCGACGCCAGCATGGTGACGATATGCGCCCGCTCGTGACTGTCCAGCCGCTGCGCGTCGCCGGATTCAGGCTGCGCTTCGCAGGCGATCTCTTCCGGCAGATCCCCGTCATCAATCAGCAGCTTGTCGCTCAGGTTAATCGCCCGCTCGACAATATTCTCCAGTTCCCGCACGTTGCCCGGCCACGGATACTGCTCCAGCGCCGCCATCGCCGCCGGGGTAAACTGCATGCTGGCCTTCTTCAGCCGGGTACACATTTTCTCGCTAAACCACTCCACCAGCTGCGGCACGTCGCCGATCCGCTCGCGCAGCGCCGGGATGCGCAGGGAGATCACGTTCAGACGGTAAAACAGATCCCGCCGGAAGGCGCCCGTTTCGATCGCCCGTTGCAGATCGCAGTTGGTGGCGGCAATAATCCTGACGTTAACCTTCACCGGACGCTGCGCGCCGATGCGCATCACTTCCGCCTCCTGCAGCACGCGCAGCAGGCTGGTTTGCGCTTCCAGCGGCATATCGCCGATTTCATCGAGGAACAGCGTGCCGCCGTCGGCCAGCTCAAACTTGCCTGCCGCCCCGCCGCGTCGCGAACCGGTAAACGCGCCGTCGACGTAACCAAACAGTTCACTTTGCACCAGATCGCGCGGTAAGGCCCCGCAGTTGACCGCAATAAACGGGCCACCGTGCCGCGCGCTGCCGTTATGGATCGCCTGCGCAAACAGCTCTTTACCGGTGCCGCTTTCGCCGGTCAGCAGCACCGTACTGTCGCTGCGGCTGCTGGTGCGGGCTTTATCGAGCACTTCCGATAGCGCGGTCGAACGTCCGCAGATCATCTCAAAGGTATAGCTGGCACCGATGCCCATCACCTGGCGGGTAATCGCCCGGATACGCTGATTATCGCGCAGCGAGACGATCCGCCCGCCGTCCGGCGCCGGCATCACCGACACCAGGCAGGAGACGCGCGGCCGATCCTGCGGCTGAAACACCACTTCGCGGTCGTTGCAGAAGGTGATGCCGGTAAGCGTCACGCCCTCCGGGTTTAACGCGCTGTCGACCGATTTTCCGGTCAGCATCATGCCGTGGAAAATTTGCCGGGCGTAGCGGTTGATGGTTTTAATGGTGCCGCGCGCATCGGTGACGATCACCCCTTCGTTCAGCGTTTCCAGAATCGAGCGCTGTTCGGCCAGCAGGCTATGCAATACCAGCTGGCGGCCAATGGCTTCGGCCGCGGCCTGCACCGTGCCGAGGGTGTGATAGTGGAAATTGTCCTGACTGGCGGTCAGGGTCAGCACGCCAATCATTCGCCCTTCCGCATTGCGCACCGGCGCGGCGGCACATTGCCGGTGTCGCTGCCGCAGCGCCTGTTTCCAGTTTTCGCCATTCAGCACGTAGACCAGCCGCTGTTCGTTCAGGCAGCGTCCGGTGCAGTTGGTGCCCATCACCGACTCGCGCAGAATGCTGCCGACCGGCGTCAAATCCAGCCCGCAGTAGCATAAGGTCACGCCGTTGGCATCGGTCAGATTGATGTGCCCGTCCGGGTTATAGGCCAGCAAACTTTGCATAATGCTGTCCGCCACTTCGATCAGCTCTGCATGGTTTTCCAGAATCGCCTTCAGTTCGGCCTCGGCAGGGAAAACGTAATTGATGGCACCGGGATCGATACCGGCGTCGCGGCTGGCCTGCCAGGATGTGCGGATTTGCGGACGCAGAAACGTCGGTTCCTGCCCGGCGGAAAACGCCCGCCACGCCAGTTCAAACTGGGCATCCCAGCGGCTGGCCTCTGCCCCTTGCGGCAGACTGAGTTTGCCTTCGCACTCTTCCACCATCGCGCCCGCCAAAACAGGTATATGCATTTTGTTCTCCCCCTATCTGGAATGTCCATTTTATCGACATGTTGAGTTTACATGTCGATTTTGTGTTCACTTTGTGATCGAACGCCGACTGCCAGGCCGCTAATTTGCGGGTTTTGCCACTGGCATAACATTTGCTTATTAGTGTTCAGGCTGCATCTTTGCGGCTGGCTAATCGACCAAATGACTTCGGAGGAAGGACATGACCCTTTTCACTCTTTCAGTGTGCGCTGAAATGGTTTTCCTGGAATTGCCGTTTATCGAACGCGTGAAACGGATCCATCAGTTGGGCTTTGGCGTGGAACTCTGGAACTGGCAGAACAAAGATATTCCGGCGCTGGCGGCCACCGGCGCGCGCTTTACCTCGATGACCGGCTACCTGTCCGGCAATTTTACCGATGACCGTGAGATCGCCAGCCTGCTGGCCAGCGCGGAAGTGTCGCTGGGCGTGGCTGAGCAGCTCGGCTGTCCGTCGCTCAACCTGCACGGCACCGGGCTGAATGACAAAGGTCTGCCGGTGAAGCCGGTGGAAGTGGTGACCGGCGCGATGTGGCTGAAGGCCGCCAGCACGCTGGAAAAACTGGCGGCGATGGCGGAACGCGCAGGCAAGGTATTCACGCTGGAAAACCTGAACACCGCCGTCGATCACCCCGGCACGCCGTTCGCTAAAGCCAGTGAGGTGCTGGCACTGGTCGAGGCGGTCAACAGCCCGCATCTGCGCATCAATCTCGACCTGTACCACGCGCAGATCGGTGAGGGAAACCTGATCGAGCTGATAAAAAGGGCCGGCAGCGCGATTGGCGAAATTCAGGTCGCCGACGTGCCGGGCCGTCAGGAACCGGGCACCGGAGAGATCAACTACCGCGCCATTGCCAATGCTCTGCGGGCGATGAATTACCAGGGGGTGGTGGCGATGGAAGGCTGGGCATCAGGCGACAGCGAGACCGCCCTGATGCGTTTCAAAGAGCAATTCATGTTGTAACCCATAACAAAATATCCCCTTGAAGGGGAAATACCCTACAGGAAGAATCGCTATGAAATTATCTAAACCGTTACTGTTGGTCTGTATGCTGGCCCTCAGCCCGTTAAGCCAGGCAAAAGAGCAAACCGTTGGCGTGGCGCTGGCCAACTTCGACCTTAACTTCGTCTCGATCCTGCGTACCCAGATGGTGAAAGAGCTGGCGAAGGAGAAGATCAATGGCCAGTTTGAGGATGCCAAAGGCGACGTTGCCGTGCAGGTGCAGCAGGTAGAAAACTTTATCAATCAGGGCGTCGACGCCATTATCCTGAATCCGGTGGATACCCAGGCGGTGAAGCCGATGATGGAAGCCGCCAGCCGCGCCAAGATCCCGTTGATTTTCGTTAACCGTAAGCCGGAAATTCCACTGAGCGCCAATATGGCCTATGTCGGTTCAGACTCGGAACTCGGCGGCAAAATGGAGATGGAAGCGCTGGCGAAAAAGATGAACTACAAAGGCAACGTGGCGATTCTGATGGGCGCGCTGTCGGCGGAGGAAGCCCGTCAGCGTACCAAGGCCACCGAAGAGGTGATCGCCAAATATAAGGATATGAAGGTGGTGGAGAAGCAGTCCGCGCAGTGGATGCGTAATGAGGCGGTGGATGTCACCTCCGGCTGGTTGCTGAACGGCGACAAGATTGATGCGATTGCCGCCAACAATGACGAAATGGCGATTGGCGCGATCATGGCGCTGCAACAGGCGGGCAAAAAAGATGTGCTGGTCGCCGGTATCGACGGCACGCCAGATGCATTGCGCTTTGTGAAATCCGGCAAGCTGTCGCTGACCATCTTCCAGGACGCGGCCGGTCAGGGAATGGGCGCGGTGCAGACGGCGAAGAAAATGCTCGCCGGTGAGAAAGTTGAAAGCACCATCTGGATCCCATACCAGACCATTACGCCTGAGAACTACACCGAGTTTATGACCAAAAACAGCAAGTAACCGCCGGGGGAGCCTGGCTCCCCTGTTCTTCCACCAAGGTCAAAACCCGCTCCGGCGATAAGGCGTCAGCATAGAGCGCGTTATCCGGGACGCCGTAAATCCATCCCTGGAGGACTTAAGGTCAAAACCCGCTTGGGTGGTAAGGCGTCAGCATAGAGCGCGTTTTCCGGGACGCCGTGAATCCATCCCTGGAGGCTTGGCTGCGGCATCCCTGCCGCAGAC
>LIDZ01010454.1_pt5 | contig 11960 bp, 9 predicted proteins | sample 644651 | NCBI WGS metagenome assembly LIDZ01 (sample SAMN03856242, study PRJNA289617) | food metagenome | isolation source: wine grapes on drying loft during traditional withering process | host: Vitis vinifera cv. Corvina | place: Italy: Gargagnago di S. Ambrogio di Valpolicella | collected 2014-01
AATGGCGTCCGGCTCCAACGCAACCTTTCGAAACGCTTTCATCGCTAGCGGCCAGCAAACCCAGCGCAATCGCTAGATCGAACCGACATATCGCCGGCTAGTTAGTAGGGTATGGACATTTAGCGAAACCCCCGAGATTAGTGCTTTGTAGCCCTATCTGACCGTGCCCATGGCAACGAGATATTTTTTTTAGTAATAGGGCCTCAGTGTCCACTCAGTTAGCAATGGGATGACCGCGCGAAACTCCTCTGTTGCAGCGAGTCCGACAAAGCCGCAGAACTCCTCAGCTTCGCTCTGGTACTCACGCCGGGTGCGCGGGTTGGCGGGTTGGCGGGTTGGTCGATTTTTGCCGTTCGTGACGGGGAGCAATCCTCCAAAAAATAATCACGCGATGTGTCTATGGAGTTAGAGACGATTCACTTCTGTATCGATGGCAAGCTCCGTCAAGAAATCATGAGTTTGTGCGACAGCTCTGGTCCCTTCAAAGGGCATTGTCATTTCAGACTCCCCGCCAAGAGATCGTCAAAAACAGTATCGCTAGCAGTCAAGAAAAAATTGGCGAAATTACGAAAACTCAAAGTTTTCTTGATGCGCTCAAGAAAAATACACGGCTTCAGCAGAAAAACAAGGATTTGAGCCATGAGCTTCGCTGGATATGCTTGGCTGCAGTAGTCTCTGCGGCTTACCGCTTCTTATACCGGCTAGCAAGGGGAGATCAGCTCCTGCCCTCGTGTGCCACCATTACTGCTCTACTTGTTTCGTAATATTCCTTGATCAGGCACTTGAGCGCATCAGTTCCTGAGCTGCGAGTACCGATCCATCCCGCACGCACCATGGAAGAAAAATCTGAGTTCGTAAGGTACCTTTTGGCATTTTCAAATGAGATACCTTGCCCACCCCGTGGCCCTTTCGGTCCGTTTTCTCCAATCAAAAAATGCATGTACTCACGAGACAAATACATGCCTTTTATCAATTCCCCCGATGCTGGTATCAAGCCTTTGTTCGGTACTATCTTCACCAGAAAGCCATCGTCAGTGAGCCTATACTCATGATGATCAACGATGGGGGCGACCGTTTTCGCAGCCTCTCTGAAACTGTCCATGCGCGCCATCTCCTCGGCCAGTTGTGAGTCCGGCCGGTAAATCATTACCCCATTTTCCTCCCGCATGATTTTGTACTGCACAAGCACGAACAGCTCAAAATGCTCGTTGTAGTAAATCAGATCGACGCCAAGTGTACGCTCCAGCGCGTTGCGGTTGGCATAGATCACAGAGAGCTTTCGACCGCCCTGCTCGAATACAGATATGCCACTGGTGTGGGTTGGGGTTTTGCCTTCCCAGTTGAACAAATCATGTTGAATTGCAGACTCCTCCTGAAGGAATCTCTTTGAGATTCCTTCCAAAAAGGACGGAACTACGGCCAACAGTTCTGCTGTCCCCTTCTCTTCGTTTAGCGAATCGACTCCGTTCTCAGGCGGTGCCCAGCCGCTCAGAACGTTGTCGCGTAATTTGTTGTTGCCAGAAAAGATATCCAAGGCAGCCCCGAGCGCTTCTCTTTCCTGTATCTGCAGTTCTGCGACGGTTCCGTGTAAGCGAATACCCGAGAATTTCTGCAGCGTGAGGATACGGTCGATCTCTTCGGCCAAGTGAGGTTTCAGAAATTTGATTGCATCAATCAGCATCTCCCAAGTACCGATGGGAAATGAACCTCCGATACCTTGGGATACCCGGATAAAATGCCGCTGGAGTTTCGTAGGGAGCAGTTTTTCAATTAAGTTGATCGGAAGCGACTGAAGATCCAAGAAAGTAGAAAACTCCACTTTGCTCTTGGAGGTGACGACCACGTTGCGCTTTCGTGCCAAGCAGAGGTAGTCGATGGTGTCTTCCGAAAAGGAGAGCAGCGCAACGCTTAACTCGCCGACGTTCCAGTCCGCCACGCTCAGTGCGTCGGAAAACGTCTCGTACCCCTCCGCTTCGACCTTCCACTTGATCAGCTCAGCGCGCTTTTCCTCATCGAAGCGCACGAGCAATCCAATATTTTTCTTCATTGTCTGCGATCCATTAGCAACGCGGCACTATACTCTATTGACGAAAGCGCGCCCATTAGCCTGGCTGTTCAGGGAGCGATATCTTTAACCCGCCGTGCGCCGTAGGAATGCTCACTGCGTATGTAGTTGGAAGTAAGGATTAGGCCACGACTCGTAGTGGCGCTAGGCCTTCTTGGCGAGTATTCTCGGAAAAGGCTAACCGATCAGCGTTTGAAAAAGGTTAGTTTTTATAAATTTTGCCAGCTAAAACGTTAACCTAAATTCACCTGGGTAAGCATTCATTAGGCATCTGCTGATCACGTTCGTCAGGTGCCAATCAGAATCGATCGCGCGGCGTAATGAGTTGCGTATCTAGATATTAAGCTCTGACAGAGGTTGCGATGGACCGTGAGAACAACCTTTCAAAAAAGACACCCGCAGCTGCCATCAAAGATATCTGGTCAGCCACAACCCTTGTCGAACTCGACGGCCTATTGACTGCGAGCATGGCCCAGCAACAGATTCAGGCGTTGATCAAAGAGGAGCGTCTGGACTCGATCCTGAAGAAGGTGACAGAACTGGCCCAGACCGAGGCCGAAACTGAAAATGCCGGACTACTGGTATTAGCTTTGCTGGGGCGGTTGTCCGCTGTAGCTCGCGGCCGAGAGTCCGTGATTTCCAAAACGTTGCCGATGCTTGTCCCGGCTGGGAGCTTGCCGCCGCTTGAGTCATCAACGTTGGATGGCGACGGCAAATTCTACGCGGCACAGAGCCTGTCTCAGATGGGTAGCTCGACCTGGGTGCCCTATGCTTTTGAAGAGTCCGTGAACGTCGACACAGCGGAGAAAGCCAGGAAGTCACTCATCGAGATTGCTCTTAATAGTTGTCCTACTGTGGCCGAAGCACTTGAGACCCACTGTTCCGCGCTTGAAAACCTTGCAAGCATTTCCAACGCTGAGTCGAGGCTGCGCAAAGCAAGACGAATAAGCTCAGGATGGGCCGAGGTGCTGCGAGGGCGCAGTCATGATTTGGGTGAGCGACCAGGCGAAGCTTTAGCTAAATGGATTGCTGCCTTGCTTGCCGGCGACATCAGAGATGTCGATGAAACGTTGCTGTTCAATATCGTGGATGACGGTATAGACATTCTCCTGCGGTTCATCGAACTGCGGTTTTCGCACGCCATGCTTACTGAGACATATCAGATGCTGAGCCGCGCGAAAGTGATCCTCGGCCGCGCACGATGGATTCATTTCCTACCTTTTTCAAAAACACGCCAAGCCCTCACCCTTTGCCTGCGCGAATCAGCACTGGTGCTCGCCAGGCAGGGAAAAACCGACAGCACTCTGCTGGACTTGATCCAAGTGATGTACCAATCAAAGGCGCAGATGCTGAACGACATGGAACGCCATTTCGGCAAGGCAATGGAGCTCGATCCAGACGTTCGCCAATGGTGGCTTGCCGGTGGCGCGGTGAGCAACAGTCGACAGACCATTCATAAAGTTGGCAACAACGAAGACCAAATGATCGGAGAGCTGCTCATTGAGGTTCAGAGCGCTGAACCCTTCATGCGTTTCCTCCGACATACAATCGTACCCATGGTCGATATTTCCGATTCAGTCATGGCGACCAATGGCATAAAGGCGGCCGCTGGATATTCGGAGATCGCCCGCAAAGTCGCCCTCCTGGCACGAATGCGCAAGCTGAGCACGACCGATATGAAAGGAATGGTCGTTGAATTCAACCCGCTTCAACACGAACTTCTTAGCGATTCGACTCACGGCATTCGTGATGTGAAGGTTACTCGTGATGGTGTGCTTAAAGATTTCGGTGGAAACATAAAAACGCTCGTTAAACCACGAGTAGAACCTTTGAGCTGATAGTAGGAAATTAAAACGATGGACCGTACCGAAGCGAAGATCCTTCTCAAGAATTTGCTGCGCCGTATCAAACCCAAAGACTCCGAGCAATTTGAGCTAGCTGGCGTCTTAACGGATGGCGAACTGGGTGCGTTGCACTATGCGCTGGCCCTTCTTGAGGGAAATGACCCGACCCAGGCAGATACTCCTGCCCCAACCTTGTCACCGGTCCCACCAGTTGCGGCACCGCAACCGATCGTCAATGCTGCCGAGGTCGTTGAAGACGAGGACTTTCCGCTTGAGATGAATCTGAGCATTTTTGATTTGCCAAAGCCTTCTTCGAAGGAGCGGTTGTGCCTGGATTTTGGGACCGCAATGTCCAAAGCCACGTTAGTGATGAACGACCTCGATGACGATGAGATCGAGGAAATCCATGTTCTGGAACTGGGCATTCCGGGTGATCAGCATGAGGTCAGCGACACCATGCTCATCTCGTCCTTGTATATCGATAACAAAGGACTTCTCTGGTTCGGAAAAAACGCGGTAGACCGCTCAGCCGTCGAGGGCAAAAACGGCGAAAGAATGCGCATCGATAATGTAAAGCGGTATCTATCCGAAAGCGCGATGCAGACAACGATTTCTGCCATTTACAACCCGACGCCCCTCTCTCTTACAGGAGGCGACGTGCTCTTGGCGTATCTGATGTTCATGACTTGGACAGTCAATGAGGTCGCATCAAAGCATGGTGTGTCGCGCAATATTGAACGACGTTTTGCCATGCCTTGCTTCGGTAATACCCAGAGTCGTGAGGTTGAGCGGGAGCTTCGCAGACTGCTGGGCGAAGCACAGGTCCTGGCAGATACATTCGCTCACATAGTGCACAGAGGCCTCTCAGCCAGAGAGTTTACCCAAGCTGTGAGACAGCTACGCGAGATGCCAAGGCAATATGATTTTGTCACCGAAGCCTTGACCGAACCTTTAGGCGTGGCCAATGCGTTGCTGAGCAGCGAGAGCAACATTCGCCGGCTTGCTCTTATTGTTGATGTCGGCGCAGGGACGAGCGATGTCAGCCTCTACCGACTGCATGTTAATGCCGAGACCGGTGCTCGCCAGGCTGTAGAGGCCAAAGGCGCGGCCAGAGGTGTTCCGTTGGCGGGAAATTATCTCGATCGCGCTTTGACCGAATTGATCCTGCGCAAGGCAGACATCAAACACGATAACCCGCGCAACGTATTCATCCGCAGCAACCTTGCTCTTGGGATTCGCGATTACAAAGAGTCATTGTTCAACAGTGAGTCTTTGACTGTCGTGTTGCTTGATGGACAAGTAGTGGACATCCAGGTGCATGAGCTCGATGAGCTGGAGCCGGTAAAGACTTTCAAATCAGAGCTGCGAAAGTGCGTAACAGACATGTTGGAGGAGATCGACGAGAGCTGGGTCGGCGTGGCAAACCACGAGGGCTTGGCCGTGATCCTGACAGGAGGAGGCTCGAATCTACTAATGGTCCAAGAGCTGATGTCAGGCGAAATTCAGGTTAAGGGCAAAACCATCCGACTCATACGTACCGCTGCCTTCCCTGGATGGCTCAAAGCACAAGACCCCGCGTTGGAAGATGATTTCCCCCGAGTAGCCGTTTCCCTCGGCGGCGGTCGACTGAGCCTGATCAGTTCGACCCTCGCCCAAGTCACCGCCGGCGATGTTCTGGGCGCGCCGGTCCTGTCTCGATTTTAACAAGCAAAAGGAGTGTCAACCGCACGCCCTTTTTTGATCGTTTAAGCGCTATTGAGAATTTGAATGGACAGTCAATACACAGTGCAAATCACGGCGAAGGAAGATCGGATCGCCTACATCGCGCGTCAGGTCAAAGATGCACAAGAGCGGCGTGATTACAGGACAGAGTACAAATTCAGAGGTGGAACAGAGATCCCACTGATTACCCTGCCTTTGGATTACTTGATTTATCGATTGGAAAACTACCGTACCCGCGATACTCAGCTTAGCTTGATCGCGACAGGGTTAGAGGAGCATGGTTTTTTCGATCCTAAAAATCAGGAGTCACCATCCGCGCAGCGTAAACAACATCAGATCCTTTTCGATCAAGCTCAAAAAGGTAGCGGCGAGTCTATTCAACCGATTTATGCCGAGTTGGGTCGTGTTAACCAGCAGACTGAAGACCTGATCATCACTTCCAACGGCGTAGTCGTAAACGGCAATAGGCGCCTCAGCGCGATGCGGGAACTGTGGGAAAGCGATCCGCAAAAATTTTCATCCTTCGCATACATTCAGTGCTCCGTGCTACCTGACTCAGCCACGGACAAAGAGATATTGATGCTTGAAATTGGCTTGCAGATGCAACCAGAGACCAAGCTTCCATATGGATGGACCGCACTCGGCATGGCCGTTCGAGATCTGCGTGAGTCGCAAGTAGGCGATGATGAGATCGCACGATTGATGAATCGCGATCGTACGGACATCGTGAGAGCGGCCAAAATGCTCGATAACGCTGACATCTACTTGAGCGAATGGCTCGACAAGCCCCAAAGCTATGATCAGTTGGAGGAAACCGAGCAAGCATTCAAACAGATAGCAATCAAGAACAACGTCAAAGGTGACGACGCGGGGATTCGAGAGATCACGAGGCAGTTCGATTTCTTATTGATTGAGCAGCGCGAGCGCCTCACTGACCGAGCGTACGTGTTCATCAATGCCATCGAACAGAACGCTCAACTTTTCTTGGAAAACCTGGCGACTGCTCTCAACATCGATCTTCCTCCAGCTGAGCCTGCCAAGCTCTCGCAGCTGAAAATTTCATTCGAGCCCATGGAGACATCGCAAAAAAACTTCGAACCACTTGTTGATTATTTGCATAGCCAGCGCACTGACAACGAGGCTTGTAAAAAGCTCGTTTCTACCGTCCAGAGCGTGAGTCTGCTAGTCGCTGAGCAAAATAAGAAGAAAGAGAATGCTGCGCTCGATTTCGCTACCCAGGCAGAAAAGCGGCTGGCGGCTATCGATATGCAAACCGCTGGGCCAGAGACATACGACGATTTGAAGCTATGCCTGGAGCGCTGCATTCAGCTATCAGAAAGCTTGCTGGCTGAACTGTTTCAGCGCCAGGTTCAGGGAAGAAAGAAATGACGCCAACTATCCTTCTTTCATATGACGCAAAACTCTCCCAGGGCATTTTTTCCCGAGGAGAGGGTGTGAGTTCGGGCATCTGGCTTAGACTGAGCGGCTATTCGCAAGACGCTGATGCCTCCTCTCAAGTGTCATCGCACCTGATTTCTCTAAGTTGGCCTGCCGCATTGAATGTGCTGCGCGAGGCTGCTCCTCTTCAGCCAAAACTCGGTTTTGTATTTGATACCGACGAGACCTCTGAGGACCAGATTCAGAGATTCATGCAACAGTTCGCAAACGTTGCCAGAGTCTCGGGCTCGATCTCTGCGCAGATATCCTCGCAAGAGATCATGGAGCGCCTTGAAGGTCTTGGGTGGAGCGTCGGCACCCATGAGCTAAAGAGTTATCAGCTGCAGAACCTGCAGACTTTGCTCTCACTTTCCAACGGCGCCAACTTTTCCGTGCCGGGTGCGGGTAAGACCACTGTGACATTTGCACTGCATTTGCTTTCACGTGAAAACATAGATGCGTTAATTGTCGTCGCGCCTAACAATGCTTTTCCGGCGTGGGAAAGCGTGATTGATGAGTGCCTTGATCCCTCCGCCGCAAGCGACCTTCGCGTGCCCTTTATACCACTGACAGGAGGTGAAGCGAAGATCGGCGCGCTGCTGAATACGCGCCCCCACAGGCTGATCATTTCATATGATCAACTGGTCAGGGTTGGTCATCTCATCAGTAATTTCATGGCGACCAACAGGGTTCACCTTATCCTGGATGAGTCCCATAGAATGAAGTCCGGGCAATCGACTCAGCGAGGCGCAGTTCTCTTAGCAAATGGCTACTTGGCGGTTCGCCGTGACATCCTGTCTGGGACGCCGATGCCACAAGGACGTCAGGATATCGCCTCTCAACTGGACTTTCTGTGGCCCGGGCATGGGTACGGCTCCAAAATCAATGCGGGCCACGAACCTCGCGAGCTCATCAAGGATATCTACGTACGTACCACCAAAAAAGATCTGAACCTTCCCAAGCGAATCATCAAGGCTGTCTGCGTTGAACTCAGTGATGCGCATTTGTCGCTCTACGGCGTGCTGATGAACGATGTGGTCGCCCGGGCCAGCGAGTTGCGTTCGGGTAAGGGCGGCATAGCCCTGCTCACTGCGCGCAAGTGTGTCATGCGGGTTCTGCAGGCCGCAACTAACCCGTCGCTCGTTCTCCCATCACTCGAGAGGCACCTTGTAAGTGGCGAAACCTATGCGTTAGCAGAGGCGGTAAAGGACGAAGGACCCTCAGCTCGTGTCCTAAAAGCAGTAGAGCTCACTGAACAGCTGGTTGCTCAAGGCAAGAAAGTTCTTATTTGGACGATTTTCACCGATACCCTGTACCAACTGAAGGACGCGTTAGCCAAATATAACCCTTCGGCAATCCACGGCTCAGTAACGCTTGGGGATGTGACGAACTCCGAATCTCGCCAAGGGCAATTGAGGCGGTTCAAAGACGATCCCAATTGCCATGTGATGATAGCTAACCCTGCGGCTGCGTCTGAGGGCATTAGCTTGCATCAGCATTGCCACGACGCCATCTACGTCGACCGTAGTTACAACGCGACGCACTATCTACAGTCGATTGATCGCATTCACCGCCTAGGACTGCCGGCCGATCAACTCACCACGATTTACATTATGCAAAACGCGCTGCCGCCTGGAACGGGGTCAATTGACAGGGCAGTCTCGCGACGTCTAATGGAGAAAGTCCGCAACATGCAAGAGCTGCTGGATGATCCTGATCTGCAAGCACTGACATTCGACGAGCAAGAGACGACGGCTGATCTGGATTCCATCGATCCAAGGGACATCATGGATCTGATTGAAGAGATCGAGAAACCGGTTGCCCGAGATTTCAGCGAGGAGTTTGGCGAAGAGTAGGACAAAGCAACAGGGCAATGAGTGGTTTACGCAGCGGGCTGCAGAGCCCGCTGCGAAACACACCGATTAACTCACCGCATTCATATCGGGCCATGAATCAGGTCGACGAGCAACGGCCATACGCTGGTTAGGCGTCAAAACCTCTGTGTCAGCACGAACGCGAACAACTCCATCTAACGTTTGCTGAAGACGATTTTCGCCAATGGCAGCGTACCCGCTGTTCAGCTCGGCTCCGATAAATCTGCGCTTTTCCAAAGCTGCTGCAACCCCACTGGAGGCGACACCCGAAAACGGGTCGAGGACGATTTCATCTTCCCGAGTCAGCGATAGGACCAAGCGCCTTACCAGTGCGACTGGAAACTGACAGGGGTGATCGAGTTTCTCGCAATGGTTGGCCTTCACATTGGGGATATCCCAAATGTCCGATGGGTTTTTCCCGAGCGGATTTCCACTGAACTCGCCCTTGTTATGGCCCTTGGTTGATCGCTTGCCAGGATATTTTTGCGGAACCCTAACGGCGTCGAGATTGAATTCGTAGTCTTCGCCTTTCGTAAACCACAACAGCGTTTCATGCCGGCCGCTGAACCGCCGCCCTGCGTGCTTGCCATGACCGAAGTGCCAAATGATTCGATTGCGCATCGTCAAAGGCAAATCGAGGCGCCTGATCACGTCATACACAAGGTAATCCAGAGGAACCACGGTGTTACGTGCCACGTGATATCCCACCTGCCAGCAAATGCTACCGCCAGGTTTGAGGATGCGAGCGATCTCAGGAAGGACTGTCTCGTGGGCGTCCACGAAATCCTCAATGGTATTGCCCGGTTCGTATTCTTTACCCATGCAATAGGGTGGTGACGTCACTACGAGAGATACCGACTCGTCCGGCATTGCAGACAAGAGCTCTCTACAGTCGACATTAGCCAGCGCGACAGCACCTGTATTCCCTGAAACCTGTTCCCAAGCGGCGTTTGCGCTTTTGTACAGCATGTCTTCAACCCTATCGATTCGTGAGGCGATTATAGATCTGTGAGATCTGTGTGCAAGAGGTCTCACTGATCAACATAATGTCGCTATTCGTTACGACCACCTTTGAACAAGACCTATGTTTTCTCGGGCTCAACAGGCGAAGCACACGACTGATGAAAGTCGATCCAGGTTCAGTGATGCCAATGTGACTGAGCACGGACTATCAATGGGGCGGCGTTGCACTCGCTTTGCGTGACGGCGCGAGTTTTCGGCCTCTAAGGATAGGGTACGCAAAGCCAGTATACTGTATTTTCATACAGCAAAAAGGGTCTCTCAGTCAATCACTGAAAGAACCCACCCCTAACCATCCTCGTTTAGCTAGTAAAGGCCGTACGCCAATCCCCCCCCTGAAACCCTAACAATTTCTTCGGGGGCATAGATTTCTGGTTATTCACGATGAGCTTTATGCTCATGGATACCCAGAGCGGCCAGCAAGTGAGGAAGCTCTTCCTGGCTAATCATCCGATGCATTCCGCCAGGGGATGGTGGATATCCGGGAACACACACCACCTTTCGCACTAGAACAGTGCGCCAATATCGACCTCTGGGCGAGGGCTGGGTTGCAGCGCGGTAGAGCCCGCCACAGCCGGAGGAACACTCGAGTGAGAAGCATCGTGAATTGTAGGGTCGTAGAAAAAAGGATCAAGAAGAGGCCAGGTCGAAAGTGCTGGATGCAGTGTTTTCGGACTGCCAGAGAGCTTTGAAACTTCATCCTGCCTGATCGCTTCGCATCGTCCAGCCAGTCTTACAGCTTCTGCCGTGGGATAGTGACGCAGCAGCTGCCTGGCTTGCTCGCGAACGTAGTCGGGCAAGGTTTTATCTCGGGAAATCCTCGCCAGAAATCCGCCCGTTTCAATTACGCTGCGTGTCCGCTCATAGGCAGTGGTCATAGTGCTTGCTCCCCACTAGGTAGGAGGGTGCACAGTTTCATGAAGACTTCGGTCGCTTTCCCAATCAGCATGAGCTCATTCTGCGAGCCGGTGCTGACATCCTCCGTGTTGACGTGAATCATCGTCGCACCGTACGACAGGGCAAGCCTGGGGATGTCAGCTGCGGGCGTAACGATTCCAGATGTACCCACGGAGATCAGAACATCGCAGCTTTTCACCAAGCTGATTGCCGACTTCCAAACGTCTGAAGGCAAGTCCTCACCGTACCAAACTACGCCAGAACGTAACTTCCCGTTGCACCTGACGCACCGTGGCGGTTCGACCTCGCCACCGATAGGAGACGTCATCTGCGATGGAGGTATTTCTGCCGTTCGATGGCACGCAAAGCACTTTGGCGTAGAAAGGCTCCCATGAAGATGCAGTACACCCACGGATCCCGCTCGTTCATGCAAGTCATCAATATTTTGAGTGATCACGGAGACGTTATACCCCGATTTGGCCAATCGGCTCACCGCAAGATGCGCAGCATTGGGAGCGGCTTTAGAGACCTGTTGGCGCCGCCACAGGTACCATCCTTGCCGTCTTTCCAGATGGTTCCCATCCAAAAACGGCCCAGCCGAATCGCAAACGCCTCATGATCATCACGCACCGCACCGACGTCACGCTCGGCTTCGAGGCCCGTTTTCAGAACGAGGTATTGTTCAACAAGTACCTGAACGTCCTCCACACCGTACTGCCCCCAACTGCGGAATTCACCGAAAAAGCCTGGAGGTGGTAGCCGCCTTTGCAACCCACGGGGAGTGGACCAAGCTCGCCAACGTGTCTGGTGATGTCTGCAATCAGCGTCCGGGCGCGGCCAACCGCGCATATTGGTCCTGACTGATCCACCCGGTGAACGAGCGATCATCGGCATTGATGAACTCGACCTGAGCCGCGCCATCCTTGAATGCCAGAACCCCGACAACGTCATCCTTGACGATATAGGCGCCTCGGGTGGCTTTGGCATTCGGTGTTTTTTGCAGCCAGGCCTTGTCCGCGGTGACGGTCAGCAGACCGACCCACTGCTTGCTGGCGGTCCGGGTCAGGTCCAGGCCGGTGGCGATGTCCGGCGCCATCACGT
>LIDZ01001108.1_pt1 | contig 11951 bp, 12 predicted proteins | sample 644651 | NCBI WGS metagenome assembly LIDZ01 (sample SAMN03856242, study PRJNA289617) | food metagenome | isolation source: wine grapes on drying loft during traditional withering process | host: Vitis vinifera cv. Corvina | place: Italy: Gargagnago di S. Ambrogio di Valpolicella | collected 2014-01
TGAATCATTTCCCGCAGGCGTTTCTGCATGCGGTCGAAGGCTTTGGGCAGCTCGTCATGGCTACTGGTGTCGATCACCGTATCCAGCTTGCCGTTGGCAATTGCGGTAGCGGCGTCAATCGCCAGTTGCAGGCGCCGAGTGGTGCTGCGGCCCAGGGAGGTGGCGAGGATCAACGACAACACAGCCGACAGAATGCCGCCCACGATCAGGATCGTCAGCGCCATGTGCTTGGCATCGATCATTTCCTGGCTTCTTTGCGCCAGCAGGGCGGTTTCGGTGGCGGTGATTTCAGCCAGGGTCGCACGCATGCTGTCCATCTTGGCCTTGTCTGCGCCGGCGGTGATGCGCGCGTCCAGTTCGTCATCGGGCAGTTTGCTGGCCGTCAGGCTTTTGCGCAGAGCGATGATCGGGTCGATGTCTTCGGCCAGCCAGCGTTTTTGCGTCTCGTCCAGGGTGGCCAGGCGTTGTTGCTGTGCCGCGTTATCCGCCGTCAGGCGTTTGAGCAGCTCCAACTTCTCTAAAAAGCGTTTTTCGCCGGCTACCAACGGTTCCAGAAAGTTCTCTTTGGACGCGATGACGAAACCGCGCATACCGGTTTCGATATTAATCAACTGTTCCAGCGCCAATTGTGCAGCGCTTAATACTTCATAAGTGTGCACGTTACTATTTGTAGCATCTTCTACAGTTTCGAAGCCTCTATAGGCGCTCCCCACCAACAAACCGATCAGTACAACGACTGCGATAAAACTTGCATAAAGTTTCTGCGAGATGCTTAGTTTGTGGAACATGATTTTCATTCCTGAAGCGCCTGTCCGTGGCTCGTACGAGGGATTTTCTTCTGCACGCGAGAAAAGGGCATGCCAATGCTATTAGATATCGACCAATTTGGCTTTAACTTTAGAAGCGAGTTGAAATATCTGAGTATTTAAATCAGTTTTAACTTTTTTGAGTACCATCCATGGGGAAGGTACTCCCCGCCGTGTACCGTTCTCGAACGGCACCAAGACGGTGTGGGTACCAATATGTCCATTCAATTGGTTATCTTTATCTCGCTACAGCAGAGTAGCTGGGCTGTTAACATCCAGACCAAACATCTGTGTAGCTTGGTGATTTTAGCTTGATGCAGAGTGCGCCGTGACCGGCATTAACGCAAGCCAGTTTGCCGTAGGCTGCACCCACATACGTCAGATCCCCCATGAGGCCTCAATTGAGATTAGAATTGCTGCCTAGCCCAGAGTATACGTTTATGTCAACAGAGCTTTCCGCCGATCAGATTCAAAAGACCCTGCAGGGCATCATTGTGCCGCCCCAACCGCAAATCATGGTGGACTTGCAGATGGAGCAATACATGCCCGACCCGGATCTAGAAGTAATCGCACGTTTGATCTCTCAGGATCCGGGACTATCTGGCTCGCTGCTGAAGATTGTCAATTCGTCGTATTACGGTCTGAGCAACAAGATCGCGTCGATCCAGCGAGCGGTGAACCTGTTGGGTAGCCGCTCGATCATCAACCTGGTCAACGCTCTATCGATCAAGGGCACAATGAGCGATGACACTATCGTCATTCTCAACCGCTTCTGGGACACCGCCCAGGATGTGGCCATGACCTGCATGACCTTGGCCAAGCGCACCGGCGCCCAAGCGGTGGACGAAGCTTATGCCCTGGGACTGTTCCACGATTGCGGTGTGCCGCTGATGCTCAAACGCTTCCCCAACTATATGTCGGTGCTGGAACAGGCCTACGCCAATGCTAGCCCTGACTGCCGAGTGGTTGACACTGAGAACAACGCCTTCAATACCAACCATGCCGTTGTAGGTTATTACACCGCTAGGTCCTGGCGCCTGCCTGAGCATGTAGCCGACGCCATCGCCAGCCACCACAACGCTCTGTCGATTTTCAGCGATGAGTCGTCGCGTAATTCGCAGCTTAAAAACCTCTTGGCAATCCTGAAAATGGCCGAACACATTTGCTCGTCCTACCGCGTGCTGGGTAACCAGACTTTAGATCATGAGTGGGAAACCATCGGCCCGTTGGTGTTGGATTACGTCGGCCTGTCGGACTACGACTTCGAGAGCATGAAGTTATCGATTCGGGAACTGGGCGCATACTAACCCCTACAGCGCTGCCGAGCGTTTCAGGCTGTAATCGGGTGCTTTGCTAATGGCCGAACCCTCGGGCACGAGGTCGCGCTGGGCGCTCATCCAGGCATGCAACATATTCGTCACCGATACTGCTTTTTTTGCCGTATTCGGCGCCGTATATCCGGTTCCAGATCGCGCACTTCGCTCTCGATTTCGTATAGTAACTGGATATAGCGCAGGGCTTGCTCGGCGAGCGTGCTTTTGTTCGTAGCGTGCAGTTCGAAAAACTTACGCCGTGCATGGGCCATGCAGCCGATTTCGGTCACGCCGAGTTCGAAACTGGCGTTGTAACCGCCAAAATCGTTACAGACCAGCTTGCCCCTCCAGCCTGGCAGGAAGTTGAGAGCATTCTCTCCGGCACGGCTGGGGCTGAAGTCGTAAACCACCGCTGCCTCATCCGAGAGCTGGCTGGTGGCGTAGGCCCAGACATAGGAATGGTGAGTTTTCTTCGAGCCCGGCATGAGCATCTGCACCGGTGTTTCATCGACATGAATAATCTGCTGCCCCAGTACCACGTCGCGCAGCGCATCGACCAGCGGCTGCAACTGCACGCCGGTCATGCCCACCCATTGAGCCAAGGGTGAACGTGGAATCGCCAGGCCCCCTCGACCGAGATTGATTCCTGACGGTAAAGCGGTAAATGGTCAGCAAACTTGGCAATCATGACGTGGGCCAGCAGTCCAACAGTCGGGATGCCCTTGTCGATGATCTGAGCCGGAACCGGTGTATGAATGAGCGCTTTGCAGTCATCGCAGACCCATCTGTCACGGACATGATGCTCGACGATGAACACTCCCGGTGTGTAATCCAGCTTCTCACTGACATCTTCACCGATGCGTTTCAGCGCGCAGCCGCAAGGGCAGTTAGTGTTGTCCGGTTCGTGATGGATCAGTGTGCGTGGAAACTCAGGCAGCAATGCAGTGCGCTTGGGCTTCTGCTTTTTCTCGGTCGCCGCTGGCAGTCTTTGCAAGGCAAGCTCGGCTTCAATCGCTGCGATATCGGTATCAATCAGGTCATAGAGCAGACTGGCCTGCTCAGGATTAATCTGCTCGCTACGCTTGGCAAACTTCGAGCGTTTGAGCTGTGCAATCTCGAAGGTCAGTTTCTCGATGATTGTTTGATCACGGTTGATTTTCTTGCCCATCGTGTCGACTTGCGACAGCAACTGCGCTGCCAGTGCCAAGTTCGAAACCTGCTGCAAAAGACCATTGACGACACAATGCGTGCTCCGGACGAAACAGGCATAAAGCAGGTCAAGATCGCAGGTGACTTGCGTAACGGCATAACCACCTTCCGGCTGGTGTTTCGCCGCTATCTGAGTATTCCGTCAGCCGATAACCGTCAAGCGACCTATAATTCGGCCGACGCGCTGATCGCCCAGGTGGAGGCGGCTCGCAGCGAATTGCCAAGCTAGGCGAACGCCGCTGTAGACACCGCGCTGAACGCGTTAAAACAGTACAAGGTGCTGATGTCGTCGATCTCAGAAATGCTTCAGCAGGCCGATAAGGTTCGCGGCAATCTTCAAAAACAATCCGTCGCAACAGCCGTCGTGGCCGATGATTTGGCGGCGCAGCAGATCGTCGGCGCCAAAAAAAGAAAAGAACACTGCCGTTGTTCAGTTGCTGAGCGTCGCGCTGGTGGTCTTGCTGATTGGTATCTTTGCTGCGTTCCTGATCACCCGCCAGATAATCCTTCCATTGAAGGATACGGTCATTGCCGCGCGCCGGATTGCCGACGGTGACTTGACCCAGGGCACCAGCAGCACCCGTCAAGACGAACTGGGCTTGTTGCAGAACACCATGCTGCACATGACTGTTTCCCTGCGCGGCCTGATCGGCGGCATTGGCAACGGTGTCACGCAGATCGCTACGGCGGCCGAGCAATTGTCCGCTGCCAGCGAGCAGACCAGTGCGGGTGTCACGCTGCAAAAAAACGAAGTCGACCAGGTCGCCACCGCCATGGACGAAATGGCCTCTACCGTACAGGAAGTAGCTCATATACAGAAGACGCTTCGCGGGGTGTCAAGCAGGCCAGCGAGCGTGCGGCACATGGGAGCACTGTGGTGCAGCACGCCACTCAGAAAATTGGCCAGCTAGTCGGTGAAGTGAAGCAGTTGGGCGAAGCCATGCAGCGCCTGACCGAAGACAGCAGCAAGATCGGCAGCGTGATTGACGTGATCAAGGCCGTTGCCGAGCGGACCAACCTGCTCGCGCTCAACGCCGCCATTGAGGCCGCACGCGCCGGTGAGCAAGGTCGTGGTTTTGCCGTAGTGGCCGACAAGGTGCGGTCGCTGGCCCAGCGTACCCAGCACTCCACCACTGAAATCGAAGTGCTGACCCACGCCCTGCAACAGGGCACAGGCGCAGCATCAGGCCTGATGGACGCCAACTTGCAACGTACCGAGGGCATCGTAGTTCTGGCTCGTCAGGCTGAACAGGCATTGGTTGAAATCAATCAGTCCATTGGCACGATTGAACAGATGAGCCAGCAGATTACCGCCGCTGCCGAGCAGAGCGCCGCATCGACTGTAGAACTGGCACGCCTGAGCAGTGATTTGCAGAGCATGGTTGCGCGCTTCAAGATTTAGGTACCTGGGGTCAGGCGCCTCGTGACGAGGTCAATCGAGTTAGAGCCTCGCAGCGCTCCAAACCGTTAAAAGGGTCGTGAATCCCTTGAAAGATGCTTCGCCCTCATTTCAAGATTGGTATGAAACTATTGATTCGACTGTCAGTAAGCTTGAAGACTACACGCAGGGGATGGTTGATCGAGACTAGGTATTCCACAGGATGCCCCTGGCGGTCGAAAATCACGCCCCGGTAGACCAGCGCGGCCGTCCCGGAATCGACGTCAAGCAAGCGCGCTTCCTGGTCGTTCATCGTGGCGACGCCCAGCGTGCCCTCATCGCTTTCTATTTCGATCTGGTAGCGCGATAACAGCAACGCATACAGCGAAGCTCCCTCGATAAGGTCTTCCGCTACCAGCTCCGGTGCACGGGCGGCCGGGATATAGCTAGTTTCGATGCAGAATGGCTTTTGATCCACGGTGCGTAGGCGCCTGATGGTCAGCAAACTGTCACCCTCCTGGATCTTAAGCAGCTTCGCTACACGAGGACTGGCCTGGGTTTCTTCGAAGTAGAGCAGTTTGCTGCCAGGCCGGGCCCCTGCTTGCTCGACCACTTCGGCAATGCCTTTACGGGCCACTGTATTGAGTGGCCGCTCGACACCCGGGGCGGTCACAAAAGTGCCGCGGTTGCCATGGCGTTCCAAGACCCCGCGATCAATGAGCGTTTGCAGGGCCTTTCGCAACGTCATCCGGCTGATCCCCAGGTGCTCGGCGAGATCCCGCTCCGCCGGGATCCGCTCGGTCGGCCCGAACTCCGGACGTTCCAGCATTTCCAACAGGGCCTGCACAGCCTGCCAGGCCACCTGCTTGCGTTTGGGCACCAGCAGCGCAACATCGGAGGGCTTTTGAGGCGTTACTTTCATGGTCTACATCCTGGATTATTTTTTTCTGCACTGCCTGCAATCATGGCCGGTGAAAATACTGGCGCGACCCTTTAGGACTGGGACTGACGGCAAATCGCTTGAATAGAACTGCGAAGAAGCCGAATAGCGGCCCATTAGACCATGGAGAAAAATTCTTGTATTGGTATTTTTCATGGTATAGGTTTTGGTCTAAATAGTGATCATGAACCGCAACCAGCCCCAGGAGCTCACATGGCGATCCAGTTCAACCGGAATGCATTTATCGCGTCCTTGCAGCAATCCGTGCATATCGTCGACGATGCCCAAGAGTATGGCCAGGAGCTGGCCACGCGGATCGACCGCATCTATTTCGTCAGCTGTGGCGCTCCCAACCGCATCATGCTCGGTCTGCAGTACTGGCTCGAACGCTACAGTCACACCCTCGAAGTGCGCCGTTATTTTCCGGCCGACTTCATGGACATTGATCCACCGCGCCTGGATGAACGCACCCTGGTAGTCCTGGCATCCAAATCCGGCACCACCCAGGAAACCATCGCCGCAGCACGCTTTTTGCAGGACAAGCCTTGCCTCACGGTGGGCGTGACCCAAACCGCCGAATTGCCCTTGGCACAGGCCGTCCAGCATTGCTTCCTGCTGGGGCGTACCGACGAGGCGTATTTCGGTTGCTTCATGACGCTGCAGGCCTTGATCGGCGGCATCCTGGCCAAGCGCGAAGGCTGGCCGCTGCTGACCAAGCTCACCCGCTCGCTCAAGGCATTGCCACAGGCACTCGCCGATGCCGCGATCAATAACGACCTGCGGGCAACCGAAGAGGCGCGCCTCTACAAGGACGACCGCGTCATGTATTTCCTGGCCTCAGGCCCCATGTTCACCACTGCCTATGTGTTCGGGGTTTGCGTGGTCATGGAAAGCCAGTGGTTGCACTGCCTGCCCGTGGAAGCCGCGGAGTTTTTCCACGGCCCATTCGAAGCCATCGATGCGACCACTCCCCTGCTTCTGCTGATCGGTGAAGACCCATGTCGCGCACAGATGGAACGGGTCGTGCAATTCTGCCAGCGCTATACCGAACGGGTCATGGTCTATGACGCCAAGGACTTCCCGATGGCGGGTATCGAACCCGAGATCCGCGCTATCGTCGCGCCCTACATTGTCGGCATCGCCGTGGAACGCATCGCCGCGCACCTCGCGGTCTGGCACCAGCAGCCGCTGACAACGCGTCGCTACATGTGGAAAACGGAGTATTGAGATGGCCAACCTGATCGCGGTCGGCGACAACACTCTGGACGTGTACCTGGACCAACGCCTTGAGTACCCCGGTGGCAACGCACTTAACGTGGCGGTGTTTGCCGCTCGGCTGGGTGCTCGCAGCGCCTACCTTGGCTGCGTTGGCAGTGACCGGTACGGCCAGTACTTGCTTGATTGCCTGCAACAGGAAGCCGTTGATGTGGCCCGTTGCAGCAGGCTGGACGGCGTCAACGGTTGGGCGTGTGTCGACAGCATCGACGGCGAACGGCTGTTCCTTGGCAGTGATCCGGGCGTGTGTCGCCAATTGCGCCTCGGGGCTGACGACCTGGCTTATATCGCCACCTTCGCGCTGGCACACAGCAGCCTCTACAGCGGCCTTGATGACCAACTGGCGAAGATTCGCCAAGCCGGTGGCTGCCTGTCCTTCGACTTTTCGGATAACTGGGTCGAGTTCGATTGGCAGGCGCTCATTGCGCAGGTCGACATCGCCTTTTTCTCAGCGCCCGACTTATCGTCAAGCGAGGCTCAGGGCCTGGCGCGGTCGATGCGCGCCAGGGGCCCGGCGGTAGTGGTGATTACCCGTGGCGCCCTGGGCGCTCTCGCGGTCGACGCCCAGGGCATGTGTGAACAGGCAGCACGGCACTGCGCGTTCGTCGACAGCATGGGGGCTGGCGACGGCTTTATCGCTGCGTTCCTGCTGGCACTGCAAGCCGGACACAATCTTGCCGAGAGCCTCACACGAGGCGTCGATTTTGCCAGTCAGGTATGCGGTTGGGCCGGTGGATTCGGCCATGGCCAGGCCGTCGATAGCGAGCGCGTCCAACAGCTCAAACACGCCTTGAACCTTCAAGGCTGAAGCCTGCTGCCCGGGCCAATGCCCGAGGCGGTTCCAACCCTCTGTCGTGGATACCCTGTCGATGAAAAAATGTCTGATCGGTTTGATGCTCGTGGCCTGCCCGCTGATAGCCTGGGGCGCCGGCGAACCTTTGCGTTTCGGGGTTGACCCCACCTACCCGCCGTTCGAATACAAGCAGCCGGACGGTTCGCTGACAGGCTTCGACATAGAGCTGGGCGAAAGCCTGTGCAGCGAGTTGCAACGCCGTTGCGTCTGGGTGGAGAACGCCTTCGACGGCATGGTCTCGGCCCTGAAGGGCAAGAAATTCGACGCGATACTCTCCGCCCTGTCGATCACTGAAGCACGCAAAGCCGAAATCACCTTCTCCAATACCCTGTATGACACCCCGGCACGTCTGGTCGCCCCTGAAGGCAGCACGTTGCAGCCGACGGCCGAATCCTTGCGAGGCAAGCGCATCGGTGTGCAGCAGGGCAGCGTATTCGAGGTCTATGCCAAGCGGATGTGGGGCCTCAAAGGCGTGGAAGTGGTGCCGTATCAAAGCAGCGACTTGACCTATTCAGACTTGATCAATGGTCGGTTGGATGCCGCGTTCGATGATGCCATTGCCGTCTCCGAAGGGCTGTTGAAGAAACCCACGGGCAAAGGTTTCGGCTACGCCGGCGAGGTGGTCAAGTCGCCAGAGATCTTCGGCCCGGGCACCGGCATCGGCTTGCGTAAAAGCGATACAGCCCTGACAGGCGAGATCAACCAGGCGCTGGAACGGATCCACCAGAACGGCACCTACGATCGCATCGCCAGAAAATACTTCGACTTTGACATCTCGCCCAAATAACCAACCGTGCAGAGCCTGAAAGCATGTTTCTCGAAGGGTATGGCTATCTGATTCTCCAGGGCGCGTGGCTGACCGTGCAGGTTGCCACATGGGCCGCTTGCGTGTCCTTGCTGCTGGGCCTGCTCGGCGCCCTGGCGAAACTCTCGCCAGTGGCACCGCTGCGGCTGGTCGCGACGGTTTACACCACGCTGGTGCGCAGTGTACCGGACTTGGTACTGATGCTACTGATTTACTACAGCGCGCAAATCGGACTCAACCAGGTCGCTGAAGCATTTGGACGTGAATCGTTGCAGTTGAACCCTTACGGCACGGCGATTGGCACCTTGGGCTTCATCTACGGTGCCTATTGCACCGAAACCTTTCGCGGCGCCTTCCAAGCGATCCAGTTCGGCCAACTGGAGGCGGCGCGCGCCTATGGCATGAGCCATTGGCAAGTGCTGCGGCGCATCCGTCTGCCGCAGATGATGCGGTTCGCATTGCCCGGGATTGGCAATATCTGGCAGGTGCTGTTGAAAAGCGCGGGACTGATATCGCTGCTGGGCCTCAACGACATGGTCCAGGTCGCCAAGCAGGCCGGCAATGCGACCTCAAGGCAAATGTTCTTCTACCTGGTGATCGCCGCGATATTTCTTGCCTTCGCAATCCTTTCAAGCCTGTTGCTCAAACACCTGGAACGGCGCTACAGCCCTGAACCGCAGCGGAGAATGTCATGATCGACATACTGAAAGAGTTCGGAACGAACTTCCTCTGGTCAGACGGTTATCGCTGGAGCGGCCTGGCTGTCACTTTATGGCTATTGGTGACGTCCGCCATTATGGGTTTGTGCGCGGCAATACCGCTGGCGCTGGTTCGTACCTATGGCAATCGTTGGTTGGCACTCCCGGTGCAGCTTTATACCCTGGTGTTTCGCGGCACGCCGCTGTTCGTGCAACTGCTGATCATCTACAGCGGCCTGGCGAGCCTGAGTTTGATCCGAGAGTCGCCGAGCCTGTGGTGGTTCTTTCGGGACGGCATGCATTGCGTGATCCTGGCACTGGCCCTGAACACCTGCGCCTACACCATCGAGATTCTGGCCGGTGTGCTGCGCACGACCCCGCGCGGCGAAATCGAGGCGGCGCTGGCGCTGGGCATGACTCGCAACCAGGTATTCATCCTGGTGCTGATACCCAGCATGCTGCGCCGCGCACTCCCGGCCTACAGCAACGAAGTGATCTTTGTACTTCACGCCACGGCCATTGCCTTTACTGCGACCGTTCCTGACATCCTCAAAATCGCGGCAGATGTCAACGCTGCCACCTTCAAAACTTTCCAGGCCTATGGCATTGCTGCCTTGCTTTACATGTTGCTGGCGTGCGCGCTGGTGGGTGTATTCCGATTGATTGAGCACCGGTTGCTGGCCTATCAGCGATTGCGCTGAGCTCTGAACATCCTCCTCAATAAGCGCGCCTAATGCGATTAACAGCAGGATGCCCGGCGGACTCCAACCGGCAAAGCAAATGACCAACAAGGTGACGAATTGATCGTGCCCAGCTTCGATACTCGTCATCTCGTCGAAGATCGCGCCTTCTGGGCAAAGGAATGACCAAAACGGCTCTGCACAGCATAGGTCTAGCGGGTAAATCAACGCGGCTGAGCGCTAGAGGCAAATGCCGCCGAACACCTCAACAATTTGCATAGTCCGATGAGCGCTCTGCCGCACAGTATCGAGAATGGCTCCCAGTGAGACTGGCCAGGCAGTTGCTTGAGGTCGATCGCCCATAATAGCTTGAACAATCGCGCCCATGTTGGCCGGCGTAACTACATCTATCGTTGTGCGCTCACCAAGATCCGCTCTGGATGAGCTGCATGATTTCTGCTCACCAGAACAACATCCTCAATGCCAACGCGATCACAACGATATTGAAAACTGACTCCATCCTGGTGGTCGAACTCCCTATGTAGCGATGGATCAGCTTAGGACTTAGCCCACAGGCTAGTGGACACTGCATAGAAGGTGGCTGGCTACTCATATATATCAGTTACTAAACCTGTGTCAATCTTCAGACTTACCTTAGGGGTTCCCTGAGAAAAATTACTTGACTACAACGGCTCCAGTTAGTTGAAACTCACATTGGAATGGCCATCTTCAACCTTTGGAAGATACATAGGTCCAATCCATTAGTTTACCCTGTATCTATGCAACTATGCAGCATCGCAAAGGTCTTGCTAACTGTCCCTAATAGCTAAATGCTTGGTCAGCTGAAGCAACGTCACTCGCAATTCTGATGGACGTACGGGCTTGGAGAGGATCGAGATATTCATGTCGGTCAATGCGTTGCGGATACGCTCGATTTCATGACCAGTCATGATCATCGCAGGGACTTCCCAGCCACGCTGTTCTCGAATCGCGGCGATACATTCAGAGCCTGAAATCTTCGGGCCTAGGTCGAAGTCGGCAATGATGATGTCGCACTCTGTCATAACGTTCAGCCCATCGTTGTGGGTTTCCACCTCACACCCCCATTTTTCTAGTAAAGCCGAGGTGGCCATCAGCACGTTCGAATCGTCTTCCACCAGACACACACGCAACCCCTGCAGTGGGCTTTGCGTGGCGACCGGATGTTGCACCGCAGTTCGAGGTATGCAGCGTTCCAGTCCCCAGATGGTGGCGCGGGTGCCTTGGCCGACTCGGGAGTCCAACTGGATATTTAGATTGATCAACTGGCTGATGCGCTTGACGATGGACAGGCCCAGCCCCAGACCCTCAACATCCCTGTCCCGGGCGTGGCGCACCCGGTAGAACTCTTTGAATACCTCAGGCAAATGTTCTGGAGCGATGCCACGCCCCTTGTCGTAAATGACAATGGCCAAGCCATTGGCTCTGGGACGCACACCAATCAGTACAGGCTGGCAGGGCGCATATTTGAGGGTATTAGACACCAGGTTCTGCACCATAGTGGTCAACAGCCCGGCATTGGCGTTGACCCAATGCTGACAAGGGCGCAGGCGTAGCTCAACTCCGGCCCATCGTGCCGCCTCGGTGTTCTGTTTGATCACATCCTGCAGCAGTGTGCCCAGATTCACAGGCTCCGATTGCGGCTCCAGCTTTCCATTGTCGAGGGTATAAATGTCCAGTATCGAGCGGAACAGTTGGGAGACGGTATGCAGCGAGCGGTCGATGTTATCCACCAGCCGTAATTCTTCAATGCTCAGTTTCGCGTCGCGCAGGCACGCGGTGAACAGGCCGATGGAGTGGATCGGCTGCCGCAGGTCGTGGCTGGCCTGGGCGAGAAAGCGTGACTTCTCCTGATTGGCGGCGATCGCCTCTTCCGATGCGATACGCGTGCGTTTGAGCAGGATGTGCGCATAGGCAGGCACTACGATCGTGGTCACTATCAGCATGAGGAACAT
>LIDZ01013826.1_pt3 | contig 11940 bp, 9 predicted proteins | sample 644651 | NCBI WGS metagenome assembly LIDZ01 (sample SAMN03856242, study PRJNA289617) | food metagenome | isolation source: wine grapes on drying loft during traditional withering process | host: Vitis vinifera cv. Corvina | place: Italy: Gargagnago di S. Ambrogio di Valpolicella | collected 2014-01
ACTTTCATCGAACTTCACCCATCCGTCGAGCGCGACACCTCTTCCCATTCCGCAAACTCGGCTTCCAGCTGCGCGAGCTTTTCCCGCACCAGCTTCAACGCATCGCTGCCCAGCAACAAGTGCGCGGGCGGGGTGGGGCTATCAATCAGCTTGAGCATCGCGTCCGCCGCCTTGACCGGATCCCCCGGCTGCTTGCCGCTGCGTTCTTCGCGGGCCTTGCGGATCGGGTCGAAGCTGGCGTCGTAGTCGGCAATTTGCCGTGCAGTCCGCTGCATCGAACGCCCGGCCCAGTCCGTGCGGAACGAACCCGGCGCTACGGCCGTGACAAACACATTGAAGGGCTTCAACTCCTTGCTCAGGGATTCGGAAATGCCTTCCAGCGCAAACTTGCTGCCGTGGTAGTAGGAAATCCCCGGCATCGTGATGAAGCCGCCCATGGAGGTGACGTTGAGGATGTGCCCGCTGCGGCGCTGGCGGAACAGCGGCACGAAGGCCTTGATGATCGCCACCGCGCCAAATACGTTGACGTCGAACTGCCGACGCAAATCCTCCAGCGGCGACTCTTCCAGAATGCCTTCGTGACCATAGCCGGCGTTGTTGACCAGCACGTCGATGGGCCCGAATGCGGTGTCGGCCTCGGCGACCACGCGGTCGATGTCGTCGAAGTCGGTGACGTCCAGCAGCACGCCGTGGGCGCGACCGGGTGCCTGGGCTTCGAATGCCTGAACGGCGTCTTCATTGCGCAGGGTGCCGATCACCGTATGACCCGCCGCCAGCGCCTGTTGCGCCAGCGCTTGACCGAAGCCGCTGCTGACACCGGTGATGAACAGGGTTTTTGATGTGCTCATTGTGGGTTTCCTCTCGGGGCCGAAGCCGTTGATCGATGGTCGATGCTCGAAGTCCCCCATGGTAGGAACCCTGGGCGCCAAACCGATGACCCAGTCCTGCGCGATGATTGCCTGATTCTGCGCTGGCTGGATTGACGACGCTTAAGGCCGCGGATTGGCCGTGTTCTTCGTCACTAACCGCAAGCCGCTCGCCAGACTGCCCACCGCCGCAAAGCCGGCGCCAATGCTCAACGCCAACACCGGGCCGTGGGTGCTGGAAATGCCGAAACTCAAAGCCACCAACGCCGCGCCCGTGGCCTGGCCAATCAGGCGTGCCGTCGCAATCGTGCCGCTGGCGCCGCTGGAGCGCTCCTTCGGCGCACTGGTCATCAGCGCTTTCTGGTTCGGCGCCTGGAAGAAACCGAAGCCGATGCCGCACAGGATCATCCGCGCGATGATTGACATGACGCTGGCGTCGGCCGGCATGGTCGCTAGGGAAATCATCCCCATACAGAGCATCGCCAGCCCGATCCCGCCCAGCAGCCCCGGCGCATAACGGTCTGACAGGCGCCCGGCGAACGGCGCGATCATTGCCACCACCACCGACCACGGCGTCATCAGAAACCCGGTCTGAATCGGGTCGCGGCCCAGGGTGCCTTCAAAAAAGAACGGCAGTGAGACGAACGCCAGACCCTGGGTGGCGAACGAACAGAACGCCGTCAGCGCGGACAACGCGAACATCGGCCGCTTGAGCAAATCCAGCGGGAACATCGGCGCAGGGTGCCCGACCTCGCGCTTGAGCATCAGCGCGCCGCCCACCAGAAAAACCACCAGGGCGATCAGCACGCTGGCCATGGAACCCAGTTGCGCCGCCTGACTCAGGGCGAAGATCAGCGCGCCGAAGGTGATGACGTTGAGCACGGCGGTGACGCGGTCGAAGGTCAGTGTGCCGAGACGGGTCGCGGGCAGCGAATTCCAGGCGAACACCAGGGCGAACAGGCCGATGGGCAGGTTGATCGCGAACAGCCACGGCCAACTCGCCACCGACAACACCAGCGAGGCCACGGTCGGGCCGATGGAGAACGAGGTGCCGACCACCAGCGCGTTCATGCCCAGTCCGCGGCCGAGCCGTTCGTGGGGAAAGATCGAGCCGATCAACGCGGCGTTGACGCTCATGATCGCGCTGGCGCCGATGCCCTGCAGCACGCGGGCGACGGTCAGCGTCGGCAGTGACCAGGACAGCGCACACAACGCCGACGACACCACGAACAGAATCAGCCCGCCCAGATACACCTTGCGGTGGCCAAGCACGCCGCCGAGCGCCGCAAACGGCAACAGCGTGGCGACGGCGGCGAGCTGGTAGGCGTTGATGATCCACACCGACGCCGCCGGTGAGGCGTTCAAATCAGCCGCGATGGCGGGGAGGGCGGTATTGGCGATGGCGGTGTCGAGGGTGGCCAGGGCGATGGACATCAGAATCGCCGCCATGCCGCGAAACTCGCGGGGTGTGAGTTTATTACCGACGCGCGGGGCATCCTGAGTGGCGGGCTGGACCATTATCGACAACGCTCCGGGGATGAACTTCAGGCAAGTCTGCGGGCGCAGACCAAGGCGTGATGGTGCCGTTTTGTTAGGGTGCCATGCAATGGAATATCCGCCAGACCGAGCGGGTGGCGGAGCTGTTAGATCCGAACCAGGTCAGAGGCAGCGGTGAGAATCCCGTGGGAGCGAGCTTGCTCGCGAAGACTTAAGCCAAGCCCTTGAAGATCCAGCGGCTGTACCGACCTCTTCGTGGGCAAGCTCACTCCCGCATGGACCTGGGCGGGATCCGACCCGGCAATCAAACCCATCGGCCTGATCCGGCTATCTGATTTTCAAACCGCCCTCAACCTCCGGCGGTATCAATGTCCTTGTCCAGCTCACCCGTCTGCAGCTCCTCTTTTGTGGTGTCCGGCGACTCATGCTCTTCAGGCTCGAAATCAGGCGTGAAACTGTTCTCGTCGGTCAGGTTGCCGTTGTTCTCCTGACTCCGCGCGCCGTCCTCGGACTGGCTTTGCGACCCGCCCTGGTTCTTCATCGCATCGTTCTGCGCCAGGCTGCTATCCGGCGTCTCAGGATTAATCGCCGGGTCGTTACGGTTGACGGTTTGATCATTGTTCTGGGTAGCCATATGCACCTCTTCTGTCATATCCCGTTCACAGGACTTACAGATATCGAGGGCAACGGCGCGCAAGGGTTCGATCCATGTGCTGACTGGCAATGTCGCGGCTTCATTTACCCGATCGTTACCCCGCTCCGCGTGGTAACACCGCCTTGGACGCTCTGCGTCCAGCAAGACCTGTGATCACGCCAGGTATCTGACGCGGAACGTCACAGGATGCGTTCGCACGCGGAGCGGGGGAACGATCAGCAACAGCAAAAATGTCCGGCGCCCACACCGGCCTCTTCCCGGCTAAAGCCGGTCCCACAAAAAAGCGACGCGTGCACTCAGTAGGACCGGCTTCAGCCGGGAAGCTTTTGATTTGCTTTTGATCTTCCTACACAAAAAGTCCAGACGACACCCATCGCGACTTGGGTGCAGGCCGAACGCAGACGACGCGCAGTGGGCCGAGCCGCATGGATGCGGCGAGAGCGCCGTCAGGACATGGATGTCCGTTCGGCGCGGGCCCACGGAGCGTCGTCGAAGTGAGGGGATTCCGACGAAGGAGGAACCTAGCCAGGAGCAAGCACCCTTGGTTACTTGGGGTGCTTTTCCAAGTAACTCGCCGAAGGCGAAACGTCTGCCCTTAGGCAGACGCTCTTGATCCTGATCTTGATCTTAAAAAAGCCCTCAGATAACCGCCAGGATCGCCTCGGTAACAGCCCCGATATTCCCCTGATTCAACGCCGCCACACAAATCCGCCCGGTATCCAACGCATAAATCCCGAACTCATTGCGCAACCGATGAACCTGCGCCGTCGTCAGACCCGAATACGAAAACATCCCCCGCTGACGCGCGACAAAACTGAAATCCTGCCCCGCCGCATTATTCGCCAGACGCTGCGTCATCTCCTCACGCATCCCGCGAATCCGCAGGCGCATCTCGCCCAGCTCCTCCTCCCACTTGGCACGCAACTCAGGGCTGTTCAACACCGTCGCCACAATCGACGCGCCATGGGTCGGCGGGTTCGAATAGTTCGTGCGGATCACACGCTTCACCTGAGACAACACCCGCGCCGTCTCTTCCTTCGAATCCGTCACGATCGACAACGCACCGACCCGCTCGCCATACAGCGAAAACGACTTCGAAAACGAACTGGAAGCAAAGAACGTCATGCCGCTGTCAGCGAACAAACGCACCGCCGCTGCGTCCTCGTCAATCCCGTCACCGAAGCCCTGATACGCCATGTCCAGAAACGGCACATGACCCTTGGCCTTCAGCACCTCAAGCACCTTCTTCCAGTCTTCCAGGGTCAGGTCAACGCCAGTGGGGTTATGGCAGCAGGCGTGCAGCACGACGATCGAGCCGGGCGGCAGGTTCTGCAGATCCTCCAGCATGCCCGTGCGGTTCACGTCATGGGTGGCGGCGTCGTAGTAACGGTAGTTCTGCACCGGGAAACCGGCGGTTTCGAACAGCGCGCGGTGGTTTTCCCAGCTTGGGTCGCTGATCGCCACAACGGCGTCAGGGGAGAGCTGCTTGAGGAAGTCCGCACCGATTTTCAGAGCGCCCGTACCGCCGACCGCCTGGACCGTCATCACCTGGCCCGAAGCCAGCAGCGGCGACTCAGCGCCGAACAGCAGGGTTTGCACGGCCTTGTCGTAGGCAGCGATGCCGTCGATGGGCAGGTAGCCGCGGGGCAGGTGTTGGGCCACCCGGTTTTCTTCCGCTTCGACAACGGCGCGCAGCAGCGGAATTTTCCCTTCTTCGTTGCTGTAAACGCCGACACCCAGATTGACCTTGGTCGTGCGGGTATCGGCGTTGAATGCTTCGTTGAGGCCCAGGATTGGATCGCGTGGTGCCATTTCGACAGCGGAGAACAGGCTCATTGTGCGGGGGCTCTGAGTGGGGAGTGAATGGGTCGCGTCGCTCCAGCCGATTGCACTAGAGCGGTGCACAAACGGGGAGCAAGTATAAAGGCCTGCGCCAGTGCGGGCGACAGTCCCGCGCAGGTTTTTCAGGGTTTTTCGCGAAATTTTTCGACCGTTAGTCCCGTGCCGCGGACTAATCTGCGGAGGGTGGCTTGAAAGGTGGCGCCGTCGACTCCACTTGTAGTCCCATCACTTCTTTTATGTACGTCTTTTCCCTGACGGGATCAGCCGTCCGTGCTCAATTGCGTTGCTGCGGGATTCATCCGGCAGTGGCCCCTCCAGAGGTACGTTATGTCCGAGTTTCAGCTCGTTACCCGTTTTGAGCCGGCCGGCGATCAACCGGAGGCGATTCGTCAGTTGGTTGAAGGCATCGACGCCGGCCTGTCGCACCAGACCCTGCTCGGTGTAACCGGTTCGGGCAAGACCTTCAGCATCGCCAACGTCATTCAGCAAGTGCAGCGCCCGACCCTGGTGCTGGCGCCGAACAAAACCCTGGCCGCCCAGCTGTACGGCGAGTTCAAGGCGTTTTTCCCCAACAACTCGGTCGAGTACTTCGTTTCCTACTACGACTACTACCAGCCGGAAGCCTACGTGCCGTCGTCGGACACCTTCATCGAGAAGGATGCGTCGATCAACGACCACATTGAGCAGATGCGCCTGTCCGCGACCAAAGCGCTGCTGGAGCGCAAAGACTCGATCATCGTCACCACGGTGTCGTGCATTTATGGTCTGGGCAGTCCGGAAACCTACCTGCGCATGGTTCTGCATGTGGATCGCGGCGACAAGCTCGACCAGCGCGCTTTGCTGCGTCGCCTGGCCGACCTGCAATACACCCGCAACGACATGGATTTCGCTCGGGCGACCTTCCGGGTGCGCGGCGACGTGATCGACGTGTTCCCGGCGGAATCGGACCTGGAAGCCATCCGCATTGAGCTGTTCGATGACGAGGTCGAGAGCCTTTCTGCCTTCGATCCGCTGACCGGGGAGGTGATTCGCAAACTGCCGCGCTTCACCTTCTACCCGAAGAGCCACTACGTGACCCCGCGGGAAACGCTGCTGGAGGCGATGGAAGGCATCAAGGTCGAGCTGAACGAGCGTCTGGAATACCTGCGCGGCGCCAACAAGCTGGTGGAAGCCCAGCGTCTGGAGCAGCGCACCCGTTTCGACCTGGAGATGATCCTCGAGCTGGGTTACTGCAACGGCATCGAAAACTACTCGCGCTACCTGTCCGGGCGTCCGTCTGGCGCGCCGCCGCCGACGCTCTACGACTACCTGCCCGCTGACGCGCTGCTGGTGATCGACGAATCCCACGTCAGCGTGCCCCAGGTCGGGGCCATGTATAAGGGCGACCGTTCGCGCAAAGAGACGCTGGTGGAATACGGTTTCCGCCTGCCATCGGCGCTGGACAACCGGCCGATGCGTTTCGATGAGTGGGAAAACGTCAGCCCGCAGACCATTTTCGTCTCAGCGACGCCGGGTAACTACGAAGCCGAGCACGCGGGCCGCATCGTCGAGCAAGTGGTGCGGCCGACCGGTCTGGTCGACCCGCAGATCGAGATCCGTCCGGCGCTGACCCAGGTCGACGACCTGCTCTCGGAGATCCACAAGCGCGTGGCGATCGAGGAGCGGGTGCTGGTGACCACGCTGACCAAGCGCATGTCCGAAGACCTCACCGATTACCTGGCCGACCACGGCGTGCGCGTGCGTTACCTGCACTCGGACATCGACACCGTCGAGCGCGTCGAGATCATCCGCGACCTGCGCCTGGGCACCTTCGATGTGCTGGTGGGGATCAACTTGCTGCGCGAAGGCCTGGACATGCCGGAGGTGTCGCTGGTGGCGATTCTGGATGCCGACAAGGAAGGCTTTCTGCGGTCCGAGCGCTCGCTGATCCAGACCATCGGCCGGGCCGCGCGTAACCTCAACGGCCGCGCGATCCTGTACGCCGATCGCATCACGGGGTCCATGGAGCGTGCGATCGAAGAAACCGATCGTCGTCGCGAAAAGCAGATCGCGTTCAACCTGGCCAACGGCATCACGCCGAAAAGCGTCATCAAGGACGTCGCCGACATCATGGAAGGCGCCACCGTGCCCGGCTCGCGCAGCAAGAAGCGCAAAGGCATGGCCAAAGCCGCCGAAGAGAACGCCAAGTACGAGGCCGAACTGCGCTCGCCGAGCGAAATCACCAAACGCATTCGTCAGCTGGAAGAGAAGATGTACCAACTGGCCCGCGACCTGGAGTTCGAAGCCGCGGCACAAATGCGCGACGAGATCGGCAAACTGCGCGAGCGCCTGCTGGCAGTTTAAGGACTCGCGGGAGTAACCGGGGTGGCGCTCCCACACGATCCCGGTTGACTTGGAATCTCGGCCACGCCGCTGGGCCTTGTGGGAGTGAGCTTGCTCACGAAGGCGTTCTCGGCGTTTCAGGGCGGCTTAATGCGCCGCGCCACTCTCGACCCCCGAAGGCAACTTCCGCGTCAACAGCACCGCCAGCATGCTGATCCCCAGCGCAATCCCGACAAAATGAAACGCGTCGTTGTAGGCCATGATCGCCGCCTGTTGATGGGCGATCTCGCTGAGCTTGCCCAACGCCGCCGTTTCACTGCCCAACCGGTCGGTGAGCATCGCCATGCGTTCGGCGACTTGCGGGTTGGCGGGGGAGATCGATTCGCGCAAGTAGTCGAAGTAGGTCTTGGTCCGCGCATCCAGCAACGTCGCCAGCAGCGCGATGCCGATGGCGCCGCCCAGGTTGCGCAGAATGTTGAACAGGCTTGACGCCGACCCCGCGTCCTGGGGCTGAATGAACGCTGTGGCGATCAGAGAAATGGTCACCATGATCAGCGGCTGACCCAGCGCCCGCACGAGCTGAATCTGATTGAACTGCGGCCCGGCGAAATCCGGATTGAGCACGCCGGACGAAAAGCTCGCCAGCCCGAACAAGCCAAATCCCAGCGTACACAGCAGCTTCGGCGAGATCACCTTCATCAGTTGCGGCACCAGCGGAATCAGAAACAGCTGGGGCACGCCCATCCACATGATCACCTCACCGATCTGCTGGGCGTTGTAGCCCTGAATCTGCGCCAGGTACAGCGGCAGCAGATAGATCGAGCCATACAGCCCGACGCCCATGCCCACGCTGGAAATACTCGACAGCCCAAAATTGCGGTTGCCGAGAATGCCCAGATTGATGAGCGGTTTGTCCTTGGAAAACTGAATGATCACAAAGCTGATCAGGCTCACCAGCGCAATGCTGCCCAGGCCGACGATCAGGTTCGATTCCAGCCAGTCCTTGCGATGCCCCTCTTCAAGAAACACCTGCAAACAGCCCAGCCCGACCCCCAGGGTGACGATGCCGGCGTAGTCGGTGCTCTTGAGCAATTCCCAGTGGGGCGCCTTTTTCTCCAGGCCGTAGAGCAGGCCGCCGATCATCACCAGCCCTGGCGGGACGTTGATGTAAAAGATGTATTCCCAGCCGAAGTTCTCCGTCAGCCAGCCGCCCAGGGTCGGGCCGATGGACGGGGCGAAGGTGGCGGTCATGGCGAACAGCGCCATACCTTTGGCCCGGTGATGCTCCGGCAGTTTGATCAAGGTCAGGGTGAACGCCAGCGGGATTAGCGCGCCGCCGGTGAAGCCCTGCAGGGCGCGGAAGACGATCATGCTTTCCAGGCTCCAGGCCATCGAGCAGAGCAGGGACGACAGCAGAAACCCCACCGACACCCAGACCGCCAGACGTCGCGCCGAGAGCAGCTGCACCAGCCACGCTGTCAGCGGAATCATGATGATTTCCGCGACGAGGTACGAGGTGGAAATCCACGAGCCTTCTTCCAGTGTCGCCGACAGCGCGCCCTGAATGTCCTTGAGCGACGAGTTGGTGATCTGGATATCGAGGACCGCCATGAACGCGCCAAGCATGACGCTCATCACGGCAATCCAGTCGCGCCGGGTCGGTTCGCCAACCGGGCGGATCAGCTCGTCACTGGCCACGTTGCGGGTCGTTCGCTGGCCGGATATCGACTGAAACGGTCACCGACATGCCCGGGCGAATCTTGCCGTGCAGGGGGTTGTCCGGCGCGAAAGTCAGCTTGACCGGGATGCGCTGCACGACCTTGGTGAAGTTGCCGGTGGCGTTGTCCGGCGGCAGCAGGCTGAACTGCGCACCGGAGGCGGCAAACAGGCTGTCGACGCGGCCCTCGATGGGCGTGCCGGGAAAGCTGTCGAAGGTCAGCTGGGCGACCTGACCGATCTCCATGTGCTCGATCTGGGTTTCCTTGAAATTGGCCTGCACCCAGATGTCCTGGTCCGGCACGATCGACAGCAGATACGCGCCGGCCTGAACGAACTGGCCATTGCGCGCCGCCCGCTGGCCGACCAGCCCGCTGAGGGGCGAGTGGATCTCGGTGCGCTGCACATTAATCTGCGCCTGGGCCAGGTCGGCTCGAGCGGTGGCGATCTGCGCGTCGAGGCGCTTGATCTCGGCGTTCAGCGCGTTGACCTGCTGGCGCTGACTCTGGGCATCGGCCTGGGCCTTGGTGACCTGGGAGCGGGCGACGTTGCTGTCGGCGGTCATGGTGGTCACCTGGGCTTCCGAGACGAAGCCCGGGGTGCGCAGCTTTTGCAGCCGCGCCAGGTCCAGTTGCGTGCGCCCGAGGGTCGCCTGATTCGCTTGCACCTGCGCATCGCTGGCGGCGATCAGGCTCGACTGCTGGGTCAAGCGACTCTGTGCCTGCAGGCGCTCCGCTTCGCGGGTTGCCAGGGTCGCTTGGGCCCGGTCGATGGCAAGGCGAAAATCATCCGGCTCAAGCCGCACCAGCAACTGGCCTTTTTCCACGTGCTGGTTGTCTTGCACCAACACCTCGTTGATCCGCGCGCCAAGCTGGCTGGACACCCGGGTGATTTCACCCTGCACGTAGGCGTTGTCGGTGGACTCGTGAAAGCGTCCTTTCAGGTACCACTGGGCGAAGAAGGCGAGGGCGATCAGCAGGACCACCCCGAAGAAGATGAACAGGCGGCGCTTGAGTTGGGCGGGCATGGGCGTTCTGGATTATTGGAATGTACGCAAATTTATCAGGGTTGGCGGTCTGGCACCTAGCCATCGTCGCGATCATGACCGCCACTGATGGCGCGGCATTCGTTGCAACACGCGTGGCGACGCGTGCCGGGCGGCGAGGGCGTGGCTGCCTGTCCTGCCATTACCACGATTCTGCGCTCCATCAAGCGTCCGCGCTGGAGCCGCGCAGCCCGCGCCTGTTAACATTCGCGGCTTGTTCGACCTATCCGGGATTTTCCATGACCACCGTTCGCACCCGCATCGCGCCATCGCCCACCGGCGACCCCCACGTTGGCACGGCCTACATCGCGCTGTTCAACTATTGCTTCGCCAAGCAGCATGGCGGCGAATTCATCCTGCGCATTGAAGACACCGATCAACTGCGCTCGACCCGCGAGTCCGAACAACAGATTTTCGACGCCCTGCGCTGGCTTGGCATCGAGTGGAGCGAAGGCCCCGACGTCGGCGGTCCCCATGGCCCGTATCGCCAGAGCGAGCGCGGCGACATCTACAAGAAGTACGTGCAGGAACTGGTCGACGCCGGTCATGCCTTCCCGTGCTTCTGCACCGCTGAAGAGCTGGACCAGATGCGCGCCGAGCAGACCGCCCGGGGCGAAACCCCGCGCTACGACGGCCGCGCGCTGCTGCTGTCGAAAGAAGAAGTCGAGCGCCGCCTGGCCGCCGGCGAACCCCATGTGATCCGCATGAAGGTGCCGAGCGAAGGCGTCTGCGTGGTACCGGACATCCTCCGTGGCGAAGTCGAAATCCCGTGGGACCGCATGGACATGCAGGTCCTGATGAAGACCGACGGCCTGCCGACCTACTTCCTGGCCAACGTCGTCGACGACCACCTGATGGGCATCACCCACGTGCTGCGCGGCGAAGAGTGGCTGCCGTCGGCACCGAAGCTGATCCTGCTCTACGAGTACTTCGGCTGGGAAAAGCCGGCGCTGTGCTACATGCCGCTGCTGCGTAACCCGGACAAGAGCAAACTCTCCAAGCGCAAGAATCCGACTTCGGTGACGTTCTACGAGCGCATGGGCTTCATGCCGGAAGCGATGCTCAACTACCTCGGTCGCATGGGCTGGTCGATGCCCGACGAGCGCGAAAAGTTCTCGCTGGACGAAATGGTCGAACACTTCGATCTGACCCGCGTGTCCCTGGGCGGGCCGATCTTCGACATCGAGAAACTGTCGTGGCTCAACGGCCAATGGCTGCGTGAGCTGCCGGTGGAAGAGTTCGCCACCCGCGTGCAGAAGTGGGCGTTCAACAGCGACTACATGATGAAGATCGCCCCCCACGTTCAGGGCCGCGTCGAGACGTTCAGCCAGATCGTGCCGCTGGGCGGCTTCTTCTTCGCCGGTGGCGTGACGCCGGACGCGAAGCTGTTCGAACACAAGAAGCTGTCGCCGGAACAGGTGCGTCAGGTCATCCAGCTGATTCTGTGGAAGCTGGAGTCCCTGCGTCAGTGGGAGAAGGACAAGATCACCGGTTGCATTCAGGCAGTGGTCGAACACCTGGAACTGAAGCTGCGGGACGCCATGCCACTGATGTTCGCCGCCATCACCGGTCAGGCGAATTCGGTATCGGTCACCGACGCCATGGAGATTCTGGGCCCGGACCTGACCCGTTTCCGTCTGCGCCAGGCGCTGGACATGCTGGGCGGGGTGTCGAAGAAAGAGAACAAAGAATGGGAGAAGCTGCTCGGCGCCATCGGCTGAGTGACCACCTGAACTAGCCAGGGCCATTGAGCGATGGCCCGTTGGCCGGCGTGGGCCGGTTTTCCGGGAGGCGGTAAGTGATTGTTATCCCGGAAAATTCTTTTGGAATTGTTTGAAAAAGAGTTTGACAGCTTTGTGGGTCGCACTTAATATGCGCCCCGTCCACACGGCAACGCAGAAATACGCGGTAACGCGGCGTTCTACGTAAGTGTATTGTGGGGCTTTAGCTCAGCTGGGAGAGCGCCTGCATGGCATGCAGGAGGTCAGCGGTTCGAT
>LIDZ01015528.1_pt14 | contig 11932 bp, 14 predicted proteins | sample 644651 | NCBI WGS metagenome assembly LIDZ01 (sample SAMN03856242, study PRJNA289617) | food metagenome | isolation source: wine grapes on drying loft during traditional withering process | host: Vitis vinifera cv. Corvina | place: Italy: Gargagnago di S. Ambrogio di Valpolicella | collected 2014-01
GATAGGCATTTCACAAGCCCAGGTCTCGCGTCTTGAGAAATCGGCTATCCAGCAAATGCAGAAATATGTAAAGTCCTAACCTGAATAGAATGAGTTCAAAGAGGATATCTAGAAGCCAAAAGTATGGCTTTCAAGATACCTCTTTTTTCTGTTTTCTAGTGCATTCATCGCTTATTAATTAAAAATTGTGATAATTGTCACATATTTGTGTGCGTTAATTCATTACAATAAAGCAAATATTGATTATGATAATCATTATCATTCAATGGGAGCTTTGAGGGACATGTTCAATAGCGGGGGAGGGATTCAGTTGCTTAGTCGAATGTGGAGAACAGGATTGGTTGTAGTTCTATTGTTAGTATGGATCATTCCCGGTCATGCTCATGCAGCGGATAGCAATTGGCGCAAGGTAGTAGACAAAATAGATAACACCTTGCAGCAGGCATTGGAAACCTATGATAAGGGGGACGTTGCTGAAGCCAAAACTCAGGTCAATAATGCTTATTATGGACCGTATGAGAGTGGACAGATGGAAAAGGCAGTGAAATATAATATTTCATCGAAGCGAAATGCCATCATTGAAGAAGAATTTCGCCTAATCCGCAAGTCCATGACAGCTGGGGCATCGAAGGCAGAGGTAAAGCAGCAGATGTCGAAGCTGGTGGATATGCTACAGGAAGATGCGGCTACGCTCAGCAAGTCAGACAGCAGTCCATTGGGTATTTTCTTATCCTCATTGGTCATTATTCTCAGGGAAGGCATCGAAGCTATTCTCGTCATCGCAGCCATTATTGCATATCTGATCAAGTCGGGAAATCAGGATAAGGTCAAGATTATTTATCAGAGTACATTAGTGGCTCTTGGAGCGAGTGTGCTGACGGCCATAGGACTGAAATATTTGTTTAATATCAGCGGGGCTAGCCAAGAGAACTTAGAGGGTATTACGATGCTGCTAGCCGTAACTGTGCTCTTCTCAATGAGCTTCTGGTTAATTGGCAAAGCAGATGCCAAACGTTGGAAGAATTATATTGAAGGGAAGATACAAACCTCAATAACTACGGGTAACACCTTGACTTTGTGGTTGGCAGCCTTCCTCGCTGTATATAGAGAGGGCGCCGAGACCGTATTATTTTATCAAGCTTTAGTGACCGGACAAGAGAAAGTCGGGGTAAGCATGATCGGCTTGGGAATTCTTGTTGGTGCTTTGGCACTGGTTGTTATCTTTATGATTATCCGTTACGGAAGTCTTCGGATACCCCTCAAACCATTCTTTATAGGTACGAGTATCTTGATGTATTACTTGGCTTTTGTATTCGCTGGAGAAGCCATAATGGAGCTGCAGGCTGGATATATGGTTAGTGCAACTACCATTCCCGGGTTCCCGATTATAAGCTTCTTTGGAATTTATCCAACGGTAGAAAGCCTGATCGCACAAGGGCTCCTATTGCTGGCTACAGTCATAGGACTTGTCTGGTATATGGTAACCTCCCGCAAGGGAGCAGGTAAAACGGAAGGCAAACACCTGCTGGGCTAACAGAAGTCAACGCTAGAATTAATTGCTTCATACAAAATATAAGGGGTGTAAAGAGAATGAATAAATTAAAAAACTATTTGATGCTTTCCGGAATTGTACTAGCTTTGTCTGCGGTAATGGTAGGTTGCAGTACGAACAGCAATACTAACAACACGGCTTCTTCGGGAAACAATGCGGCAGTGAATGCCCCAGCGGATGAAGCGGCAGCTTTTGAAGAGTTTCCAATTGGCGAAGAGCAAGAAGTCGAGGGTATGAAGATTGGAGCATTATACTTGCAGCCGGTTGATATGGAGCCAATGGACAAAGCAGGCTTACCTTCTGCCCAGTCCGATTTTCATCTGGAGGCCGATATTGCTGCACTGGAAGGCAATGAAACAGGCTTCGGAATTGGTGAATTCATCCCTTACCTGACCGTACATTATCAGATCAAAGCCAAGGATAGCGACAAAGTAGTTTCCGAAGGTACGTTTATGCCTATGAACGCTTCAGACGGTGCGCATTATGGGGCTAATGTTAAGCTGGCCGGCGCAGGGGAATATACCTTGAATTATGTTATAGAGTCTCCGGAAAAAATGGACTATCTGCTGCATACAGATGATGCTACAGGTGTAAAAGGACGCTTTTGGCAGGAACCGATCGACTTAACCTGGGAATTCTCATGGGTACCAAGAACCTGGTAAGACATAAACGGATATAGTGGTGGCAATTTAATCGGGTTTGTAACCAGAACAGTGTGGTGAGGGAGAATTGTTAAAAGCTATTTCTATTATCCTCGGAAACGGGTTTGAGGCAGCTCTAGTTATTTCCGTTATCATCGTATGGCTTCGACATACAGGAAATAGTCATTTATCCAGATGGGTTTTTGGAGGCGCGGGATTTGCTACTATCGTAGCCTGGGTTGTATTGTATGCACTGAAATGGTCCGGCCCCAAGAAAGAAACCTTTACAGGCTGGGCAATGGCGGTAGGTTTTATTATGGAAATTGCCTTTCTAATCTGGATAAGCAAGGCAAGAAAGTCTCATTCCGAACCAAATAGTGCTGCGCATGATCCATGGAGTGAAGGCAGAGTGGTGAACATATTTATTTTCATCACTGCCGCCTCATTGACAGTATTGCCGCTGATGAGGATCCTCCTATTTCCAAGCAGCATCTTTATCCAGACCTACAGCGTGGTTAACACAGAGCTTATTCTTAAGTTCACCGGAGGTCTTACGGGAGGGATCCTCTGTTATATTTTTGGAATATCCTTTTTAAGAAATACACGTGCACTTACGCTCCGCAGCTCACTGGCTGGAAGTTTAGTATTGTTGGCTGCGCTAATGCTTAATCAACTCTTTACAGTTGTCCAGATTTTATTCGCTAGGGGTGTATTTCCGTTAACTCCGCTGGCTATGAAGATATTGATCCCCATCATTAATAACATGGATAAATATCTTTACGTTCTACTGGGTGCGTCCTTAATATGGACCGTAACGGTCCTGTGGTCATTTAGCAAAAGTAGAGAAAAGCTCTCGGCGGAGTGGAATCCTGCGGTTCAAAGAAAGTTTAAGGCTAGTGTACGCAACAACAGACGTTGGTTGGCTTCTGTCGCAGGCCTGATGGTTATTATTCCAACCTTGCTCGGGGTAGAGGCGATTTTTGCCAATAAGACTATTGAATTATCTCCAGCTGAGCCGGTCAAACCTGACACCAATCACGAAATTGTGATTCCACGCGCTTCCGTAGATGACCACAATCTCCACCGGTATGGATACACGGCTGCGGACGGGACGCTTGTTCGATTCATCATTATCCGCAAATCCGAAACAATGTATGGAATTGGTTTTGATGCCTGTAAAATTTGCGGGTCCTCTGGATATTACGAGAAGAATGGTAAGGTCATTTGCCGGAAATGCGATGTTGTTATGAATATTCCTACCATCGGTTTTGAAGGTGGCTGTAATCCGATTCCACTTGCTTATCATATGGACAAAGGGAATCTTGTTATTTCCAGCAGTGATTTGGAGAAGGAAACGGCTACGTTTCAACAGGAAGATCTCTTCAATTAAGGGGAAGCCTGGTTCAAAAGATTGGGGATGAAATGATGTTTTTTAGAATGCTCGCCAAAGCATTTACCGTGGGCTTTAAAGGTAAGATTCTGTTAATCGTCACGATTGCCTTTGGGGCCTCCCTCGCTACGGCCATGCTGAATGTTTCTCTGGATGTTGGCGATAAAATGAATCGAGAACTAAAAACCTATGGTGCAAATCTGCTGGTAGTTCCCAAAATGGATGCATTGCCAGCCGAAATAGACGGGGTTGACTTTAACCCGCTGGCCGATAGACAGTTCATTGAAGAGACAGAACTACCTAAACTGAAGACGATCTTCTGGGCCTATAACATTGTTGCGTTTACTCCTTATCTGGAAGCATCAGCCGGTGTTGCTAAAGTAAATCATCCTATAGCGGTGGTGGGGACCTGGTTTAATAAAGACCTGGATCTTCCTACGGGAGAGCGGATCACTACCGGAATCCAGCAGCTCAAGACCTGGTGGCAAGTTGAGGGAGAATGGGTCAAGGACAAAGATAACAATACTGCGCTGGTGGGTACAACCTTGGCTCAGCAGTTGGGGTTATCACCAGGAGATTCGCTAAGTGTCAATGTCGAGGTCAAAGGCGGGACCAAGCTGTTGCCCTTAAAAGTAACAGGAGTTCTAAGCGGCGGTGGAGCGGATGATGATAAAATATTCGTCTCCTTGAGTACTTTGCAGCAAACCATGGGTCTGTCCGGCAAGGTTGGCAAGGTTGAGGTGAGTGCTTTGACGACCCCGGAGAATGAGCTGGCAAGAAGAGCGGCTCTGAATCCGGAGCGACTGACTGCCAAGGATTACGAGACCTGGTATTGTACCGCTTATGTCAGCGCCATTGCTTATCAGATTGAGAAAGCTCTGCCCGGCTCCGAGGCCAAGGTGATTCGGCAGGTTGCCGAATCCGAAGGTATTATTTTGACCAAAATCCAGCTATTGATGTTTATTCTTACAGCGGCAGCTTTGATTAGCTCAGGGCTCGGCATTTCGGGTCTTATGACCACTAAAGTGCTGGAGCGAAGTAAAGAGATTGGTCTGATGAAGGCGTTGGGTGCCCAAAGCCCTGCTGTACTGCTGTTATTTTTGGTGGAGGCAGTGATTTCAGGCATTTTGGGTGGACTTCTCGGCTATGGAGCAGGACTTGGTTTTGCCCATATTATTGACAGGACCGTGTTCGACACCGCACTTACTTTTAAGGGATTGGTTCTACCACTGGTCCTGCTTCTCTCTGTACTGCTTACCTTGGTCGGCAGTTTCTCAGCGATGCGGATGGTTATCCGTCTGCAGCCCGCCAATGTAATGAGGGGTGGCAGATAGGAGGATACCATGCGAAAATCAAGGATGTTTTATCGAATGTTGGCCAGCTCCTTTCAGCAAAGAAAATCTAGAATGTTGATTGCACTGCTCGCCATCATTGTTGGAACTGCCGTTATCTCGGGTCTGTTAAGCGTGTACTACGATATAAACGTTAAGATGGGGATGGAATTCCGCTCTTATGGTGCTAATTTAATCCTGACGCCTAGCTCAGACTCGCAGCAAAAAGTGTTCCCAGAAAGCGCAGCTCAGGAAATCGCTGATGTTTTTCCACAGCAGAATGTAGTGGGATATACCTCCAATCTCTACGGATTGGTTAAGATTAATTCCCGCCGCCTTGTTGTTGTAGGCACCTGGTTCGATCAGATCTCCAAAATCACTCCCTACTGGGAGCTTACAGGGACTCTGGATACGGACCGGAAGGCTTCAGGCACTGCGTTAGTTGGAAAAGCGGTATCCGATAAGCTTGGCTATAAAATCGGAACGGTGTTGCCGCTGAAAGATGAAGTGACAGGTAATGAGCAAAAGGTGACTGTAAAAGGAATTATCAGCAGCGGGGGTACGGAGGATAATCAAATTTTCATCAACCTTAGCGATGCCCAGAAGCTTTTTCATCAGGAAGGTCTTGCTAATGCCGCCTACTTTAGTGTTACGGGGGATGGATTGGACGTCACTGCTTCTGCTATCAATGCAAAATATCCGCAAATGGAGCTTAGTCCAATCAAACAAATTTCCGGTTCAGAAGCGGTTATGCTAAAAAAAATCAGTTCACTTGTCTATATAGTTGTCGTGATTATTTTATTGTCCACATTATTATGTGTAGCCACGACAATGATGACTATGGTTATGGAACGCAAGCAGGAAATTGCCTTGAAAAAAGTGCTGGGCGCGCAAAACAAAGCCCTTTCGCTGGAATTTCTGAGCGAAGCGGGAGTGCTGGCACTGGCGGGTACGCTTGTCGGACTGTTTTTTGGCTATTTTCTGGCCCAGGTCATTGGGCAAAGCGTATTTCAGTCCGCTATTTCCTTTCGCTGGGCAGTGATTCCACTGGTCACAGTAATTGCATTGCTTGTAGCCGGACTGGCTTCACTGATTCCGCTTAGATCCGTCATCGGCATCGAGCCTGCGGTTGTTCTCAAAGGGGAATAACATGGAAGGGAGTAAAGGATTATGAGTATTTTGGAGATCACTGGAATGAGTAAGAAGTATGGCAGTTTGCATGCCCTGCAGGATATCACATTCTCAGTGGAGCCGGGGGAATGGGTGTCCATTATGGGATCGTCTGGCTCGGGAAAGAGTACGATGTTAAATATGATCGGACTTATGGATAAACCAAGCACCGGTGAGGTGAGCATTGACGGGATTGTCACAAGCTCGCTGAGTTCCAAGAAGCTGACAGAAATTCGCAGAGACAAAATTGGACTGGTGTTCCAGCAGTTCCATCTCATTCCCCATCTGACTGCCTTGGAAAATGTGATGGTTGCCCAATATTATCATAGTATGCCTGACGAGAAAGAGGCGGCCGCGGCGTTGGGTAGAGTCGGCTTGGAAGGCCGGGCCCGGCATTTGCCACGCCAGCTATCCGGTGGTGAACAGCAACGCGTATGTATCGCTAGAGCGCTTATTAACTACCCAGCGTTGATACTGGCAGATGAGCCTACAGGAAACTTGGATGAGTCTAATGAGAAAATTGTACTTGAACTCTTTCAGGAGCTGCATAGCGAAGGACATACCATAATTATGGTGACTCATGCGCCTGAGGTAGGAGAGCTGGCTGAACGACAGATTCGTCTGGAGCACGGCAAAATCCGCGAAATCCGCGTCCCTGGAAAAATACTGATTTAAGCTGACATGTTGCCAAGCTTCTGTAACATATATTGGACTATAGGTCTGATTGTACAGGGGTGGTAAGGTGAACGAGGATTCCTTAGGGGCAGCCAAAAAAATGAAAATCTCTGATTTTCAGACTAAGGATGTTATCAATATTGTGGATGGGAAGCGGCTAGGTCAGATCAGTGATCTGGAGCTTGATCTGCGGCGCGGGGTCATTGATGCGATCGTCATTCCCGGTTATACCCGTTTTATGGGGTTGTTCGGAGGAGGCACAGATCTGATCATCCCGTGGCGGAATATCGTCAAGATCGGTTCTGATGTAGTGCTGGTAAAGATTGAAGAGTCCAGAATGCCTCAGGCAGATGGAGAACGGGAAACGATGTATCTGGAACGGGGAGACCGCAATGAACGGCGCACTTATTAATTAGGTGCGTCTTTCTTTTGTTTATTCTAGATTTGTTCTTATGGTACACTTAAGTGGAGGTGAGGATATGGAACCGTTTGTACAGAGTGACGGGATGCCTATGCTGCTTCGGCTGGAGCCGTGGTGTGCAGAGCACAAAGGAATTACTGCGGGTTTGACTAGCAGACAAGGGGGAGCCGGCAAGGCACCTTATGACAGCCTGAATTGTGCTTTTCACGTTGGGGATGCACCTGAAGATGTTCTTAGCAACCGGAGAACACTCGCAGAAAGTCTTGGGTTCACTCTCGACGCTTGGACGTGTGGGGAACAAACCCATGGAACAGAGATAGCGATAGTGAGGGAAGCGGACCGCGGACGCGGAAGCAAGGATCGAACCTCAGCTTTTCAGACTACCGATGGCTTGCTTACCAATGTTCCAGGTGTGCTGCTTACTTCCTTTTATGCGGATTGTGTGCCGCTTTATTTTTATGATCCGCTGCAGGGTGTTGTGGGTCTGGCACATGCAGGTTGGAAAGGTACGGTGGCAGAGATCGCTGCTGCTATGGTTAGGGCAATGGAGATAAACTTTGGTACTCATCCAAGTAATATTCTAGCTGCCATTGGTCCATCTATTGGCGAATGCTGCTATGAAGTTGATGATTATGTGATGAAGCACGTTCACCGCCTGGAGGACGATTTGGCTAAGCATATAAAAGTAGGGAATAACACGGACTTATACAAGAAATCAGACACAGATGAAAGTAAAACCATGCTGAACTTGAAAGAAATGAATCAACGCATTATGATAAAAGCAGGAATATTGCCGACTCATATCGAATGTACAACATGGTGTACAAGCTGTAATCCTAATTTATTTTTTTCCTATCGCAAGGAAAATGGAATTACGGGCAGAATGACAAGCTGGATCGGAATAAAGGAGAGTTGAAAGTTGGCTTTAACACTGCAGGAAAGAATACTTGAGGTAGAGGAACGTGTAGCACGAGCTTGTGCAGCAAGCGGCCGGAATCGAAGTGACGTCCATGTAATTGCAGTGACGAAATATGTTTCTCTGGAAACAGTATCCGCTGTGCTGGAAGCAGGCCTTATGCAGATTGCCGAAAGTCGCTGGCAGGATGCGGAAAGTAAATGGAAAGCCTTGGGTGACAAGGGGACCTGGCATTTTATCGGGCATTTGCAGACGAATAAGGTAAAGGACGTTATCGGCAAATTTCAATATATACATTCATTGGACCGCTTATCACTGGCGCAAGAGCTTCATAAGAAGGCGGAGGCCATCGAGCAAGATGTTCATGTGTTTCTTCAGGTGAATATTTCAGGAGAAGATACTAAATTTGGTTTGTCGCCTGAAGCCGTTCCGGGTTTCCTTCGTGATATCGCCAGTCTGAACCGCGTGAAAGTAATCGGACTTATGACAATGGCACCTTTTGAAGGGGATCCTGAACTTACTCGTCCGGTATTTCGTGGACTCCGTGCACTACGGGATGAGCTCAATCATCTTGCGCTGACCCCTGAGCCAATTACAGAGCTGTCGATGGGCATGTCGAATGATTTTGAAGTGGCGATACAGGAAGGGGCCACCTGGGTACGCTTGGGAACGGTGTTAGTAGGCCACGAGGAGGGATAGTGATGGGCGTGATGAACCGGTTTATGAGTTTTTTGGGCTTGCAGGAGGAAGAGGAAATTATTGAGCGGGAGCAAATTTCCCGTGATGAGGATGAATACGAGCCGGCCTCTGTAGAAACGCGCAAGAATCAAAGGGCCAACGTCGTCAGCATCCATTCGCAAAAAAATGTGAAGGTTGTTCTTTACGAGCCCCGTTCCTACGATGAAGCTCAGGAAATAGCTGATCATCTCCGGTCTCACCGGACGGTAGTCATTAATCTGCAGCGCGTGCGCAATGATCAAGCTATGAGAATTATTGATTTTCTCAGCGGAACGGTTTACGCCCTAGGTGGAGGAATTTCCAAAATTGGGGGCAATATATTTATGTGCACACCGGATACAGTTGAAATCCAAGGCTCTATTACTGAGATCCTGGGTGACGACCCAGACTATAACAGAATGAGGTGAATGGGCTTTGTCCCAAATTAATTCAATAATCGAGATATTGTTCAACATTTACTTTTACATGATCATCTTCTACGTCCTTATGTCCTGGTTGCCCAATGTTCGCGATAACTTTATCGGAGAACTGCTCAGTAAGCTGGTAGAACCTTACTTGACTCCATTTCGGAAGATTATTCCCCCACTCTTTGGGACACTTGATATCTCTCCTATCGTTGCACTGATCGTGCTGGAATTCGCAGCTAACGGTCTTCAATCTATAGTGACCTATATTTTTTAGGCTGACAGGATGAAGAATGAAATTTACGGGCACTTTCATGCCGATGAACGGCAATTTGTGGACAAGGCTTGGGAATGGGTTACTCATGCAGGAGAGTATCACGAGACCAAGCTGACCGAATTTCTTGACCCCCGTCAAGGTTATATTTTGCAGAGCCTGGTGAACCGACATCCCGATGTTACGATTAGATGGGAAGGCGGATCTGATGGAGCGGAGCGTAAACGTGCGCTGGTAGCACCGGATTACCGCGAGCTGGACGATGAGGATATGGAGCTGCAGGTGTTAGCGATAACCTCAGGTGAACAGAAATTTCTTGCACTTGAGCATAGCGATTATATGGGTTCAATTCTTGGACTAGGAATCAAAAGAGGCAAAATCGGTGATATCCACGTTCTGGAAGACGGTTGCCATGTTGTTGTGGCCGCGGACATTGCTGATTATTTGGCTATGAATTTGACAGGTGTACACCGCATACAGGTAAGTACGGAGATATTGCCTCTATCTTCTCTGCGCAGCAGCGAGGTGAAGCTGGAAACCATGGAATTGACTGCGGCCTCTTTGCGTTTGGATGGAATAGCCTCTGATGTGACTCGCTTAAGCCGAAGTAAAATTCTGGTACCCATTAAAGCGGGACGTGTCCGCGTGAACTGGAAGGTGGAGGAAGATCCATCCTTCGGACTTAAAGAAGGCGATATGGTCTCCATACAAGGGTTTGGCCGTTTCAAAGTGCTGGAGATCGGCAGTTTGACGAAAAAGGGCCGCTATCGGCTTATGGTTGGCAAATTTGTCTGAGTTCCTTGCAGGAATCAGGCTTAACTTGTCGAATTTGATTATCTCTGGGGAAGCAAACAATTGTGGAGCCGGACGCCGATACTTGTAGAAGAGGCCAACCATGTACAGCAGCAGGAAAGTATATCGGCTTCAGGGACTTAAAAGGTCCGAAATTTCTAGGAGGTGCACAGCATGCCATTAACACCGCTCGATATACATAACAAGGAGTTCTCCCGGAGACTTCGCGGTTATGATGAGGACGAAGTCAACGAATTTCTGGATCAGGTGATCAAGGATTACGAAATCGTTATCCGTGAGAACAAGGATATGCACAATCAGCTTTTGACCATACAAGAGCGACTCGATCATTTTGTGAATATTGAAGAGAGCTTATCGAAGACAATCATTGTTGCTCAGGAAGCAGCAGATGATGTGAAAAGCAACTCCAAGAAGGAATCACAGCTGATTATCAAAGAAGCAGAGAAGAATGCTGACCGGATTATTAACGAAGCCTTATCCAAATCCCGCAGGGTTGCTATAGAGACTGAAGAATTACGCAAACAAGCTTCCATCTACCGCACCCGCTTCCGTACTTTACTGGAAGCACAGTTAGAGCTTTTGTCGCAGGACGACTGGAACGCTCTGGAGAGTCGTGAGGTATCGGAGAACTCACTCTAGATACTATTACGGATGCCCAAGTAGGCAAGATTGGAAACCAGATTGTCCCCCATGCCTGAACAACTGCTTGAGCAAGGATGTTTTTGCTAAGACTGGCTAGCTTGTCTAATTTAACAGCAATTCATGCTGCTAAATCATTGATAATATGCCTGATTCTCTAAATTAACAGCATTTAATGCCTTTATCTTCATCTGGATTTAGGAAATGGGCTTCAAAGAGCCCAATTAGAGGCAGAAATTGATGTTAATGAGTCTCAAAGTGATGTATTCCTCTTAATTAACAGCATAATTTCATGTTATTTTATGTGTTGAGACGATTCTTTCTGATTTGAAACTGTAGTCACAGGTTCATCTTGAACAATGGCTTCGAGAGTTGACATTTAAGCTTAAAGAGTCTATAAATAGAACATATCTATACCATATTCATATGTATTCGATGACGGGACAAGTACGACAAGGTAACGTTCTCCAGAGAGTCGGCGATTGCTGAGAGCCGATTGTTCGCACCCTGCCGGAAGATCTTCCCCTAGAAGCTTAAGCTGAAGCGTTAACACGTGCGTAAGTTCAAGCCGTCCGCCGGACGTTACACCGGACCCGCGCAGAACTTTGTGCGGAACTGAGATCGTGCTGAATACAATCCCCTTAAGGATGTGCTCATGCACAGAATTAGGGTGGTATCGCGAGCGTCGTCTCGCCCCTTTAGGGGCGGGGGGACGCTCGTTTTGGTTCGTCTTGGGCATCCCCCTAAATCCCCCTTACAAGGGGGACCCCAAGGGCAGCTGCCCTCTGGACACCCGCAAACTTGGCGGAGTGAAGGACTGTGGCGGAAGGGAACTGATACATGTGGCGGGGGAGCGGCCCTTCTTAGGCTCCCCTGGCGGGTACGCCTGCGGGGCCTCCACTTTCAAGGGCAGGCGGGCGCTACGCATGGCCCGCCCCCTGGCCCCCCGAGCCAGCGCTGCCCCCCCG
>LIDZ01013079.1_pt15 | contig 11924 bp, 9 predicted proteins | sample 644651 | NCBI WGS metagenome assembly LIDZ01 (sample SAMN03856242, study PRJNA289617) | food metagenome | isolation source: wine grapes on drying loft during traditional withering process | host: Vitis vinifera cv. Corvina | place: Italy: Gargagnago di S. Ambrogio di Valpolicella | collected 2014-01
CGAATGAAGAACTGCACGCAACCCTCGCGCCTGAAAGCTTGAGGCGTGGGTTAGGCATTGAAAAAGGGAATTAGTTATAGGTGCGCTTGTAATTATCTTCAACGCAAGCGTTGAGGCGTCTGGCGCGCGGGGATTCTATCAGGGCAGGCGCGACGCTTTGGGCTTCCTGCGCAGACGCGCGACTGAAACCAACAGCGGGCCAATCAACATGCCCACCAGCAGTGCAAAGATCACCGGCACGGCAACGGGCAGCTCGGAGGCGTTCCAGCCAAAGAATACCAGTGCCACAGTTTGCTGGTTTTCCAGCACAAATACGAGAATCGCCGCTGCGATCAATAGGGCGATAACTAAAAAGATCAGACGCTTCACATTTCGCATGAGAACTCCTCAAAGAGCTATTGGAGCTCGTGCTCCTCTTCTTCGTTCACCCGGTCGCGGAGCTCTTTGCCTGGCTTGAAGTGAGGGACGAACTTGCCATCGAGGCTGACAGACTGACCTGTCTTTGGATTGCGGCCTACGCGAGGCGCACGATAGTGCAGGGAAAAACTGCCGAAGCCGCGTATTTCAATACGGTCGCCCGTCGCAAGGCACTGCGACATCTGCTCAAGCATGGTCTTGATGGCCAGCTCCACATCTTTGGATGAGAGCAGTCCTTGATGGGTGACAATTCGTTCGATCAACTCCGACTTCGTCATGTTTTTCCCTTCTTTTTCAAGCAGCTAGGTAAAGCGCTTTGAAGGTTTTAGCATGACCTGAAGCATTTGAACAGAGTATGTCCAGACTTAAATCAACCGAGCTTGAAGATCGTCAACAGGCACTGGCCGAACATGCCGCAAAAACACCCGCCCACAAAAAAGGGCGACCGAAGTCGCCCTTTTTCAATGGTCAGACAGAACTCAGTTCTGTTTTTCCATTTGAGCACGCAGCAGGTCACCCAGAGTGGTAGGACCAGTGCTTTCAGCGGTTTCAGGCTTGCTACGCAGGCTCTGAATCGCTTCTTTCTCGTCTTCAACGTCTTTCGACTTGATGGACAAGCTGATCACGCGGCTCTTGCGGTCAACGCTGATGATCTTGGCTTCGATCTCTTCGCCTTCTTTCAGAACGTTACGCGCATCTTCAACGCGGTCACGGCTGATTTCGGAGGCTTTGAGAGTCGCTTCGATGTCGTCGGCCAGAGTGATGATGGCGCCTTTGGCGTCAACTTCTTTAACGATACCGCGGACGATAGCGCCTTTGTCATTGACAGTGACGTACTCGGAGAACGGATCGCTTTCCAGCTGCTTGATGCCCAGCGAGATGCGCTCACGCTCTGGATCAACCGACAGGATCACAGTGTCAAGCTCGTCGCCCTTCTTGAAACGACGTACGGCTTCTTCGCCCACTTCGTTCCAGGAGATGTCGGACAGGTGAACCAGACCGTCGATGCCGCCGTCCAGACCGATGAAGATACCGAAATCGGTGATCGACTTGATGGTGCCGGAGATCTTGTCGCCCTTGTTGAACTGGCCAGAGAAATCTTCCCATGGGTTGGATTTGCACTGCTTGATGCCGAGGGAGATACGACGACGCTCTTCGTCGATGTCCAGAACCATGACTTCCACTTCGTCGCCAACCTGAACGACTTTAGACGGGTGGATGTTCTTGTTGGTCCAGTCCATTTCGGAAACGTGTACCAGGCCTTCCACGCCTTCTTCCAGCTCTGCGAAGCAGCCGTAGTCGGTCAGGTTGGTAACACGCGCGGTAACGCGAGTGCCTTCCGGGTAACGAGCCTTGATAGCAACCCATGGATCTTCACCCAGTTGCTTCAGACCCAGGGAAACACGATTGCGCTCGCGATCGTACTTCAGGACCTTTACATCGATCTCATCGCCAACGTTGACGATTTCCGATGGATGCTTGATGCGCTTCCAGGCCATGTCGGTGATGTGCAGCAGGCCATCGACGCCACCCAGATCGACGAATGCGCCGTAATCGGTGAGGTTCTTGACGATACCCTTGACCTGCTGGCCTTCCTGCAGCGATTCCAGCAGAGCTTCGCGCTCGGCACTGTTTTCGGCTTCCAGGACACTGCGACGGGAAACGACAACGTTGTTGCGCTTCTGGTCCAGCTTGATGACCTTGAATTCCAGCTCTTTGCCTTCCAGGTGCGTGGTGTCGCGCACTGGACGGACGTCAACCAGAGAACCTGGCAGGAACGCACGGATGCCGTTAACGTCGACTGTGAAGCCGCCTTTAACCTTACCGTTGATAACGCCCTTGACCACTTCCTCAGCTGCGAAAGCCGCTTCCAGAACGATCCAGCACTCGGCACGCTTGGCTTTTTCGCGGGACAGCTTGGTTTCGCCAAAGCCGTCTTCGACCGCGTCCAGCGCAACGTGGACTTCATCGCCGATCTTGATGGTCAGCTCGCCAGCATCGTTGTGGAACTGCTCCAGCGGGATGAGGCCTTCGGACTTCAGACCAGCGTGAACGGTGACCCAACCAGCCTGGTAATCGATATCGACGATGATCGCGGTGATGATCGAACCGGCCTGAAGGTTAAGAGTCTTTAGGCTTTCTTCGAAAAGTTCAGCAAAGCTTTCGCTCATTTTAATTCCTGTTGATAAGGGCGAAGAATACGCCCATCTGCCACGCTCCAGACAACGTGGGTTTCGTTCATATGAAAGAAAGCCTGCGGGACTATGACTGGTCTCCCACATGGCTTTCTGGTCATCCGGCGAGATCGCGGAGTGCGACTTCACTCAGGATGCGTTCAAGCACCTGCTCGATGGACAATTCGGTGGAATCCAGCTGAATGGCGTCATGCGCCGGCTTGAGCGGGGCTACCGCTCGCTGGGTGTCGCGCTCGTCGCGGACACGGATCTCATCTAGCAGACTCGGCAGACTAACATCGTCACCCTTGGCCTTCAACTGCAAATATCGCCGTCGGGCACGCTCGTCGACGCTGGCCGTCAGAAAAATCTTCAACGGCGCGCCGGGAAAGACCACCGTGCCCATGTCGCGACCGTCGGCAATCAGGCCCGGAAACTCCTGAAACGCCCGCTGGCGCTGCAGCAGTGCTTCACGAACAGCGGGCAACGACGCCACCTGCGACGCGCCACTGCCGACATGCTCATTGCGGATGGCCGACGTCACGTCCTCCCCTTCGAGGATAATGCGCTGACCGTGGTCATCGGTCGCTGCCATGAACTGCACGTCCAGGTGCGCAGCCAGCAGTTTCAGTGCTTCTTCATTGGTCAGATCGACGCCATGGTTGACGGCCGCGAAGGCCAGCAGCCGATACAGCGCGCCGGAATCCAGCAGGGACCAGCCCAGACGTTTGGCCAGCTTGCCGGCCACCGTGCCCTTCCCGGAACCGCTGGGTCCGTCGATCGTAATGACCGGAGCTTGAACTTTCACGATTGCCCCTCTTGCGTTACACGAATACCCACCTGAGCACACAGCGTCAGGAAACTGGGAAATGAAGTCGCCACATTGGCGCAGTCCCGGATATGAATCGGGCTGGCCGCACGCAGCGACGCGATACTGAATGCCATGGCGATGCGGTGATCGCCCTGCGCGTTGATTTCACCACCGCCGAGGTTTCCACCATCAATAATGATGCCATCTGCGGTCGCTTCAACGTTTATGCCAAGCGTCGCCAGACCGTTGGCCATGGCGCGAAGGCGGTCTGATTCCTTGACGCGCAATGCCTGAGCGCCCTTGAGGACCGTTCGCCCTTCGGCGCAAGCGGCGGCAATCAAGAGCGCCGGGAGCTCGTTAGTGGCCAGCGGTATCAGGGCCAGCGGGATATCGATACCCCTGAGACGGGCATGGCGCACGTGCAGATCAGCCACCGGCTCACCGCCCGCATCGCGCGGGTTGTCCAGCGTGATGTCCGCGCCCATCAGGCGCAGGATATCGATGACGCCCGAGCGCGTCGGGTTCACACCCACCCCTTCGACGATCAAATCCGAGCCCTCGGCGATGGAGGCTGCCACCAGAAAGAACGCCGCCGAAGAAATATCGGCGGGCACTTCGATGCGGGCGGCCTTGAGCTCAACCCCTGACTGCAACGCGACTGTCGCGTCATGAGCGGAAACCGAATGACCCAACCCTTGCAGCATGCGCTCGGTGTGGTCCCGGGTCGGGGCTGGCTCGTGCACCATCGTTGTGCCATTTGCGTAGAGACCGGCGAGCAACAGCGCGGATTTCACCTGAGCGCTGGGCAATGGCATGTCGTAGCGGATGGCCTGAAGACCCTGCCCACCGCGAAGGGTCAGCGGCGGCCGGCCGTCTTCTGCGGTGTCGATCACGGCGCCCATCTGGCGCAACGGTTCGACGACACGGGTCATCGAATGCCGTGACAGCGAGGCATCGCCGGTCAGCACGCTGTCGAATCGCTGCCCGGCCAACAGGCCACAGAGCAGGCGCATCGACGTGCCCGAGTTACCCAGATAAAGCGGTCCCGGCGCAGGTCGCAGCCCGTTGAGGCCGACGCCATGAATGGTCAGGCGACCGTGGTGTGGGCCCTCGATGACCACGCCCAAGTCGCGGAATGCCTGCAACGTTGCCAGCGCGTCCTCACTTTCGAGAAAGCCTTCGACGACGCTGGTGCCCTGGGCCAGGGACCCGAGCATGATCGCCCGATGGGAAATCGACTTGTCACCCGGCACGCGAACCCGCCCCCGGACAACGCCGCCAGGCTTCCCGATAAACTTCAGGTCGGCGCACGCGGCTTGTTCAACGTAGGCACGACGGGCAAGGATCTTGCCGAAATGCTCGCGGGCGACCCGGGCCCGGGTGAACACACCGAGCAACTGGTGGCCATCGCCTGCATCCACGGCATCGCGCAGCGCATCAAGGTCGCTGCGGAAGGTGTCGAGGGTGCGCAGCACCGCCTCGCGATTCGCCAGGAAGATGTCATGCCACATCACCGGATCACTGCCGGCGATGCGCGTGAAGTCGCGGAAGCCCCCCGCCGCATAGCGGAAGATGTCGAGGTTTTCGTTACGTTTGGCCAGCGAATCCACCAGGCCGAACGCCAGAAGGTGCGGCAAATGACTGGTCGCCGCCAGCACTTCATCGTGGCGCTCGACCTGCATGTGCTCGACGTCGGCGCCCAGTGCCGACCAGAGACGGTCAACCAGCGCCAGCGCCAATGGGTCGGTTTCGGCCAGTGGCGTGAGGATGACTTTGTGCCGCTTGAACAGCTCGGCGTTGGAGGCTTCCACTCCGCTCTGCTCGGAGCCGGCAATCGGGTGGCCGGGCACGAAGCGCGGCGGCATCACACCGAAGGCTTCACGCGCGGCGCGGACCACATTGCCTTTGGCGCTACCGACGTCGGTCAGCACGGCATTGCCCAGGTCCAATCCAGCCAGTACGCCGAGGAGTTTTTCCATGGCCAGAATCGGCACGGCCAACTGAATGACGTCAGCCCCTACGCAGGCGGCAGCGAGAGTGTCTTCACAGCGATCGACCACGCCCAGCTCCACGGCCAGTGTGCGCGATTGCGGGTCGAGATCGACGCCCACGACTTCGCGACACAGGCCACTCTCCTTCAAGCCCTTGGCGAACGACCCTCCGATCAGGCCGAGGCCGACCACCACCAGGCGGCCGATCATAGGCGCAGCGGGTTGCAGCGACGTGACATCAACCACGTGCCAGAACCTTGCTCAACGCCTCGAGGAAACGACTGTTCTCGCTCGGCAAACCGATGCTCACACGCAGATGATTGGGCATGCCATAACCACCAATCGGGCGAACGATCACACCTTCACGCAGCAATCCTTCGTAAACCGAAGCGGCCTCGCGGCCCAGGTCTACGGCGATGAAGTTGGCTTTGGAGGGAATCCAGCTCAGGCCCATCTGACCAAGCCCCTCTTCCAACTGCTGCATGCCGGCTTCATTGAGCTGACGGCTTCGCGCAACGTAGTCCACGTCGGCCAGCGCGGCGCAAGCGGCGGCCAGCGCGAGGCTGTTGACGTTGAACGGCTGACGCACGCGGTTCAGCACGTCGGCCACGACCGGCGAGGACAACCCATAGCCGACGCGCAACGACGCCAGGCCATAGGCCTTGGAAAACGTCCGCGACACCAGCAGGTTTGGATAGGCGCTCAGGAAGTTAAGCCCGTCAGGCAGCTCAGCGCTTTCGGCGTATTCGATGTAGGCCTCGTCCAGCACGACCAACACGTTGTCAGGCACCTGCGCGAGGAAATCCGCCAGCGCGCTTGGCCCGAACCAGGTCCCGGTGGGGTTGTTGGGGTTGGCGATGAAGACGACTCGGGTGTTGCTGTCGATGGCGGCGAGCATGGCCGGCAGGTCGTGGCCCCACGCCTTTGCCCTGGCGACGTGAGCAGTCGCGCCCACGGCCTGGGTGACAATCGGATAGATGGCGAACGCGTGCTCACTGAACACCGCATTGAGTCCCGGCGCCAGATAGGCACGGGCGACGATTTCCAGAATATCGTTGGAGCCGTTGCCCAGCGTCACTTGCTCGGGCTGCACGCCACAGGCTTGCGACAGCCGCTGCTTGAGCTCGAAACCGTTGCCGTCCGGGTAGCGGGTCAATTCCGCCAGCGCGTCGTTGATCGCCTGCAACGCCTTGGGGCTGGCGCCCATCGGGTTTTCATTGCTCGCCAGCTTGATGATGCGCGCCGGATCGATATCCAGTTCACGCGCCAGTTCGTCCACCGGTTTGCCGGGAACGTAAGGCGATAGTTTTTGCACGCCGGGCTGTGCCAGCGTGAGGAAGTCGCCGCTCATGTACCGCTTTACCTCTTCAGTGAAACTCGTAGGGCTACAAGTCCGGACGCAGGATCAAAGCACTGCCTTCGGATAGGAACCCAACACCTTGAGCGCCACGGCTTCCTGGCTGATCTGCTCGAGGACGGCCTTGATCAGCGGGTCGCGGTGGTGGCCGACGAAGTCGATGAAGAACACGTAGGTCCATTTCCCGCTTCGCGAGGGGCGCGTTTCGATGCGCGTCAGGTCGATGCCGTTTTGGTGAAACGGCACCAGCAGTTCATGCAGCGCGCCCGGCTTGTTGCTCATCGACACAATGATCGACGTTTTGTCGTCACCGGTCGGCGGCACTTCCTGGTTGCCGATCATGAGGAAACGCGTGGCGTTGTCCGGACGGTCTTCGATCTTCTCGGCAATCCGCGTCAGGCCGTAAAGGCCCGCCGCCATGTCACCGGCGATCGCCGCCGAGTTCCACTCGCCCTTGACCCGCTTGGCCGCATCGGCGTTGCTGGCAACGGCGATGCGCTCGACGTTCGGGTAGTGCGCGTCCAGCCACTTGCGGCATTGCGCCAGGGACTGGGCGTGGGAATAGATGCGGCTGATGCTGTCAGTCTTGGTGCTTTCGCCCACCAGCAGATGATGGTGAATGCGCAGCTCGACTTCGCCACAGATCACCATGTCGTGCTCAAGGAAGCTGTCCAGCGTGTGATTGACTGCACCTTCGGTGGAGTTCTCCACCGGGACGACACCGAAATTCACCGCACCGGCGGCCACTTCACGGAACACTTCATCGATGGCGGCCATCGGCTTGCTGATGACGGCGTGGCCGAAATGCTTCAGCGCGGCAGCCTGGGTGAACGTGCCCTCGGGACCCAGATAAGCGACCTTGAGCGGCTGCTCCAGCGCCAGGCACGAGGACATGATCTCGCGGAACAGCCGCGCCATCTCTTCATTGCTCAACGGGCCACGGTTACGCTCCATGACACGTTTCAGGACCGCCGCTTCACGCTCAGGCCGGTAGAACACCGGCACCTCGCCCGCTGGCAGGTCGGCCATCTTGACCCGGGCGACTTCCTGGGCGCAGCGGGCGCGTTCGCTGATCAGCTCCAGAACCTTTTCGTCCAGGCTGTCGATGCGGACCCGCAGGGCCTTGAGTGCTTGTTCAGACATTAGCCGTGTTCCTTCTCGAACTCTGCCATGTACGCGGTCAGGGCGTTGACCGCACTGAGGTCGATGGCATTGTAGATGGACGCGCGCATGCCGCCGACCGAACGGTGGCCTTTGAGGTTGAGCAGGTTGCGCGCTTCGGCACCCGCGAGGAACGGCTTGTCCAGGCGATCATCAGCCAGACGGAACGGCACGTTCATCCACGAGCGGTCGGACGGGTTGATCGGGTTGCTGTACAGGCCGCTGGCATCGATGAAGTCGTACAGCGTGCGCTGCTTGAGTTCATTGCGCGTGGCCATCGCTTCGACACCGCCCTGCTCTTTCAGCCATTCGAAGACCAGACCGGACAGGTACCAGGCCAGCGTCGGCGGCGTGTTGTACATCGAGCCATTGTCGGCCGCGACCTTGTAGTTGAGCATCGTCGGGCACAGGGAACGCGCGCGACCCAGCAGGTCCTCGCGGATGATCGCCACGACGATACCGCTCGGGCCGATGTTCTTCTGGGCGCCCGCGAAGATCATGCCGAAACGCGAAACGTCGAGGCGGCGCGAGAGGATGTCCGAAGACATGTCGGCGACCAGCGGCACGTCGCCGGTTTCCGGAATCCAGTTGAATTGCAGACCGCCAATGGTCTCGTTGGGCACGTAGTGAACGTAGGCCGCGTCTTTCGACAGCTTCCACTCGCTCTGGCCGGGAATGGCGAAATAATCGGCGGGCTTGGCGCTGGCGGCGACATTGATGTTGCCGTAACGCGATGCTTCTTCAATGGCTTTCTGCGACCAGATGCCGGTGTCGATGTAGTCGGCCGTGCCGTTTTCAGGCAGCAGGTTCAATGGAACCTGAGCGAATTGCTGGCTGCCGCCACCTTGAAGAAACAGCACTTTGTAATGGGAGGGGATGGACAGCAGATCGCGAAAATCCTGCTCTGCCTTGGTGGCGATGGAGACGAACTCGTCGCTGCGATGGCTCATTTCCATGACTGACAGGCCTTTGCCATGCCAGTCCAGGAGTTCGGCCTGGGCACGCAGCAGAACAGCTTCAGGGAGCGCGGCAGGACCTGCGCAGAAGTTAAAGGCTCGCTTGCTCATATCCACTCTCGTCGTGTCACTGAATTAATTTGGAACGGGTGAAGTGCGGGGAAGTGCGGAAGGTTCTCGTTTCATTACGATCACCCGTTACCGGAACTGTTGACCGGCGCGTAGGGCATCGGTCAAAAAGGGGGGGCTGTCACCAGCCCCCCCCTCTCAGCGTTACTCCTGCGGCTCTTCTTCGTCAGCCGCGGGATCCGCTTGCGCATCGTCAGCGGACTCGTCGGTGTCGACGGCGCCAATCACGTCTGCATCAACCTCTTCGCCTTCGAACGCTTCACCTTCCAGCTCTTCGCCCTCGACTTCCGATGGCTCCTGGACGCGCTCCAGACCGACCAGTTTCTCGTCCTTGGCCAGCTTGATCAGGGTCACGCCCTGAGTATTGCGGCCCAGACTCGAGACTTCGCCAACACGGGTACGCACCAGCGTGCCCTGGTCGGAAATCAGCATGATCTCCTCGCCTTCCTGCACCTGAACGGCGCCGACCAGACGGCCGTTACGCTCGTTGCTGACCATGGCGATGACGCCCTGACCGCCACGCTTGTACTCAGGGAATTCGGTAATCGCGGTGCGCTTGCCGTAGCCACGCTCGGAAGCGGTGAGGATCTGGCTGCCCTGCTCCGGAATCAGCATGGAAATCAGCTTCTGACCTTCCGGCAGACGCATGCCGCGCACACCGCGAGCCGTACGGCCCATGGCGCGCACTTCGGATTCCTTGAAACGGGTGACCTTGCCGCCGTCGGAGAACAGCATGATTTCCTGCTCGCCATCGGTAACCGCGGCCGAGATCAAGATGTCGCCTTCGTCCAGCTCCAGCGCAATCAGGCCGACGCTGCGTTGACGACTGAACGCCACCAGCGGGGTCTTCTTGACGGTGCCGTTGGCGGTCGACATGAAGATGAACGGCGCCTTCTTCTTGTCAGCAGCCTTGATGCGCGCCTTGCGCTCTTCTTCGGTCTCGTTGCTGTTTTCGAGGTCTTCGGCCTCGGCATCCACACCTTCGGCTTCTTCTTCGTCAGCACGCTTGCGCATGGCTTCGAGATCGACCGGCAGCATGGTGGTGATGTATTCGCCTTCGCTCAGCGGCAACAGGTTGACCAGCGGACGACCACGGGCAGCGCGGGACGCTTCCGGGATCTCGTAGGTCTTGAGCCAGTACACCTTGCCTTTGCTGGAGAACATCAGCAGCGTGGTGTGGCTGTTGGCGACCAGCAGGTGAGCGATGTAGTCCTCATCCTTGACGCCGGTGGCCGACTTGCCTTTGCCGCCGCGACGCTGGGCCTGATAGACAGCCAGCGGTTGAGTCTTGGCGTAGCCACCATGGGAGATGGTCACGACGCGCTCTTCTTCCGGGATCATGTCGCCGAGGGTCAGGTCCAGGCGCGCATCGAGGATCTCGGTGCGACGCACATCGCCGTACTCGGCGCGGATCAGCTCGAGCTCTTCGCGGATGACTTCCATCAGGCGCGTGGCGCTGTTGAGGATGCGCAGCAGCTCGCCGATCTGAGTCAGGATTTCCTGGTACTCGGTCAGCAGCTTTTCGTGTTCCAGACCGGTCAGGCGGTGCAGACGCAGCTCGAGGATGGCCTGGGCCTGTTCCGGCGACAGGAAATACTTGCCGTCTCGCATGCCGTACTGAGGATCGAGGTTTTCCGGGCGGGACGATTCGGCGCCCGCGCGCTCGACCATTTCGACCACGGCGCTGGATTCCCACGGCGTGCTGATCAGCCCTTCCTTGGCTTCGGCCGGGGTCGGCGAGGCTTTGATGAGGGCGATGACCGGGTCGATGTTCGACAGGGCAACGGCCTGACCTTCAAGAATGTGACCACGCTCGCGGGCCTTGCGCAGTTCGAACACGGTACGGCGGGTAACGACTTCGCGACGGTGACGAATGAAGGCTTCCAGCAGGTCCTTGAGGTTCAGGATGCGTGGGCGGCCGTCGATCAGCGCAACGATGTTGATACCGAAGACGCTTTGCAGTTGGGTCTGGGCGTAGAGGTTGTTGAGGATGACCTCAGGCACTTCGCCGCGACGCAGCTCGATGACCACGCGCATGCCGTCCTTGTCGGACTCGTCGCGCAGTTCGGTGATGCCTTCAAGCTTCTTCTCTTTAACCAGCTCGGCGATCTTCTCGATCAGACGCGCCTTGTTCAGTTGGTACGGCAGCTCGGTGATGACGATCTGCTGGCGACCACCGACCTTGTCGATGTCTTCGACAATGGAGCGGGCGCGCATGTAAATGCGGCCACGGCCGGTCTTGTACGCTTCTACGATGCCGGCACGACCGTTGATGATCGCGGCAGTCGGGAAGTCCGGGCCGGGGATGTACTGCATCAACTCGTCGACGGTGAGGTCGCCGTTGTCGATCAGCGCCAGGCAGCCGTCGATGACTTCACCGAGGTTGTGCGGCGGAATATTGGTCGCCATGCCCACGGCGATACCGCTGGAGCCGTTGACGAGCAGGTTGGGAATACGGGTCGGCATGACCGCAGGAATCTGTTCGGTGCCGTCGTAGTTCGGCACCCAGTCCACGGTTTCCTTGTGCAGGTCAGCCAGCAGCTCGTGGGCCAGCTTGGTCATGCGCACTTCGGTGTATCGCATGGCGGCGGCGTTGTCGCCGTCCACCGAACCGAAGTTGCCCTGACCGTCTACCAGCAGGTAGCGCAGGGAAAAGGGTTGGGCCATACGAACGATGGTGTCGTAGACCGCGGTGTCGCCATGCGGGTGGTACTTACCGATAACGTCACCGACCACACGGGCGGATTTCTTGTACGGCTTGTTCCAGTCGTTACCCAGTTCGCTCATCGCGAACAGTACCCGACGGTGCACGGGCTTCAAGCCGTCGCGCGCATCGGGGAGAGCACGTCCGACGATGACGCTCATCGCGTAGTCGAGGTAGGACTGCTTCAGCTCGTCTTCGATATTGACCGGGAGGATTTCTTTGGC
>LIDZ01014079.1_pt1 | contig 11900 bp, 13 predicted proteins | sample 644651 | NCBI WGS metagenome assembly LIDZ01 (sample SAMN03856242, study PRJNA289617) | food metagenome | isolation source: wine grapes on drying loft during traditional withering process | host: Vitis vinifera cv. Corvina | place: Italy: Gargagnago di S. Ambrogio di Valpolicella | collected 2014-01
GAAATGAGGCGCTTTTTTGTTTTTTCTGAAACTGGAGAAAGTGAGCAATGCTCTTTTGTTCCAGAGGCAAGAGTGTTACACTTAGAATAATGAACTTGGGATTTGTAGAGGGGGAAGAATTTTGTCGTTGAAAAGAACCTTGGTCGGCTTATTTCGCAGTCATGATGGAACAAGCGACCGCGCAAAAGATCCGACATTAAAGACACGTTATTACAATCTTTCTAAAGACAAGGCGTGGGATGAAGTATCGGCAACGCTAAAGAAAATTCCTGGATTCAAGGTGCTGCATGAAGTACAGTCTGTCGGGGAAATTACACTGGAGAAGAAGACCGCGTTTGGTCGTACCCTCGATATCACCGTCTCGGTGTTGAATACAACACCAGTGCGTTGTGCTGTCGATTTGTATTCCGCATCCAGAGGCTCACTCGGCGATTTGGGCGCCAATTATCGTGTTATACAACGTTTGTATGGATCATTGGACAAAAAGCTGGGGAAATATAGAGCAGACTGAACGAGAAAGTAACGAATTAGCTTTCTTATTTAGAGGTTGTATGCGTTTTCTAGACAACATCTCATACACAGGTGTTTTTCTAAATAAGAAAAAGCGGAAGAAGGATGTCCTTCTGCCGCTTTTTTAAAATATTTTAAATACCTGAAAGCATAAATTAAATTATAGAAGATTCTTTACAGCAGCAATTGCGTCTTCATAGTTAGGATGCTCGGCCATTTCGCCTAAATATTCTACATAAGTCATAGTATTATTCTTGTCTACTACGAAGATAGAACGCATATCTAAACGGAACTCCTTAATCAGGACTCCATAGGCTTGTCCGAATGACACAGCCTTGTGATCGGAAAGTGTAATGACACGATCAATACCAGCTGCGCCACACCAGCGAGCTTGAGCAAAGGGCAGGTCTACACTGACTGTAAGGATAACAACATCATCGCCCAATTCGGCGGCTTCGCTATTGAAACGGCGTGTCTGTGCGTCACATACACCGGTATCAAGAGAAGGTACAACGCTGATTAGCTTAATTTTGCCGGCATAATCACTAAGGGATACCTCTTCCAGAAGATTCTTACTAAGAACGAAATCTGGTGCGGAATCACCTGCTGTTAACTTGGGTCCTACTAGAGTGATTGGATTGCCTTTGAAAGTAGCTACGCCAGTTCTTTCTTGCGTCATTCTTGATTCCTCCTCGAATTGTTTTATTGGATTCTTGCTGCCACAATAAATTATAATCTTTTTAGCAGGACGATGTCCAACTGGACACGATACATAAAAGGATGGGTGCTATGATATTCATACGATATGAGAACTGGAAAAGCTATATCCGGTATTATCCGGTAACCTGTCTTCTGATGCTGGCCAATGTAATTATGTTTGTGGTCCTGACCTTTAACGGGGGCTCAACAAATTTGGCTACGCTTGTGAAGTTTGGAGCTGTAGTAGATGCTGGCCCGGAAAAGGAAGAGCTGTGGCGATATGCGGCGGCGGTCTTTTTGCATAATGGTTTCTCTCACTTGCTCTTTAACAGCTTTGCTCTGCTGGTATTTGCTCCGCCTTTGGAGCGGTTGCTCGGTTGGTGGCGCTATGCAGTGCTGTATTTAGCTGGAGGTATTCTGGCAAATGTATTGTCAACTTATCTTGGTGGTGCGCCAGCTCCTGGGACTGCTACTGTGTCTGTAGGCGCTTCAGGGGCAATCTACGCCGTGTACGGCGCATTTCTATATATCGCCTTGCTGCAACGGGCCATAATGGATGACAGCTCGCGTAAGACCTTGTATGGATTGCTTGTGCTGGGTATTATTATGTCCTTTGCAACACCGAATGTAGACTGGGCAGCTCATATCGGCGGTTTGGTCGCCGGCTTTTTCCTCTATGGATTGATTATTCGCATATTCCCAAAAAGCCGAAAATAGGAGCGATGATAACGTGGAGCTAAGACAGCTGCAATATTTTGTGAAGGTTGCCCAAAAAGAACATGTCACGAGAGCGGCGGAAGAGCTGCATGTGGCCCAGTCCGCGGTAAGCCGCCAGATTCATCAGCTGGAGCAGGAGCTTGGCGTAGACTTGTTTATGCAAAAAGGACGCAATCTGCAGCTGACACCGGTTGGCCAACTCTTCTGTAAAAGGGTGGAGATCGTTCTGAAGGATCTGGAGCGTTCGGTGGCTGAAGTACATGAATTTCTCGACCCGGAGCGCGGTGAGATTCGTATCGGGTTTCCGCATAGCTTAGGAACCAATCTAATTCCATCTATTGTAGCGGAATTTCGCCAGCTGTATCCGCACGTTAAATTCCGATTCAAGCAAGGTTCTTATCCTTCATTAATTAAGGATGTATTGGCTGGAGAAGTGGACTTGGCTTTTATCTCTCCTTTTCCGGAGGATGATGAGCAAGTTTCTGGAGATGTCCTGATGACAGAGGAGCTATTCGCGATCCTTCCCCAGAATCATCCGCTGGCAGGGGAGTCTGTAATCCGACTGGAGCAGTTGAAGGATGAGAAGTTTGTTCTGTTCAGCCAAGGCTATTCACTGCGTCCTATTGTTTGGCAGGCTTGTCTGCAGGCTGGATTCAAACCGCAGATAGCCTTTGAAGGCGGAGAGACGGATACTATACGTGGTTTAGTTGCCGCAGGCATGGGGGTGAGTCTGCTGCCAGAGATGGCGCTTTTTCAGACGAACCCGCTACAACCGGCGCAGGTGAGAGTTCTGGAGCCTTCTGTGACCAGAACGGTCGGACTAATTCATCGTACGGAAGGCAAGCTGCCCTTGGTTGCCCGCTCATTCCGTGCCTTCCTCCTAAACTATTTCAGTGATAGACAAAAGAACACCCCAGTCGGCTCTTAGCCTTCGGGGGTGTTCTTTTTGCTTGAAATATAAGTGAACATGACATTAGTTAGTTGCGGTTGCCAAAAAATACGGATACCAAGCGCAGCAGTTCGAGCAGTGATACTAAAGCGGCGGCAACATAAGTTAATGCTGCGGCATTCAGTACTTTGGCCACGCCACGTTCTTCTTCGTTGCGAATGAAACCTTGCTGAACCATGACTCCACGTGCCCGGTTGCTGGCATTGAATTCTACTGGCAGTGTTACTAGCTGGAATGCAACAGCAGCCGAGAAGAAGATAATGCCTAAGCCGACGAGATTCAAGTAATTGAATATGAATCCGGCCAACAGCATGAATGGAGCGACATTTGAAGCAAAATTAACAACAGGGAACATTCTGTGACGCAGCGAGAGCATGGGATAACGTTCCTTATGCTGAATGGCATGACCCACCTCGTGACAGGCGACGGAGACGGCGGCGATGGAGCTTTCGTGATATACGGCCTCCGATAGACGAACAACCCGGTGAATGGGGTCATAGTGATCGGAGAGCGCGCCTGGTATTGATTCAATCGGAACATCGTTAAGGCCATTGGCGTCAAGCATGCGTCTGGCTGCAGCGTAACCGGTGATACCGTTCATATTGGGCACCGTTGACCATTTTTTGAAGGTACCCTTTACCCTGAACTGCGCCCACAACGAGAATAAAAAAGCGATAATTACTAATAGATACATCATATGTGCATTCCTCCACTGTATTGAGAATAAGGTGTTTACATTGGCGGTCCTTGAGAGAGTAAGAGTCGAATCGCTTCCATACAGGCAATACCCTGGGGAAGCAGAGTCGAAAGTGCGCGTCTGGCCTGGCTCGGCTTCAAACCACTAATCATTGGTTCAAGCGCTTTTACTTCACGTTCAAGCCGCTGCATGTGAAGCTCAAGTTCGACGAGCTTGTCGGAAACATCTGTTTCAGGCGTGGCCATAGTCCATTTACTCATCAAGACTTTAATCTCTTCCAATGTATACTTGTCTTGCTTTAGTTGATTAATACGTTCTAAAGCAATCATGGTTTCATGGCTATAAAGCCGATAGTTCTTCATGCTTCTGGATTCTGGAGTAATTAGTCCCAGCTTAGTGTAATAATCAATGGTACGTTCACTGATCTGGGCAGCCTTTGCTAGTTCGCCGATCCGGTATAGAGTCATATCTCCAAGTCATCTCACCTCGCTAGTAGAATCTGATTGCTGTTATAGCGGCAATCATTATTTTGATTTATATCTATAATGATATCAAACTGGAAACCGTACAGTCAAACGTCATACTTACATAAAGTATATGCAATGGAAAAGGCGGAGATACCTAGGTTGTGCTCTTGGATAGAGTACTTCTTATCTCAAGCCAATTTCAATTGTAGCGATCATGTGTGATTTTGAATGGAATTAGGGATAATATCACATAACGTGTAATGTATTTACAATGAAAAGCTCCTGATATTAAGAGCGCCAGCGTTTAAAAAAGGATTAACATAGCAAGTTTAATAAGGTGAGGTTATAATTCCATAGCATTTTTAATACTATTGTTTAATAAAAATACAGATAAGAGAATTGTAAAATGTGAAGCCGCTGTATGCGTTTCCATATCAATAGGGACTAAGGAAGGGCATATCCTAAGCGTTTCTGCAATAACTACACTTCGTAATTAAACTGTGAAGAAATCGTGAGCTTACATAAATAAATTAAAAACATTCAAAAAAATAGTCTTGTCAATTTCCCTGACTTCTGATTATAATGACATTAAGAGTTTCACGCTTTGTTAGAAAATATAACATTGGGGAGTGGGGTAATAATGAAAAAGAAGTGGTTGATGATGTTGCTAGCCATGATTACATTGATGGCCTATCCGGTAAGTGCTTTTGCTGCAGATGGCCCAACTAATGCGGATTTACAGATTGGCTTGGATACGGCGTTTACCTTCTTGGCATTTATCTTAGTATTCTTTATGCAAGCAGGGTTTGCAATGCTGGAAGCCGGTTCGGTACGAATGAAGAATGCAGGTCATGTTGCTGGTAAGACAGTGCTGACACTGGCAATTGCGAGTCTGTGTTTCTGGGCACTCGGCTTTGGACTAGGATTTGGTGATGGTAACGGATTCTTCGGTACCACAGGATTCTGGTACGACGGTGATGCAACCAAATCGGTATTTGGATCATTAGCCGCTTCGGATGTAACCTTAAATGTTAAATTCTTGTTCCAAATGGCTTTTGCGGCTGTTTCACTGGCTATCGTATCTGGTGGTATGGCGGAACGTGCAAAACTTAGCGTATATATCATTTTCGGAATTTTGTTCTCGATCGTCATTTATCCTGTCGTAGCTCACTGGGTGTGGGGCGGCGGTTGGTTGGCTGAACTGGGTATGCAAGACTATGCAGGTTCCACAGTTGTCCATCTTACAGGTGCAACCGCAGCTGTAGTCGCGACAATCTTACTTAAGCCTCGTCTTGGTAAATTTAATAAAGAAGGCAAAGCAGTCATTATTCCAGGTCATAACCAGGTATTCACTGTTCTCGGTGTTATCATTCTCTGGTTCGGCTGGTTTGGATTCAATCCAGGTAGTGCGTTGTCCCCAATGGGTGGTTTCTTCGGCCATGTAGCACTGACAACAAACTTGGCAGCAGCAGCGGGCGGTTTAGCTGCACTAATTGTCTCATGGTTATACTTCGGTAAGTCTGATATTCCGGCAATGCTGAACGGTGTTCTGGCTGCATTGGTAGCGATCACAGGTGCCTGCGCATTCGTAGAACCTTGGGCAGCCATTCTTATCGGATTTATCGCTGGTGCGTTTACATTCATGACTTCTCAATGGTTGGAACGTGCAGGTCTTGACGATCCGATCTACGCCTTCTCAGTTCATGGTATTGCAGGAATGTGGGGAGCAATTTCCACTGGTTTGTTCGCAACACCTACTCTGGTAGGTAAAGTAGGTATCGGTAAAGCAGGCGTATTCTACGGTGGTGGATTTCATCAACTCGGGGTACAAATACTCGGTGTAGTTGGAACCTTCGTATTCGTAGCAGTAATGTCCTTCATCATCCTATATGTAATGAAACTTGCTATCGGACTTCGTGTTACAGAAGAAGAAGAATTGATGGGTCTGGATATCAGTGAGCATGGTACTTACGGCTACCCTGAACAGATGAAATTGATCGCAGATTCCGAATCCAAAACCCCTAAACTATAAAATCAATTTACTTAAAATAGGGAGGCGGACCGATTGGCTTCGATGGAGACAACAGATTGGAACGAAGAGAAGAGCTTTACGTCCATCGTAACGGCCGGTTCGCCACAGGAGCTTAAGGAAAGGCGTACTGCCTGTCAAAGCGTGCTTCTTGAGCAATTAAATGTTATTCCAATCGATCAATGGATGCTCCGTGTGAATGCAATGCATGATCTTATTGCACAGACGGCGGTACAAATATGTGAGGCGCAGATGAAAGAGGCGGGCTTTGGCCCGCCTCCCTGCGCCTATTCCTTTATTGTATTTGGCAGCGCGGGGAGAATGGAAGCTACGCTGTGGAGCGATCAGGATAACGGTTTAATTGTAGAAGGTGAACCGGACGTTGCTAATAACCAGTATTTTAAAGATTTTGGTGTCATGCTCTCCGATATGCTTGAAGATGTAGGATATGAGAAGTGCGAAGGCAAGGTGATGTGCTCCGAACCGATGTGGCGTAAAACATTGCCTGAATGGAAAAAGCAGCTTGAAGGCTGGGCTAATCAGCTGGAATGGGAACCGATCCGTTATCTAATCATCTCTTCAGATATGCGTCATGTTGCAGGAAGCGCAGTATTGTCTGCACAGTGGCTGAAAGCCTTGCATCATTGCTTTGTCGACAATGAGAAACTGTCAACAGCAGTTCTGCGCAATACAGTTCGGCATAAGGCCACGCTTAATCTTCTCGGTCAGGTACTTACGGAACGCTTCGGCGATTATGCTGGTGGATTCGATATTAAATATGGAGTCTATATCCCTCTGTTGAATATAGTTAGACACTTGTCTTTACTGCATGGGATAACAGAAAGCTCAACGCTTGCGCGGATTAAAATACTGGATGAAATTCATAAATATCAGCATCTGGAGGATATTAGGCGAGCCTTTTTAACCGCTCTGCGTTTGCGAGTCAATACGCCATATAGGTTGGAAAATGGCTTATTGACTAGCAGTGACTATGTTGCCGAGAGTGATTTAAAGAATAAGCAGCTGATGTCCGAACTGCGAGAAAGCTTGCTGCTTGTCAGGCGCATACATCGAGCTTTACAGCGTCAGCTCCGGTCAGCAGAAAGGAGGTAGTCATGAAGGAGCCGAACAAAGGCGGAGGGTTCTGGAACAACTTGAGACAGGGCGGAATGCCGTCTGCTATCGCGTCCATGAGAGGCGGAGAAGCAGCACAGCAAACAGCACAGCAAATGGCATTTATCCGTTCTCTGATGCGTGAAAAGCGGCGTCCTGAAGTGCTACGTACTCCATTGTCGGAACTGGAGACTGTTATTTTTGATCTGGAGACCACTGGTTTTGCTCATCAACACGGTGATGAAATTATGTCAATTGGTGCGATTAAAGTCGTAGGCGAGACTATCAAGGAAGAGGAGTGTTTTTATACACTGGTGAACTGCCAGACTGCTATTCCGGAGAATATAACGCAATTAACAGGAATAACAGAGGAAATGACACGTTCAGCACCTTCCCTGATGGATGGTCTTCATAATTTCATGTCATTTGTTGGTCAGCGAGTGATGGTTGCCCATGCAAGTTCTCATGACAAGTCTTTTCTTAATGCAGCACTATGGAAAACCTCCAAGGTCCAGCTGACCCATCGCGTGCTGGATACAATGATGCTGGCCCGCTGTCTTGAGCCACAACGAAGCAATTATACTCTGGATGAGCTGCTGGCAGTGCATGGCATTCCAATCAGCGGGCGCCATAATGCTCTGGAGGACGCCAAAATGACCGCGAGTCTGTGGGTGTCCTACCTTCAAGAAATCGCTAAGAAGCCTCAGCTAGAGACCTTAGGCGATTTGTACACTTATTTAAGCAGAGCATAGATTGGGGCTTGTATCAGCCTAGGAGAGGACCTTCCGTCGATCACATGCTGCCGGTCAATATAATATCCTCCGAAATTGGGGATATTGTTATCTCCTTGTCCAGGAGAACCTATCACATAAATCTGGAATTCCGCACCCAGTGCCGTTAATCCGCTTAAATCAGCGGCAGAAGGCAGGGGAGGGGAATGCGGATGAGAGTGAAACAAACCAATAGGGGACGGTACATTATAGAGGGCCTTAATCCATTCTCTTGGATGAGGCACAAAAGCATGCAGCGGGTCAGGCGCTACGTTGCTAATGGGCACGTAAGTGTCGATCAGCATGCCTCCCGCTGCGGCGGCACCCAGCAGGACTCCACATGCTTCATGTGGATAACAGGACAACAGATGCTTCCCCAGCGCTTGTTGTACGGACGGTTTCAGTCTTATGGGCTGAATATCTCCCTGGATTGCTGTCAATTGTTCACCCCTCTCTCTTCACTCGGGTTTCGTCTATGGACGGAATCCCTTTTTTTTGTTTAGGAATGTATGGTTTGAAACTAATGCAAATGGGGGTACAATAGGAAGAAACTATTCCATTCGCAAAGGAACATACCTCTATGAATGCTGTTAAGAAACGGAATTTGACGGTTATGGCCCTTGTTGCTTTTCTATTGGTTCTGACGGTGTGGCATAATCGTGAACCAGAAGCGGCTGCTGTTTTTCAACAGCAAAAAGGGCTTCCTATGAGAATCGGACCTCAAGCCGGACTGTTAGCTCCGTCATTTTCCCTTAAGGGAAGCGACGACCGTGTGTATTCTGTCGGCGGAACAAGAGATAAGGCGGTAATGCTTAATTTCTGGGCGTCTTGGTGTGAACCTTGCCAGCAAGAGGCACCAGAGCTTAATGCAATGGCTGAGCAGTACAAGGATGTTCTGGATATATACGGTATTAACGTAACCAGTTACGATTATAAGCCCAATGCAGAACGTTTCATCAAGAAATATAATCTCGCTTTTCCTACTATGTTTGATTTGAAAGGTGAAGTATTTGCCAAATATAATGGAGCGGTCTTTCCTACTAACGTATTGATTGATAAGAACGGAGTGATTTCCGAGATCGTTCTCGGTGTTCTGAGTCGTGAGGAGCTGGAGCGGAAGATCATTAAACTTACCCGACCATAAATGCACTTGAAGCTCTGCGAATGAAAAGGCCCCCTTCAATCTGAAGGGGGTTCTTTGTATTAGAGCAGCACCTATTGTGGATAGAACTTTAATGATTTACCAAACCTCTTGGCTCGTTATTAGCTTCATTATCGTTCTTCAGCGAGATCTGCCCTAGCAGGGCGTAGCGCATACTGTCGACAAGCGCCTCCCAGCTGGCTTCAATCACATTACTGGATACGCCAACAGTGCTCCAAGTATTAGTAAAGTCTTTGGACTCGATCAGTACTCGTACCTTGGCAGCTGTCTGGTCTTGTTCATCCAACACACGCACCTTGTAGTCGGAGAGATGCATATCCTTAAGCTGCGGAAAATAAGGCAGTAAAGCTTTGCGTAATGCATTATCGAGCGCATTGACTGGACCATTGCCTTCTGCGGCTGTATAGAGGTTCTCGCCGCCTACATTGAGCTTCACGAACGCTTCTGATACTACGGGCCGACCAGCAGTCTTCTCCACAAGCATTTTAAAGGATTCAAAGGTGAACAACTCATTCATCTCACCGGTGGCTTCGCGTAGCAGCAGTTCAAGTGAAGCGTCCGCACCCTCGAACAGATAGCCTTGATGCTCCAGGTTCTTGATCTTGTCAATTACCTTCCGGGCCTGCTCACTGCTTGGGTCCAGACTAAGTCCCATATCTTGTGCCTTGGAAACCACGTTGCTCTGACCAGCAAGCTCAGAGACGAGCACACGTTGTTTATTGCCGACCAATTCAGGTGCGATATGCTCATAGGTACGTGAATCGCGCATGATGGCCGAGACATGAATCCCACCTTTATGGGCAAAAGCGGCAGTTCCGACATACGGTTGGTTCACTGGCATATTAACGTTGGCGACTTCACTTATAAAGCGCGCCGTATTCGTGAGTTGCGGCAGAGAGTCTCCAGGAATACAGTGAAAGCCCATTTTGAGCTGAAGTGTTGGGATGACTGAGCAAAGGTTAGCATTACCACAACGTTCACCATATCCATTAATCGTACCCTGCACCTGACGAGCTCCTGCTCCGATAGCACTAAGTGTATTCGCTACTGCTAACTCGCAATCGTTGTGAGTATGAATTCCTAAAGATGCACTTGGGAGGTGACGCGACATCGCTGATACAATCTCCTGAATTTCATGCGGCAGCGTTCCGCCGTTTGTATCGCACATAACTAGCCAATCGGCCCCGGCTTCCCGCGCTTTGGCCAGCACAGCTGATGCATACTCTGGGTTGTGTTTATAACCATCGAAGAAATGCTCGGAATCGAATATAACCTCTAGACCGTGTTGTTTCAAATAAGATATGGAGTCGCCAATCATAGCGAGATTCTCCTCCAGAGTGGTCTGAAGTGCAGTATGCACATGGAAATCCCACGATTTCCCGACCAGTGTGACCGCAGGAACACCCGCGTCGATCATACGTTTGAGATTATCATCGTGTTCTGCCAAGGAGTTCTTGCGGCGTGTGCTGCCGAACGCAGTAATTTTGGCGTTTAGATGCAGTTCCTTGACTCTTTTGAAAAATTCAATGTCTTTATTGTTGCTTCCCGGAATGCCACCTTCAATATAGTGCACACCCAGATCATCGAGTTTCTTGGCGATTTTCAGCTTGTCATCCGCTGACAGACTGATTCCTTCACCTTGGGTGCCGTCGCGCAGTGTTGTATCGAAGATGGAGATGGACTTAGACATGAGAGTCCTCCTAAAAGTTTTGTGAGCTTCGGCTTCCGGAATTCGCTTCGTGCACAACTCGCAGTGGAAGCATACGCTTGAGGGAAATGAATTTTTACATTATATCATTTTTACGCGGGAATGTAACAAAGAACTTTGCAGGCTGTCTGTTTGAAGTTGACCTTCAGGCACTGGAGCGGTATTCTAAATCTGACAATAGAAACCCTAAAGATAAGAAGGTAGATATTGTGCTGAATGTGGATCAATATTATCCAACGAGTGGAAGGGTCATCCTGCATGTGGATATGAATGCTTTTTACTGTTCTGTACATGAAGCGGAAGACCCGCAGCAATATAGTGGTAAGGCTACTGCAGTAGCAGGAAGTGTGGAGCTCAGGAGGGGGATTATCGTTACCTGTTCCTATGCCGCACGTAGGCAAGGAATTTCAACGGGCATGCAGGTCCAGAAGGCGCTGCGTATTTGTCCTTCTTTAATTGTTATTAAGCCGGACTTTCATCTATACCGGAAGTATTCCAATGCTTTCATGCAGATTGCTTATAGTTACACTCCGCTGCTTGAAGCAGTGTCAATAGATGAATGTTATCTGGATATTACAGGATCGCGCCAGTTCGGCAATCCGCTGGAGATCGCCGAGGTCATTCAGCGTCGTATTATGGATGAGCTGGGTCTGCCTTGTTCTATCGGGATTGCCCCCAATAAGCTTTTGGCTAAGATGGGTTCGGATTTGAAGAAGCCAAATGGCATTACAGTGCTGAGGTTGCGCGATGTGCCAAAAATTCTGTGGGACAAGCCTTGTGACCAAATGTTCGGTATCGGTGGCAAGACTGCCGAGAAGCTTCGTAAGCTAGGCATCTATAGTATTGGACAACTAGCTGCTGCAGATGAAGGAATGCTGGTGGAGCACTTTGGAGTTATGGGTTCTTGGTTAAAGCGGGCCGGCAACGGCATTGACCATGGCTTGGTGAATCCCGAGCGGGAGCAGAGTAAGTCTATCGGCCACACCACAACATTACCCCGGGATGTCATTGGTCTGGCTGAGGCGAGACCGATTCTATTAAACTTGAGCGATCAGGTAGCACGGCGGTTGCGGAAGCAA
>LIDZ01012410.1_pt7 | contig 11898 bp, 10 predicted proteins | sample 644651 | NCBI WGS metagenome assembly LIDZ01 (sample SAMN03856242, study PRJNA289617) | food metagenome | isolation source: wine grapes on drying loft during traditional withering process | host: Vitis vinifera cv. Corvina | place: Italy: Gargagnago di S. Ambrogio di Valpolicella | collected 2014-01
CGCCTGCAGGGAGCGCAGCACGTTCATTCCGATTCTGGCGAACGGCTTCGCGCGACACACCACCGAGGTGCTGGTCGATCACGCCGAACGCGAGCACGGCGACTCCAAATACAGCCCGATGCGCCTGATCAACCTCATGTTCGACCTGATCACCTGCATGACCACCACGCCCCTGCGCCTGCTCAGCATCATCGGCTTCAGCATGGCGTTGCTCGGTGTCTCGTTCGCGGCCCTGCTGATCGTTCTGCGCCTGATCTTCGGCGCGTCATGGGCCGGGGACGGCATGTTCGTACTGTTTGCCGTGCTGTTCGTGTTCACCGGCGGGCAGTTCATCGGCATGGGACTGCTGGGTGAATACCTGGGCCGGATGTACAGCGATGTGCGTGCGCGTCCGCGGTTCTTTATCGAAAAGGTCGTGCGCAGCTCGTCACCGGTTGCCACCGACAGCATTGATTCCTCTGTAACTCCCTATATGAACAAGGTCGCGCCATGAGCACTAAAGCTGTCGTTTTCGCTTATCACGATATTGGCTGTGTCGGCCTGCAGGCGTTGCTGGACGCGGGCTATGAGATTGCGGCGGTGTTCACCCATGCCGACGACCCCAAAGAAAAAACCTTTTTCGGCTCTGTGGCGCAGATGTGCGCCCGGCACGGCATTGCAGTGCATGCCCCCGAGGACCCGAATCACCCGCTATGGGTAGAGCGCATCGGCAAACTGGCGCCGGACTTCATTTTCTCCTTCTACTATCGCCAGCTGCTCGGCGATTCGCTGCTGGCCTGCGCGAAAAAAGCTGCGCTGAACCTGCATGGCTCGCTGCTTCCGCGTTATCGCGGACGCGCGCCGGCCAACTGGGTGCTGGTCAACGGCGAAAGTGAAACCGGCGTTACCCTGCATCAGATGGTCAAACGCGCGGATGCCGGGCCGATAGTCGCTCAGCAGCGGGTGTCGATCAGTGCCACCGATACTGCCTTGACGCTGCATGGCAAATTGCGTGACGCCGCCGCTGACCTGCTTTGCGAAACACTGCCCCTGCTGGCCGCGCAAGGGCAACTGCCAGCTACGCCCCAGGATGAATCCCGTGCGACGTATTTCGGTCGGCGCACCCCGGCCGACGGTTTGATTGACTGGTCGCTGCCAGCCACTCAGCTCTATAACCTCATACGCGCGGTAACACAGCCCTACCCTGGCGCGTTTTGCCCGGTCGGTGACAACAAGCTGATCGTCTGGGCTGCCAGCGTGGACACGAGCAGCAATGGCGAGGCGCCCGGCACGGTCATCAGTCACGAGCCATTGCGTATCGCCTGTGGCGAGGGTTCGCTGGTCATCACTGCAGGGCAACGCGGTGACAGCGGCTTGTACCTCAGTGGTGCACAACTGGCGCGCGAATTCGGGCTGGTAGCAGGCTCACAACTGCTCGACAAGGCAAAGCGCCGGTCGGTTCGTCGTACCCGTGTGTTGATCCTCGGCGTCAACGGTTTCATCGGCAATCACCTGTCCGAGCGTCTGTTGCAGGATGACCGTTACGAAATCTACGGCATGGATATCGGCTCGGACGCCATCGAGCGCCTGCGTGCCAAGCCGAACTTTCATTTCATCGAAGGTGACATCAGCATCCATACCGAATGGATCGAATACCACATCAAGAAATGCGATGTCGTGCTGCCGCTGGTGGCCATCGCCACGCCGATTGAATACACGCGCAATCCACTGCGGGTTTTCGAGCTGGATTTCGAAGAGAACCTGAAGATCGTTCGCTACTGCGTGAAGTACAACAAGCGCGTGATTTTCCCGTCCACGTCCGAAGTCTATGGCATGTGCCAGGACGCAAACTTCAACGAAGACACCTCCAACCTGATCGTTGGCCCGATCAACAAGCAGCGCTGGATCTACTCGGTGTCCAAGCAGCTGCTGGACCGGGTGATCTGGGCCTATGGCCAGAAAGGCCTGCAATTCACCCTGTTTCGCCCATTCAACTGGATGGGACCGCGTCTGGACCGCCTGGACTCGGCGCGCATTGGCAGTTCGCGGGCCATCACCCAACTGATCCTGCACCTGGTCGAAGGCACGCCTATTCGCCTCGTGGACGGCGGCGCCCAGAAGCGCTGTTTCACCGATGTCGTCGACGGCATCGAGGCGCTGGCGCGGATCATCGAAAACCGTGATGGGCGCTGTAACGGACAGATCATCAACATCGGCAACCCCGACAACGAAGCCAGCATCCGTCAATTGGGTGAAGAGCTGCTTCGCCAGTTTGAAGCCCATCCGTTGCGCGGCCATTTCCCGCCCTTCGCGGGCTTTCGTGAAGTCGAAAGCCAGTCCTTCTATGGCAAGGGCTACCAGGATGTCAGCCATCGCACGCCGAGCATCGACAACGCCAAAAAGCTGATTGGCTGGACGCCGGGTATCGAGCTGAGCGAAACCATCGGCAAAACCCTGGATTTCTTCCTGCGCGAAGCCATGGCTGAAAAAGCGGATCAGTGCTGATGCAGGCAGGCTTGAGAATTGATGTCGACACTTACCGGGGCACGCGTGAGGGCGTGCCCCGGCTGCTGGACATACTCGACGAAGCGCAGGTCAAGGCGACCTTCTTTTTCAGTGTCGGCCCCGACAATATGGGGCGCCATCTATGGCGCCTGATAAGGCCCACGTTCTTCTGGAAGATGCTTCGTTCCAGGGCGGCGAGCCTGTATGGCTGGGATATTCTGCTGGCCGGTACTGCATGGCCGGGCAAACCGATCGGCCGTGACCTTGGCCCGCTGATGCGTCGCGCGCTGAATGCAGGTCACGAAATCGGCCTGCATGCCTGGGATCACCATGGCTGGCAAGCCAATGCCGGACACTGGAGCGACAGACAGTTGACCGCCCAGATACACCGCGGGGTCGATTGCCTGAGCGACATCCTCGGCCATCCGGTGGTCTGCTCTGCGGCGGCAGGCTGGCGCGCCGACCAGCGCGTCGTGCAGGCCAAAGAGGCGTTTGGCTTTCGCTACAACAGCGACTGCCGTGGCGCCAGCCTGTTTCGCCCGCTGCTGGCCGACGGTAGCCTCGGTACCGCTCAGATTCCAGTGAACCTGCCGACCTTCGATGAGGTGATCGGCGCGCACCTCAAGCCGGATGCGTTCAACGACTACATTCTCGGCCGCCTCGCCGCACGACGGCTCAATGTCTACACCCTTCACGCCGAAGTGGAAGGGATCATCATGGCCGACGGTTTCAGGCAACTGTTAAGGCGGGCCAATACCCAGGGCATCCACTTCGCGCCGTTGGGTCATCTGCTGCCCGATGCTATCGAACGGTTGCCTTCCGGGCATATCGTTCGCGGCCACCTGCCTGGCCGCGAAGGCTGGCTGGGGGTGCAGCAATGATGCACGTCAGGCATCGTCATCTTGCACTGCTGTTATTGGCGTTCGTGCTGGCTTATCTGCTGCCGCTGGGCTTTCACGGCCTGTGGATTCCCGATGAAACCCGCTATGCGCAGATCAGCCAGGAAATGCTCCACAGCGGTAACTGGATCGCGCCGCACTTCATGGGGCTGCGTTACTTCGAAAAACCGGCTGCCGGTTACTGGCTGATTGCACTGGGGCAGCAGGTCTTTGGCGAGAACCTGTTCGGCGTGCGCATTGTATCGGCGCTGGCCAGCGGCTTGAGCGTGCTGCTGGCCTATCTGCTGGCCGGCAAGATCTGGAACGACCCGCGCAAGCAGTTCGCCAGCGCCTTGCTGTTCATGAGCTTCGGCTTTGTCGCCGGCCAGGCCGGTTACGCCAATCTTGATCCGCAATTTACCTTCTGGACCAACGTGACACTGCTGGCATTCTGGTACGCCGTGCGAAGCGTCGGTCGAGCGCGTCTGGCGGCATGGGCGTTAGTCGGCGTGGCCTGCGCAATGGGCTTCATGACCAAGGGCTTTCTCGCCTGGGCACTGCCAGTCATCATCGCCCTGCCCTATATGCTGTGCCAGCGACGCCTGGGCGAGCTGCTCAGATTCGGCTCGCTAGCGGTACTGATTGCCGTTGCCGTCTGCCTGCCGTGGGCGCTGGCGATCCACCAGCAAGAGCCCGACTACTGGCGTTACTTCTTCTGGCACGAGCATATTCGCCGCTTTGCCGGGGATAATGCCCAGCATGCCCAGCCCTGGTGGTTCTATATACCGCTGCTGGTGGCGGCCTGTGTGCCGTGGGCGCTGCTGCTGCCGGTAACACTGAAACAGGCATGGCAAGAAAAAAGCCGCCCTGACATTGCCTTTTTGCTGCTGTGGCTGCTGCTGCCACTGGCGTTTCTGAGCCTGAGCAAAGGTAAATTGCCGACCTACATACTGCCGTGTCTGCTGCCGTTGGCGCTGCTGATGGCCAACACTCTGGTCGAGCGCCTCGATCAAGGCCACAGCACAGCGTTGCGCGCGAACGGAATATTCAACGCGACCGTCACTTTTCTTGGGCTTGTGGCGTTGATCTACCTGCAACTCAAGCAGCCCGTCTACGAAAACGAACCGATGCATCTGTCACTGGCGGTCATCGTGCTTCTCGGATGGACACTCGCCAACGCCCTGCAAGGCTTGCGCCCCCTGACCTTTTGGGCCGCGCCGGCGCTGGGCAGTTGGCTGCTGATTGCATTGCTGCCCGCAGCACTGCCGAACGATGTGATCAACAACAAGACTCCCGACCCTTTCGTGGTCAGGCACCAGGCCGAACTGGCGGACTGCACGCATCTGCTGAGCAACGACCTGGGCGCTGCCTCAGCATTGGCGTGGCGCCTGAAACGGCCTGATGTTGCACTGTTCAACACCTGGGGCGAGCTGGAATACGGCCTGGGCTATCCGGATGTGCAGGGCCGCGAAGTCCGCCTGCAGGACATCGATGTCTGGATGAAGAGCGCTCGCAGCCAAGGCCGGATCGGCGTCATCATGCGCGGCAAGAGCGATGAGGAGCTCAAAGAGCTCGAAAGTCTCCCCAAGGATGGTCAGCGCTATGACGAAGGCAACCTGGCCATCCTCGTTTACGAGAAACCCGAATCGTGACCTGGCTGATGCTGGCAAGCGCATGCCTGCTGACCTGCCTGGGCCAGATCGCACAGAAGTACGCGGTACAAGACTGGCGCGGAGCATTTCCCGGCGCGTTTGCAGCGCTGCGCTCGATATGGCTGTGGCTGGCGCTGGCCTGCCTTGGGTCCGGCCTGCTGGTCTGGCTGCTGGTGTTGCAACGCCTGGACGTCGGCATCGCCTATCCGATGCTGGGTGCTAACTTCGTGCTGATCACGCTGGCAGGTCGCTATCTGTTCAACGAACCGGTTGACGCACAGCACTGGCTGGGTATTGCGCTGATTCTTGTTGGGGTATTTCAGTTGGGGCGTCAGGCGTGACCCGCTGCCGGGCAACACTGTGCGCCATGGCCAGTGTGGCGCTGGTCAGCGCAGCACAGCTGGGTATGCGCTGGAGCATGACCCGCCTGCCCTCGCCCGCACAATGGCTCGAACTGCACAATTCGACGCAGCTCGATCTCAGTGCCCTGATGGTCGTCTGCGCCTCGATCACCGCTTATGCGCTCTCCATGCTTTTCTGGTTGCTGGCTCTTCGGGTCTTGCCCCTGAGCCGTGCCTATTCGCTGCTCAGTGTCAGCTACGCGCTGGTTTATACGCTCGCCGCAGCGCTGCCGTTTTTCCACGAGACGTTCACGGTATCGAAAACTGTGGGTGTCACCCTGATCGTGGCAGGTGTCTTGACCATCAACCTCCGGCGCATCCCCCGGCCATCACTTCAGGATCTTTCCCATGAAAATCAGCGTTTTCGGTAGCGGGTATGTCGGCCTGGTGCAAGCGACAGTGCTTGCCGAAGTCGGCCACGATGTGGTCTGCATGGACATTGATCAGGCCAAGATCGACCAATTGCGTCAGGGCCAGGTGCATATCTACGAGCCTGGCCTGGCCAACCTGGTGCGTGAAAACCTGGACCAGCAGCGTCTGTGCTTTACCACCGACGAGCAGATGGCAGTGGAACATGCCGAGGTCCTGTTCATCGCGGTCGGCACGCCCTCCCGTGCCGATGGCTCGGCTGACCTGAGCGGCTTTTTCGCAGTGGGCGAAGCCATCGCCCGGCATCGACGCGAACCACTGATCATCGTCGAGAAATCCACCGTACCGGTCGGCAGTGGCGACGCCTTGCGCAGCCACATCGACAAGGCGCTGCGTCAGGCGGGCCGGCTGTTGCAGTTCGATATCGTCTCCAATCCGGAATTTCTCAAGGAGGGCTCGGCGGTCAACGATTGCCGGCGCCCGGACCGTATTGTCATCGGCTGCGAAAATGAAGCCGTGCGCAACGTCATGCGCGAGCTGTATGCGCCGTTCAACCGCAATCATGAGCGGATCATGTTCATGGACCTGCGCAGCGCCGAACTGACCAAGTACGCCGCCAACTGCATGCTGGCGACCAAGATCAGCTTCATCAACCAGATCGCCGAACTGGCCGAGCACCTGGGCGCGGATGTCGAGTCGGTGCGGCTGGGCATCGGTGCCGACTCACGGATCGGTTACGACTTCATCTACCCCGGTTGCGGTTACGGTGGTTCATGCTTCGGCAAGGACATCCGCGCGTTGATTCACAGCGCCCGGGAGGCCCATTGCTCCAACGATCTGCTGTCGGTGGTCGAGGCGATCAACGAACGGCAGAAGAACAAACTCTTCGAGCGGGTCAACGCGTTCTACCAGGGCGACTTGCGTGGCAAGACCTTTGCCCTGTGGGGCCTGGCGTTCAAGCCCAACACCGACGACATGCGCGATGCCCCCAGCCGCGTACTCATGGAAGCGTTGTGGGAGGCTGGCGCCAGCGTGCGGGCGTTCGACCCCGAGGCCATGCAGGAAACCCAGCGCCTCTATGGCCATCGCAAGGACCTGATTCTCATGGGCACGCCGGAGTCCGCGCTCAACGAGGCCGATGCATTGATCGTCTGCACCGAATGGCAACAGTTCAAAGCTCCGGATTTCGAGTTGATCCAGCAGAGACTGAACGCCCCGGTCATCTTCGACGGGCGCAATCTGTACGACACTGAACGACTGGCAAAACGCGGCTTCCACTACTTCCCCATCGGACGTGGCGAATCGTGCGACCTGCCAATCCCGCAAAAACAGTGGACGGCCTGTAACCCGCTTGTCAGCAGCCAGGCTGTGTAACGGCCCTGCTCCGGTGACCGTCAGTTGCCGACAGCCACCGGAGCCTGGCTGACGAAATAGTAGATACGCTCACCGACCTTGACGCTGTCGATCACTCGCAGGGGTGGTTCGGGAGGCTGCAGGCTTTCCATGATCGCCACATTGCCGTCGGCACGGGTCAAAAAGGTGCTCAATTCAGCACTGGACGTGAACGTGTCCAGCAAGCTCTGGCTGTAGAACACACTGGCCCCTGCCAGCCGTTCACTGGGCTGAAACAAGACAACATGCCGTCCCTGGACCTGCAGAGCATGAACCTTGTCGGTCAGCGGCAGGAACGACAACTGCCGGTCCGCTCGAGGTTCCAGCCATAGGGCTGCGCCGAGATACCCCGCCACAATCAAAACGGCAGCGGCAACCGTCATCGCTCTTGCGTTTCGCACAACCAACGCCGCATACGGAGAGCGCTGCGAGCGCGCCTTGAGTCGCTCGCCCAACACAAAGGTATATTCCGCCGCAATGACCGCCGCCGCAGGGGCCAGTGACATCAGATAAACCATGCGTTTACTCGAGGCCAGCGACAACAGCAGGAACTGCGCGATCAGCCACAGGCTGAAAAACAGCAGGTAACGGTTGGCCAGCAGCTGTTTGCGGAAATGCCACAGCCCCAGATAGACGAGCACATTCCACGGCAAAAACGCTTCAGGCAGTTTGGTCAGATAGTAATGCACGGGCTCGTAATGCCCCGCCTCTTCGAACGAACCACTGAAGCGTCCGACACTGTTGGTCCAGAGCACGTCCTTCAACGACTGCGTACCGCCCTGCCCGTATAGAAAGCACAGCCATACCAATAAAGGCACCAAAGCCAGGACGGTGAACATCGCCGGGCGTAGCCAGTGGGAGAGAACAATGCGTTTGCTCTGCACCGACTCGCACACCAGCCAGGCGAAAATGACCACACCCGGCATCGCGAGGCCCAGCACGCCCTTGCTCAGGGTTGCCAGCGCGATCCCCAATACGAAGAGCAACAAGGCCCCTGCAGAAGATCCGTCGCTGCGCAGACGCTGACTGGCGTGAAAGAACCCCAGCAGCGCCATGCTCACACCCAGCGCCAGCAACGCGTCCTCGCCCACCTGTCGCGAATTGCTCCAGAAACTGGCCTGGGTCGCCAGCATGAATGCAGCCACCCACGCTACGGAGGCAGGTCGCCCGAAACGCCGCAGCATGCTGTAAAGCAGCAACACGCTGAACAACCCTGCACAGGCGGATGCGAGCCTGACCGCCCAGGGAGTCGCGCCGAACACCCCGATGGACGCGGCGTCGAGCCAGACACTCATCGGCGGCTTTTCCAGAAACGGTTGATCGTTCAGTTTCGGGGTAACCCAGTTGCCGCTCAGGTGCATTTCCATGGCAATGCCGGCCACGCGGGGTTCTGTCGAGTTTTGTAATTGGTGATTGCCCAACGCGAGGAAAAACAGCATTGCACCCAGCATCAACAGCAACGGTGAAAGCACACGAGAATTCATCAAGGTAGGTACCGGGTTGACGGGGGGGCAAGCAAACAAGCGAGTCGGTCTGGCGAAGTATAAGTCGCCAATTGTTGAAGAATTGTTAACCGGCGGCACACCAGACAGCCACTCAACGCTTGTTCAAAAGCTCGGCAAAAAGTCGGCCGTGAACGCCTGACCTGGCGCAGATCCCACGTGGCCCAGGACGCATCCGACATGCAGGATGCGACCGGTGATCGGGCCCGATAAATCTCTTCGCAGGTCTACTAATCTTACAGATAAGCCAGCCTGATGCAGGTCATGCCTAAGCGTGACATGGCCGTGTTGGTCAATCCTGTATTAACCGCGAACTTTTAGTTCAGAAATAGTTATAGGGCAAGCAAAATACAGACGGCGCAAGGGATGCGCCGACACAAGCAACAGGGAGAGTTATGAAAACAATGCCGGCTTTCACGTACGTGTTTTTCCTGGGTTTTTTCCATTCAAACGCCTTCTCTACAGAGATGAATCCTTATGAGCAGATCATCAGCACTGCGCAAGGTGAGCAGGTCTGTTTAACCCTCGACAGTGATTTAAGTTCTGTCTCACTGCAGAAGTGTGTCAACACCGATTATCAACAATGGATCTTTGTGTCATCAGGGCCCATGCTGTACCTAAAAAACAAGGCGTTAGGCGGGTCAACGCAGGCAATGTGTTTGTCGGCGTCGAACCCAAGTCACGTCAGCATGAAAACCTGTGCCAGCGCCGACAGCAACGACTATCAATCCTTGCGACTCTGGAGCAGAGACGGTGACCATACCAGCCTGTTATCAAATAAATACATCAAGGATTTAGGGTTTGATAACTACCTGCTCAGTAATGAAAGCGAGCAGTTGGTATTTGGCCCTGCAGAGGGAGCCTCATCACAATGGACAATCACCCAACCTCTTTACGAAGAAATCATCAGCACAGTGAATGGCCCGGACGCCTGTTTAACATTGGCGGGTGACATGACCAGTGTGGTACTGCAAAAGTGCCTGGGGAGGGACAGTCAGCAATGGACTTTTACGCCCAAGGAAAAAAGGCTTTATGTAAAAAACAAACTGCTGTCCACATCAGCACAAGAAATGTGTTTGTTTGCGGCGAATGCAAACAGCGTAAAAATGGCCGCGTGTGCCAGCGCGGGCAGTCATGACTATCAGTCCAGGCGACTGTGGAATCGGGACGGCAACAACCCCAGTCAGCTGTCAAACAAATATATCAGTGATCTGGGAATGGCTAACTACCTACAAATCAATGCCAGCGAACAGTTGATATTCGGTGGCAAAGAACAAGGCTCGGCGAGCTGGAGTATCGCCAAGCGTTATGGTTACATCAGGAACGTTGAAAAAGGGCAGGAAACGTGCCTCGCTTTGTCTGCAGATGAAGTCAGCGTCGAGTTTTCTCCCTGTAAAAGTGTGCCCGGACAAGACTGGCGAATGTCCGTCATCGCACCGGGGTATGACAAATTGACCAATCGCGCGCTGCTGGACAGGGATACAGAAAAGTGCTTTGGGTCAAATAGTAAAATGATCAACTGCCAAGGTACCGGGTATACCTCGGAGCGTTCCTGGAGTTACAACAGGAACTTCATTCCCCTCATAGAAGGGTTTGTACTGGCCAATAAATACCGCAACGACCTTGTCGGTGATAACGAAGTTCTGGGCTTTGCAGGTAACACCATCCAGATGGTGCCGGAGTCACGGTCGAAGGCAGTGACATGGAACTTTGAATTGGCAGTACCTAAGATCCCCAGACGCCCCATCGTAGGCGATAGAAAAGTTCTCCTGCTGCACACCCGATACAGTGACAAGCCAGAAACCGACTTCGAGGCCACCAGGGCGGCCTTCTTCGGAAAGCCTGGTGATAACAAATCATTTGTCAACGCGGTCTCTTTTTCCTCCGGTGATCATCTGAAGTTCATCGGGGATGCGGTGACCGGTCTAGACCTGGGCCCAAGACCTTCAGGTTGCCCGTCCACTGAACTGAGGAACAAAGCGATAGAACTCGCACGCGACAAGGGAACTGACAGGGATAATTACGATTATGTCGCCGTTGAGATTCCTTCTACTTCGTGCTCCTGGGGTGGGCTTGCTGAAATGCCGGGCTGGTGGGCCATGGGAAATAATTCGGGCCACAAGCCATGGATGTGGCAACACGAATTCGGTCATAGCTTCGGCGGACCTCATGCGACCTCGCTGGAGCGCTGCCCTTACAATAATCGGGAAGTTGTGCAAATCGGCGGCAGTGGGTGCGCAGTCACTAATAGCGCTGACCCTTCGGATACCCTGAATGGTGGAGGGTCACGTCTTTACCCCATTCCTTATTTGTACTACGCGGGCTGGCTCACTGATGACCAATTTCCTGAAGTGATGAAAAATGGCACCTATAATATTGCACCCTTGTTCAGAGCGGCAGATCCCGAAGTGGTCAAAGGCTTACGCCTGTTTCGTAGCGATGGCAGTTATCTCACGCTGGAATTCCGCAAGCCTTCACCCGGCTTTGAAAACTGGCCAACTGACGATCCATTTGTCAATGGTGTGATTGTGAGAATCGCTCGTTTCAATGGCAACTCCGTCTCCAACACGCTCGTAGACACAACGCCATCAGGCATACATGGCATGAATGACGCTCCGTTGCGGCAAGGTGGGTCGGCAGACGATGTGTTATCCGGGAAGCGAATCAGAGTGACCCATGCCGATGACACGGGGGCTACCGTTGAAATCAACGATATTCCTGGTAGCTCTTTGGCAGAACGCTTGCTCTTTGAACGCTCTTTTATTGAGCAGACTGCAGGACAGGATGATGAGGTGGTGGAAGATTGAGGATGTGCCGAAAGGTAACCTCAATCAAAAAATGTCGACTGCATCAGTATCAACTGCACGCCATCAATCACCTGCATCATGAATAAAAACGGGGAGCGATCAACGCTCCCCGTCTGGTGCTTCAGTTCAAGTCTTATTGCAGTGAATCAGACCGCAGCAACAACCTTGGCTGGCGGCTGAGTACGACGACCCAGTACACCTGCACCCGCAGCTACCAGACCCGAGATCACCAGCGTGATCAGCAGAATCCAGGCACCTTGCGAAACACGCTTGGCGGTCACTTCAGCCGCTTCGCGGGCTTTCTGTTCGGCCTGAGCTTTCAGTTCCTGATACTTGGCATAAGCCTGACGATAGCTGGCCTGAGCCTGATCGACGATCTGGTTGGCTTCGGCATCAGTCTTGTTGCCACGCGC
>LIDZ01001573.1_pt1 | contig 11863 bp, 10 predicted proteins | sample 644651 | NCBI WGS metagenome assembly LIDZ01 (sample SAMN03856242, study PRJNA289617) | food metagenome | isolation source: wine grapes on drying loft during traditional withering process | host: Vitis vinifera cv. Corvina | place: Italy: Gargagnago di S. Ambrogio di Valpolicella | collected 2014-01
ATACGCCACCGACACGAGAAGAGCTTACCAGGCTGATTTCAGAAATGGGGATTTCTGTACGTACATTGCTGCGTAAGAATGTTGAGCCTTATGAGCAGTTGGGTCTGGACGAAGATAAATTTTCTGATGCGCAGTTGATCGATTTTATGCTTCAGCACCCGATCCTGATTAACAGGCCGGTAGTAGTGTCACCATTAGGGACACGACTTTGCCGTCCCTCAGAAATTGTGCTGGATATTCTCCCTGAAGGTCAGAAAGATTCTTTCACCAAAGAGGATGGAGAAAAGGTGACTGATGAGGCAGGGAGACGGTTTAAGTAACCTGGCGAGTTCACATTAGCGGACACCGGGCGTCCGCTTCTCGCTCTTAGCAGACATCTGACTGTTACAAGTCCCCTTGTATGTCATAAACGGACATTACTAGTTTCTGGTTTATGAAATATTGGAAATAGCCTATGGCAATCCCTCTCGCAATGAACAGCGTAAATCAGCTTTGACAGAAGCTGAGCCGGTTGCCAAACGGATCGTAAACTTCCAGGACATTCGCCCAGTCCTGGCTTACTATTTCCGGGCGACCATAACCATATTGTTTTCAATGTAGCTCGTTTCTGAACAACTCAATATTCTTCATAGGGATAAATATTGTTGCTCCAGGGGGGGCGTCACCGTGATGTTGAGATAAGTGCAACTGCAAACCATCTCGATCTATGCCAGGATACAAAGGTAAATTGGGTTCGAACCGGTGTTCAAATTCAACGCTGAATGGCAGAAACTCGAGATAAAACTCCCGCGCTTTCAGCTCACCGAACATTAGTAATGTACAATTCATCTGCAGCTCGCTGGCTTGAATTCTCTTTTTCTACCTGATCACCAGTATCGGATCGTTGAAATTAATATCCGAGCCCTTTCTGCTCCTGCCGTTTGCCAGTTTATAGAGCTGGTATTGGATGAGAGGCTGAATCAGGATTTTTTCATCGGCGCTGCGGAGGCCTGTGTGGCAGTCTGGCTGGAGGTTAGCCCTGTACACGCTAAAGTTGTTCGCAAACGGTGATATTCCAGGGACGCCCTGCTCATCATGAACAGGGCGACATAAATCGATCCCTGCCCCCACTTATGCTTCAGTATTTATTTCTTTTTTCCGATACCTGACTATTTAAAATCGACCTGCATAAGTTCGGCAATTGTTGAGTCACGCGTTGTCAGCACGCAGCGATCCAGATAATCGGTGAACCTGGAAGGCTTATTCATACCAAGCTGTAGCAGTTTAGAATTATCAAACACCACATTCAGACTTGAGAAATGGCCGTACAGGTTCATTGCACGCAGCATGATCCGTTCGTTGCACGGGCCAAACAGATCCTTAAATGTTCTTCTGCTGTCAGAAAGCTGTTTATAGGAAACCTTTTGATAATCAACACCCAGAGCCGTTCTCCCTGATGCTTTGGCCATCGCCTCATCAATTTCTGCGAACGTTACACTGCTCTGTGTTCCGGCAGAAATGTGAATCACTTCATTGATGACTTTTTCTGCGTCGAGCAGCATAACCAGCGCTTCCGCGCAGTAATCAACCGGAACCACGTCAATACGATCGTCCAGGTCGCAGGTAAATTTGCCTAATGCCAGCGCCATCCGGAATACCCAGAAAATACTGGCTGATGGCAGACACCCCTGATCGGAGTGACCTACTACTATCGACGGCCGGGCTATGACCAGTGGCAGACCCGGCAGCTTTTCGATCATCAGTTTTTCAATCGAGGCCTTGCTCCAGGTGTATTCGACAATATGCTGATCCCGGCTGGAGTCCAGTCCGCCCTCTGTGACCAGTGAACCCGGTTCAGGTGCACATGACATTGCGGTACCCACGTGGATAAATTTCTGTAACCCTTCAACGCGGCTCATCCGTTCTGCGAACTGGAATGTGCCCTCAACGTTCACTTTCCAGATAGTGGGATTGTTACCAAAAGAGGCGACAGCAGCACAGTTAATAACGTGGGTAACGTCGCTAAGCCGTGAGTCATTAATAAATTTCTCAGTTAACGCGAGGTCACCCAGAATAATATTCTCAGGGGCTATCGTGTTGATTGCTGACTCATTTAAGCCAAAGTTTTTCAGGTTTGCTTTAAGCCTGTTTAACCCTTCCTCAACGGTTTCGCCTCTGACCAGCAGCAGCAGTCGATCCTTAACCCTGTTCTGCAATAAATTTGCTACGACAGCCCCGCCTAAAAAACCTGTTGAACCGGTAATAAGGATATTTTTCATGATAGTGCCATTGAATCTGGTTGATTAAAGGAAAGCATTAACAGAACGCCTTCCGAACACAAAAAAACCAAAAAATAAATGAATTATTTTGATTTCATTATTTATGGTGAGTTAAAGATAAATTAAGGATTGACGTTAAATCCCATACTGACGATTTAATTACTTATCATGTTATAAACCAGACCAGTATAAAGATAAAAACTATCGCCAGGCTCAACAACAATGTAGATATTTCATTAAACTTGTTCATTTAGATTTTGTTTATATTCCATGTGTAGGTAGTGATTCTTAAATATACGTATCCCCTTGCTGAATTCACGATCTGATTTGAACAATTTTTGCCATTTAGAATCAAGCTTTATTTAAATTTTTTTTCGTGAACTTATTATTACTTTGGTGAATGAAGTGTTTCCTGGGCTTATTTATGGAGAGTCAGTTCAGACTGTGTGTAGATCATGTGTAGAAGCTAAACAAAGAAGGTTTATAGTAGAAATCCCTGCTTTTGTTTACCCCTTGTTTAGTATTCATCAATTACACCCTTGCCTGTCATTAAATATTTCCGCACAAATCATCCAGGGACTCTTGTGTTTCACTTCAGGTAACAGGCATGTTTACAACACACTTAAAACTTAAAAATACCGGCTGGGAAGAATGCACGCTTTCTGCGTATGCCCAAATTTACACTACATTTGGGGGGAGCGTGTGCACCCATCCCCGCGTTCTCGCTTACCTTTCTGAACGTGAAGGCGTCCGTATTCAGTACTATATGAAAAGGCGACACGGGCAACCCATTGCTGGCGTGTTTTCTGTCAATGGCTCTCTGGCATATAAAAATTCAACGCTTCCCTTTGTTTTTGATGATCTTATCCTCCCGATTAAAGCGGGTGAAAAAGTCATTCTTCCCTTTAAAACCAAGCGGTTATCGCCCCATTCTCAGGGCATAATCTTTAACAGCATCTCTCACAACCTGTTTAAGAAGAAAATGGCTCATATCAAGTCTGATTTTTCCGTGAAAACCGCTAAGAAGCGTACCGGAGAGGTCCGACGATTCAGAAAAGCGGGGGGAACAGTCGAAGATGTTACGTCTTTTTCTCCTGCTGAACTTTCGGCTATCTATCAGCACCTGTTCGATTTGCGGTGGCAAAACAGCCTTAAGTGCACTGACCCCGGGATCCTGACTGAGACGTTCACCACGTTCAGAGACATGATTTTTGGCAAAGTTTTATTCATTAATGACTCACCCTGTGCTTTTGATCTCAATTATAAAGTTGAGTGCCCATCATGGTATTACTTCGAGGACTTTAATGGCGGGATTGATCCCCAGTTCAAATCGATGGGGGTTGGCTCTGTTTTACTCTGGGAGAACATCCAGCACGCCAGAGCGTTAGCCACGTCATCAGATAAAAAATTTATTTTTTCCCTGGGCGCCTACAACCCAGGCTGGCATTACAAAAAACAGTGGTGCGATATTATGCCCTCAGGTCGTACTCTGTTCTGAGCTGAATATATTAAGGGTTTTGCATTGCCACCCGAACTTCTGGCCGGCAATACAATTACCTTTAATCAGTAAAAAAATTCGCTTCTACACACAATCTCAACACACCCTCAACGGCGAATAAACACGTGTTCGATAACATGGGGCATCACTCTTTGATACGAGAAACCCACATTGTCCCTCAAACTGTTTTCGCTGCCTTTATTTCTGGTTGCCTTGATTGCCGCGCTGACGGGCTGCGATGATAAAACCATTACGGCAGCTGATGCCCCTGCTCCTCAGGTTGCCATTGAGGTGATCCAGCCACAGTTTTTATCGGTTAACGAGACGCTTCCGGGTCGCGTTAATGCTCTGCACACAGCAGAAATAAGGCCGCAGGTGAGCGGTATTATTCAGCGCCGTTTGTTTGAACAGGGCGCAGAAATTAAAAAAGGAACGCCACTTTTCCAGATCAATGCGGCTCCCTTTGAAGCGGAAGTGGCAAGTGCGCAGGCCGGTTTACTGCGTGCCCGGGCCGCCAATGATAAAGCTCAGCAGCAGGCTGCTCGCCTGCGGCCCCTGATGAAAACGGGCGCAGTGAGCCGTCAAAGTTTCGATGAGGCCATAGCGAATGCCCGCCAGGCGGCGGCAGATGTCGCGCAGGCCAGCGCTACGCTCAGGCGCAAAGAGCTTGACCTGAGTTTTGCCACAGTTGAGGCACCCATATCCGGACGCATTGATCAGGCTCTGGTTTCCGAAGGGGCTTATGTGACAGCCAGCGATAGCACCCCGCTGGCTCGCATTTACCAGACAGACCCCATTTATGTGGACGTCCACCAGCAAGCGGAGGTTTACCACCAGTTGCGCCAGCAAGCATCAAGTCATCAGGATGCCGACGCAGGCTTGCCGGTAAAGGTTTTGTTACCCGGTGGCGCTGTTTATCAACAGACGGGCAGGATTCTTTTTTCCGGCATCAGCGTTGATACCGCTACGGGCGACGTTATGGTGCGCATCCAGGTGAGTAATCCGGATCGCGAACTCCTGCCCGGCATGTTTGTGAGGGTTGAGATCCCCCGTCAGCATTATGAAGACGCGCTACTGGTTCCCCAGCAGGCTGTCTCGCATCGGGAAGGTAACGCTGTGCTCTGGGTGGTTGACGAGCAGCAACAGGCCCGCCAGATCAACGTCCATGTTGGGGAGTTAACCCACGGTGCATACCGCATTGCCGAAGGCTTACCTGCCGGCAGCCGTGTTGTCGTCCAGGGCATGGATAAGCTGAGCAATGGAATGAAAGTCGCGGCAGTGATTTCAACTGCCTCCCCTGCAAATCTGACCATGAAGGCCGGAGAGTAGTATGGCTCAGTTTTTCATCAAGCGCCCGGTTTTCGCCTGGGTCGTCGCCTTGTTTATCATTCTATTCGGGAGCATTGCGATCCCCAAACTGCCGGTGGCCCGTTATCCCTCTGTAGCACCGCCGAATGTCACCATTACCGCGACCTGGGCAGGCGCTTCGCCGCAGACGATGAACGACACGGTCGTCAGCCTGATTGAGCGCGAACTCTCCAGCGTTAAAAATCTGCTCTATTTTGAGTCATCCACAGATACCTCGGGACAGGCAACCATCACGGTCACATTTAAACCGGGCACAAATGCCGAACTGGCTCAGGTTGATGTACAGAACCGCATTAAGACGGTGGAGTCCCGCCTGCCTCAGACGGTGCGGCAGAACGGACTTCAGGTTGAATCTGCAGACACTGGCTTCCTGATGATTATCAGTCTGACCTCTAAAGCCGGTAAAACAGACAGTGAAGCGTTAAGTGACTACATGGCCAGAAACGTGGTTGAAGAGCTGCGCAGGCTGCCGGGCGTAGGACGTGTTCAGCTGTTCGGCGCGGAAAGTGCCCTGCGCGTCTGGGTGGATCCGGCCAGACTGCTTTCACTCAACCTGACGATGAATGATATCTCTGCCGCCATCGCCCAGCAGAATGCGCAAATCGCCCCAGGGCGGGTTGGCGACGAGCCCGCGTTGCCCGGTCAGATGGTCACCCTTCCCTTAACGGTGGAGGGTCAGTTAACCACGCCGGAACAGTTCGGCCGCATTGTGCTGCGCGCTAATCAGGATGGGTCCAGCGTCAAACTCTCTGATGTGGCAAAAGTCGAGGCCGGCTCCCAGAGTTACAGCATGATGATGCGTGAAAATGGTCAGAACTCAACCGGTGCGGCGATTATGCTGGCGCCCGGTGCCAATGCGGTAAAGACTGCAGAGGCGGTGTCGACCCGAATGCAGGAACTGAGTCTGTCGATGCCGGAGGACATCCGGTACGCACTCCCTTTCAATACCGCACCCTTCGTGAAGCTCTCAATCGGGAAGGTGATCCACACGCTTCTCGAAGCTATGGTGCTGGTGTTCATGGTGATGTATCTGTTCTTACAGAACATCCGCTATACCTTCATACCTGCCATCGTCGCGCCGATTGCCTTATTGGGCACGCTATCCGTAATGCTGCTCGCTGGCTTCTCCGTCAATGTTCTCACGATGTTTGGAATGGTGCTCGCCATCGGCATCATCGTTGATGATGCGATTGTCGTCGTTGAAAACGTTGAGCGCATCATGCGTGAGGAAAACCTCGGCCCCCGCGAGGCAACGTCAAAAGCTATGCACGAGATAACCGGAGCCATTACCGGCATTACGCTGGTGCTAACGGCGGTCTTCATCCCCATGGGATTCGCCAGTGGTTCAGTCGGCATCATCTACCGGCAGTTTGCCCTCTCAATGGCGACCGCGATTCTGTTTTCCGCTTTGCTGGCGCTGACACTGACGCCTGCACTCTGCGCGACGCTGCTTAAAACGCCTTCCGATCACGCCCGGCGCGGATTTTTCGGCATGTTCAACCGCAGCTTTGATCGACTGACAAACCGTTATTTACGCTGGACCGCTATTATCCTGAAACGCTCCGGCCAGATGATGATGCTGTTTATTGCACTGTGCGCAGGCACCGGACTGGCCTTCAGTCAGCTCTCCTCCGCTTTTCTCCCCGAAGAAGATCAGGGCTACTTCATGACGGCGTTTCAGCTTCCGGCGGAGGCAACGCAGCAGCGGACGCTGGCGGTGGTGAAAAAATATGAAGAGGCCCTGCATTCGCGTTCCGCCATCGCGACTAATCAGTCCATCATTGGCTTTGGCTTCTCCGGGGCCGGGGCGAACACCGCACTGGCTTTCACCGTCCTGAAAGAGGGCAAAGAGCGCGGCAGTAACACGACCCGGGGTGAAGTTGAATTTGTCGAACAGGCCATGCGTGACGCGCCGGAAGGCACCATCATGACGATGATGCCCCCGGCTATCGAGGAGCTGGGAAACTCTTCAGGGTTTACGCTGAGGCTGGAGGATCGCGCGAATCAGGGTTATGCAGCGCTGGAAGCCGCACAGAATAAGCTTCTGCAGCTTGCCGCTAAAAGCAGCAAAGTCACCCAAGTGTACCCGGACGGCTTGCCGCCGGGAACGACGGTCCGGCTGAATATCGATCGTGAAAAGGCCAGTGCCATGGGCGTCTCGTTCGCCAGCATCAGCGACACACTCTCCGCTGCGATGGGTTCGCTCTACGTCAACGATTACCCCAATAAAGGCCGTATGCAGCAGGTGATTATCCAGGCAGAGGCGAAAGATCGTATGCAGATTGATGACATTCTCAATTTGTATGTCCGGAGCAGTGAAAACAGGATGGTCGCACTGAAGACCTTCGTCACGCCGGTCTGGTCGTCCGCGCCTCTCCAGCAGGTCCGCTATCAGGGTTATCCCGCGATGAGGCTCTCCGGTAGCGCTGCACCGGGGGTTTCCAGTGGTGATGCCATGAAGGAGATGGAAGCGCTGGCAAAACAGCTGCCGCCGGGGTTCGCGGTTGAATGGACCGGCCAGTCGTTGCAGGAGCAGCAGTCTGCTGCACAGGCACCTATGCTGATGGCGCTCTCTGTCCTGGTGATTTTCCTGGTGTTAGCCGCGTTATATGAGAGCTGGGCCATTCCGATTTCTGTATTAATGGTGATCCCGCTGGGTATCGCCGGTGCAGTAACAGCCGTGCTGCTGCGCGGATTGGCTGATGATGTTTTCTTTAAAGTCGGATTGATTACCGTTATTGGCCTGTCAGCCAAGAACGCCGTTCTGATCGTTGAGTTTGCCAGACAGTTACATCAGGAGGGAAAGAGCCTGCGGGAAGCGGCAATAACGGCTGCCAGAATGCGTCTGCGCCCGATCATCATGACCTCACTGGCTTTCGGACTGGGCGTCGTCCCGTTGATCATTGCTTCCGGACCCGCCAGTGAAACCCAGCATGCCATCGGCACCGGCGTTTTTGGCGGAATCATCAGCGCTACGATTCTGGCCGTTATTTTTGTGCCGCTGTTTTTTGTCACCGTAATGACTCTGCGAAATAAGCTGAGCACTCATGAAAAATAATATTCATAACAGGTGGTCAGCCACGATTCCGTCTGATTGATGATTTCACTGACCTGATATCATGATGGCAATGGCTATGACGCCAGAGTTAAACAGACACATGATTATAACGTGCCCGGCGGCGGTTTTTCAGAATCAGAACTGAGCCGCCGCCGTCCGGGCCGATTCAGATCGATGACAGGATAAGGATGAACAGCAGCGTGATTTTAATCGTCGAAGATGATGTCGAAATAGCCGAAATATTAACCGCGTACCTGCAGAAAGCCGGTTACACGGTAAGTCATGCGGAAAACGGAGCATTAGCCATGGCATTTTGTGCCACGTCCTCACCTGATCTGATCGTGCTGGATGTGCGTATGCCGGTGATGGACGGCTGGCAGGTGCTGGCCGAAGTGCGTCGCCGCGGTAATACCCCTGTTATTATGCTTACGGCTAACGACGATGATGTGGATAAACTTTCCGCACTGCGTATTGGGGCCGACGATTATGTCGTTAAGCCGTTTAATCCTGCTGAAGTGGTGGCCCGGGTTCAGGCCGTGTTAAGGCGAACCCAGGTTATCACACGCTCGGAAGATATTTACTCTACCCGATCGCTTTCCATTAACCTGCAGCAGCACAGCGTTGTTGTTAAACCTGACGGAATGGATATCGCATCACGCCTGACCACAACGGAATTCAGGTTAATCACCCAGTTCGTGCGCGAACCCAACCGGGTTTTCAGCCGGAATGAACTGCTGGACGCGTGTTTTCCGGAAGGTGACACGTTACCGCGAACCGTTGACAGCCATATCAGTAAATTGCGTAAGAAACTCGAAGACGCGGGTGCGTCGGGCCTGCTGCAGAATGTGAGAGGCTTCGGTTATCGCCTGGGAGAGAGTAAATGAAGCAACGTGGTCTTAGCGGGCAGCTGAACTGGCTTATAGTCAAAGTTACGATCTACTCTTTTTTGACCTCCTTTGCCACCTATTCACTTTACCCAACCGTTATCGGATTATTTTCAGGTCAACTGTTGCCACTCGACTTAGACATGGGGACGACCGGCGACTGGATTACCATGCTGGTGTCGACGCTGTTAACGATAGCCGTCTCGGTGTTTTTTTCTGCCCGCTTTGCGCGCCAGATGATCGTTCCGCTGGAGTCGCTGACTCACAGTGCAAAACGCGTGGCTGAAGGGGATTTAAGCGCGCGAGCCAGCGAAGGTGCTATAGAAATTGGCGAGATTAATGCGCTGGTCAAAGACTTCAACCGCATGGCGGAAACACTGGAAACCCTGTCAAATGACAGCCGGACCTGGAACGCCGCTATCGCTCATGAGTTAAGAACCCCGGTGACGATATTGCGTGGGAGACTTCAGGGCTTAGCGGACGGCATATTTGCGCCCGATCATAAGCTCTTCGTTAATCTGATTCATCAGACTGATGGTCTGACGCGGTTAATTGAGGATCTCAGAACCCTGAGTCTGGCGCAGTCGGGACATCTGCATATTCACTATGAGCGAGTGAATATTAAAAGTGAGATTGAATCGTTAGCTGAACTGGTGAAGGAGGATTTCAAAGCCAGTTACCATTCGTTAGTGCTGAAAGTTAATCCGGCTATTATTGAATGCGATGCTTTACGCTTCCGACAGGTGATGCTGGCCTTTCTGGAGAATGCCCGCCGTTATTCCATCCCAGGCGTTGTCATGATTTCCTGTGAGCAGGATGCAGCAGGCGTCGCTGTGCACATAGACGATGAGGGGCCGGGAATCGATCAGGCTTTTGCCAGGACGATATGGGATGCGTTTGTGCGCACCGATGATTCCCGTTCCCGCCTGAGTGGCGGGACAGGTTTAGGTCTGGCGGTTGTCAAAGCAATAGTGCTGGCACAGGATGGAAAAGTCTCCTGCGAAAAAAACGATCTTAACGGCACCCGATTCTCTTTCTGGCTGCCGGAAGTAAAAGTCAGTCACCCTGGCTGAAGGCGAACAAATTCTGTCGCAAATATTTATGAGGATGAAGGCTGGTTGATAATGAGAAAAGTTGGTCTGCTATACATTGCTGGCTGAAAAAGAATTACGTGGTGCCCGCCTGGTGCCAAGAGCAGACATTTGGTGGTGATAAAAGGTCTCAAAGCGCTACAGAAATAACGATCACGAAACAGCGTGGCATACTGACGGCGTAAAAACTGAATAATCACGACGTTATTCAGCGTTAAAATTAATTGTTATTACAGTTGTGATGATGGATTCACAGTATAAAGAAGTGTTGAATGATAAGGCTACCCACGCCCAGGTTGTCAGAGTGAGTTCGGTTCCTGTTCTCTGAAAAACAATCGTCATAGTTAAAAAATTTGTTGATAGATGCACTTCTAAAAATCACGTGGCCAAATGGTTTTTTCGTCTACATTTTGAACGAAATTCTTTCAAGAAGATCATGAGCCATATTTGTCAAATCCGATTAGCTAATACATTCTTAAGGATAAAAATGGAAGAACGCATAACCCTTATACCTGTAAAAATAGCTGATGTTGCTGATTTCAAATCAGAGTTACAGAAAGCTTTCTCCGTAGCGATAGTCGATAAATTTGAAGAGCGTTCAGATGAGCCAATCCCATCCGATAAAACGCTAGACATGACAATGAATGCTACCAATGCCGTATCACTTCACATTCTTTGTAATGGTCGAAAGGTTGAAGGTGCTGTGCTGAATATTGATAATAAAACCCATCACAATTCGCTCGACCTCTTTTTCTTGATGGCTGGAGAGGAGGGACGAGGCATAGGCCTTAAAGCCTGGCATTTGATTGAGGAAGAATATCCCGAGACAGTATCCTGGCAAACACATACGCCCTATTTTGAAAAGCGTAATATCCATTTTTACGTAAACAAGTGCGGGTTCAAAATCGTTGAATTCTTCAATAAAAAACATCCCGATATTAACCATCCCGAAGATGAAGTTTTGCTTGAAGAAGACAATGATGCATTCCGTTTTGAAAAGGTTATGCGCGAGAGCGACATATAGCGACAGATGCCAGCCGGTATCCCTGCCAGGTGGTTTATCGGCGATATCAGTTACCATGACCTGAATAGAGGCACATTGCTCCTTAAATTCGCAGACAGGAGCTACATCAGCGTCGGAAACACGAGTGCTCTGATTCTGATGGCAGGACTGGTCTCAGGCCATGCTTTGAGTTTCTCTTCAGAAGCATTTTAAGTCGGCTGATATGCGCTCTCGCCCTCTCAGGACTCACAGGTACATAAATTTTTTCAAGTTGCGCGCGCGGTGGGGGTATCGATTCCCCTTCGCGAATACGACGGGACATCTTTTCAAGCTCTTTTTCGCATGCCTTACGTAACTCACCCTCAGACAGATTATGTGATGTCATCTGGCTGTAGAGGGTTGTGACCAACCAGTAATGGGTATTGGCCTGCCATGGGTACGTTTCTGGTGAGTTATACAGACCACGTCGCGCGCTGTAGCGAATGACCATGTCATACAGTGCATGTTCATCCGGCAAATCAGCAGCGGCATAGTCGCCCTTCCGGCACCAGCTAATGAACTGCCCGGGGGTTGGCCAGAACGGTGAAACGCTGGCACGCGCAAGCTTCATCCCTGCTGAAATCTGATGCCCCGAGGTAATGCCGTTTTCGATAAACGCAGCGACCCACTGACGTTTTGCTGTTGCTTCATCGCGTGGATGCTT